>Ga0256786_1000021_pt1 | contig 158100 bp, 167 predicted proteins | sample MC6MC0937MT_FD_186053 | JGI IMG/M metagenome (GOLD analysis project Ga0256786, IMG submission 186053) | Metatranscriptome of enriched soil aggregate microbial communities from Iowa State University, Ames, United States - MC6-MC0937-MT... | ecosystem: Environmental > Terrestrial > Soil >...
CCCCGGTGGATGGCATTGGTGCCACCCCGGTGCCCCGGAAGCACTGATGCCATCCAAAGGGCGATGAAGAAGGAATAGAAAAATGAAAAAGTTTGCTCTTGCTGCCGTAGCCGTTGCTCTTAGCGCCGGTGCAGCTTTCGCTGAAAACCCACATGTTGGTGAACCTGCCGATCTTTATGCAAATGACCGCACGCCAGTTGCAACACAGCAGGTTGATAACACCGCAACCGCTTCTATCGGTCAGACGACCACCTATCAGGACGGTTCTGCTCATCGCTTTGGCGACGCATCGCCTTCAAGCTACCAGAACTAATATCGGCGCAAGCCGGTAGAATACAAAAAGGCGAAGCCCTCAGGCTCCGCCTTTTGTTGTTTTTGACACATACTATTAGACGTCAGATCATCCGGGTAACAATTGCCTTGATCTCGCGCTCGAAAAAATCTGAGAAAGCCGCAATACGCGGCGGCAACTTCTGGAATGGCGGATAATAAAGCGTAAGCCAAAGTTGCGGCGGCGACCATTCCGGCAGGATATGCACGAGACGCCCCGTGCGCAAATGTTCAGCCACGATGAACACAGGCAGCATGGCGACCCCTGCCCCATCCGCTGCCATATTGGCCAGAACTTCACCATTATTGGCACTGATCATGCGTCCGGCAGAAACATTGACCGTCGAACTTCCATCCGACAAAGCCCAGTTTTCACGGCGACTTTCCGAGCTGTAGCCCAGACATCCATCTGATGTCAGCTCGCCCGGGTGCGCGACATCTATAAATGGCGTACCGGGTGCAGCCACCAGAATGCGTTTGATTTCAATGATCTTGCGCCAGATGGTGAATTTATCCGACGGCGCACCGGAAATGCGGATCGCAAGATCGAAATCCTGCTCGACGATATCGAGCATCTGGTCGGTCAGCGATAATTCAATCTCGATCTTTGGATAAACATCCCGAAAAGCAGAGAGTATTTGCGGAAGGACCTGCTGGCCGAGCGACATCGGCGCATTGATCCGCAAACGCCCTTGATCAGCCTTATGAACATTCATGAGTTCAAGTCGCGCCGTCTCCAGCGCGTTGACTGCTGGTTCGATACGCGCTGCAAAAACAGCCCCATCCGTCGTGAGCGAAACCTGTCGGGTCGTTCGCACGAAGAGCTGAACGCCGAGCTCTTCTTCCAACGCTGCGATAGTTCGCGTTACAGAAGCGGGCGTCATATCCAGCTCTCGCGCAACCTGCGCGAAATTGCGCTTCTCCGCTGCCAGCAGAAACGTCTTGAGGGCTTTGAGCTCGTTCATTCGTTCATTACCGTTGATGCAATATAATTACGACAATTGCATCAACAGAGATCAACAATCAACCCGCAGAAATTACTTGCTCACCGGCAAGCCATTTCCTGTCCATGCTTCCAGTCCGCCACGATACCAGAACGTCGTCCAGCCAAGTGTGGCAGAGCGCAATGCGGCATTATAGGACGAACGGTCGTTCATACCTTTGCCGAAAAATACCACGCCAACACTTCTGTCTCCGCCAGCTTTTTCGTTCAGCCATTCGTCGAGTGCTTCCTGCAGACTATCTGTAACGCTTCCATCGCGCCCGGCATCCGGCAAAGAAAAGGCATTCTGCATGGTTTCCTGCAGACCGCTGGTATCAACGAACAGGGTTTTGCGGCCATTCGCGATGATCTTGGCAACCTCAACAGTTGTGATTATCGTAGCCCTGGCATGTTTGTTGGGTGTTGGGCCGGTATAAGGCGACTGAAAGAGAACCATGCTCGCCGCAACGCCGTCATCGCGCAATTCATCAACGACTGCACCTGCCGCGGCACCAGAAGCCGGCGCAGAAGCATTAGTTGGTTGCTGGCCTGCAGAATCTGCTGGAGCACTTCCCATTTCAACATCGGAAATCATGACCGCCAGATGTTCGAACAGATCGTAGCACATGGTGATCGATCCTTCTTTCGGATCATACCATGCGTTGAGCTGGTCACAGTCGCGGAACGTGACTGTTAAAGGTCGCGGCAGCACATAAGTCTGGGACAAGTTATCGAAATAGCCTGTCAAAGCGCTTGAAAGTTTACTGGCATAGAAATCGCCAACTCTACGTGAGGATGGCTGAAAGACCGTCTTGATCATTGCACCGGCCGCATTGGCAGGTTGTTCGCCTTCCGGGTGCCATTCGCCAGAACGTGTGTGAGGGGCAAGAATTTTACGCCATGCACGATTTTGCTTGTTGAATTCGTCGGAGCAGCGAAAACGTGTGCGCTCATCCAGTTTTACGCCGTCGGCAATCGAGCTGAAAACCTTCGGATTGCCGCCATACATGATGCAAAGCATATTACGAAAGCGCTTGAGATCGGCTGTATGCTCGTCCTGCCACGGAGAAGGTGAGCTGCCCTTCATCTCATTGATTTTGCCACTATAATACCACTGCAGCGCTGCATAGCTCGCGCTTCCGATAGCCATATCGTCGATTTCTTTGTCACCAGACGGATACATTGTCGGCTCGACAATCTGCAAAGCAGAATAAATATCGACAGCATCTTCTTCGGGCCCGGTCGATGGCAGCTGCAATTCTCCAATCAGCGCATGTCCGAATTCATGCGCAAAAATGCTGCGCACCAATCCGTAATAAACTGCAGCAATGCGGCCACTGTCGCCGCCAAACTCCGGCAGCGGACCTGAGGGGGCACCAGAGCCTGCTACGGGCTGAGGCGCGTTGCCGCCATTTTGGGGCGCAGTTTGCGCGCCGGTATCAGCAGTCTGCGGCGCTCCACCGGTTTGTTGGCTTGGGGTGACCGGCTGGGTAGGCACATTCTGGCCATCCGATGTAATATTGAAATCGGTAATCGCAAATACGCCGGTGTCATAGGCCATGATGCCGATCTGCGCGCCAAGCGCTGCCGAACCCTGAACGTCGCCAATCATTCTTCCATTGAGAAGAAACCGCGTTACACCGGGCACATCGACCATTTCGATGACATCCGTGCCGTCAAGTTTGGCTGCATTCGGGATGGTAGCAATGTCCTGGCGCTTGCCGTTCTCCATGCAGAAGAGCTTGGCACTCTTATCGGCAATCACTTCCATCAGGCAAATGGCGCTATTCGCAGGATTTGTCGCAATTAGCCCCAGCGAAGCACCGGGCTTGGAAGAATTGATTGCAATCCTAACGCTGGTAGCACGACCTTCGGCAGGTGCTGGCCCGGCTTGAACCACCAATGTCTGCTCGGTTCCGCCTGCCTGCTGGTTGTTGAGGACAAACCAACCGTCTTGTTTGGTTCCGGTCCATCCCTGAATGATTTGTGAAGACCCTGCCGAGGCGAGTGGGCCGAGTTCCCTCTCAAATTCGGCATGGGCTGGAAGATTGGACGCGATGAAACTCGCGATAAGAACCGCACCCAACAGACGCATTCGAAAGTCCCCATTCCGCTGAGCATAATTCCTTAAACCTGGATCAGTTTAAGGTAAAATCATGCTCTGATTTTAAAGTGTTAGAGCGACCTTTGGACACCCATCAAGACGCCCGGCGCTCTAATATCATCAATATGGAGCGGTTCTCATTTCGGATAATAAAGCATCCGACCGTCCAAAAACTCTGATCTGCCATTCAACTTATTTATTGCAATACGATTCAACAGATTGATGTCAATCAGTAATCGCTCAATAGTCAAAGCAGATAGTGGATTATTTCCCAACAAATTGGCGTTTGGTCTACAGATATGCAGATCGTGACTTGCCTAAACTACCCGCGCTGCAACTCTTTTCGTCCGCGCTGGATCATAATCCAGCCAATAACGGCCAACAGTCCCCCGCCGATCGACATTGGCAGCACGAGGATCAACAGCCAGAAGAAAAATGCTGTGGCTTCACCATTATCCTCAAGCGACCCAAAATCCGACCCCGGTACGAAGAGAGTGGCAAGCAGGCCAAGCAGGATAACAGCACCAAGAACAAGACAACCCCATCCAATTTGCAGCTTGCTACTTGCCAGCCGCGACAACAGGACTGTGGAGATCACCACTACAACAAACTGAACGACCAGCTGGATGATAATTACACTATCGAGACCATCTGGATTGACCGTCCGTTCAGGGGAAAGCATCATTACCAGAGGGGCCATGAGGCCAAATCCGAAGCGCGCTATCAGAACACCAAATACGAAACTAATAAGCCATTTGGTCCATGCTGGATTCATCAGATATCTTTCTTAACAGCCCGCCCCGGCACCAGGTGCCTCATCTGCGCCGACACTAGACGGAAGATCGAAGCGCGGTCAATTGAGTATTGTCCACAGCGTAACACATTGACTCATCTGTGGAGGTTTGCGATGCGGTAGAGATTGACCGCATTCGGGGATCTTTCATGAAGATATGCTTTGCATTGACTTTGGCCGCACTAATACCGCTGCCAGCTGCAGCAAACTGTATTCCTCCGTGGCAGACCCAATTTGCGTGCAATATTCCAGAGCGAAATGCGCGTGCAGAGTTTTGCCACCTTGCCGATCCGAAGGCCAATCCGGACAAGAAGGAGGCCTACTACACCTACGCGGCAGGCACAGAAAAAGCCGAGCTCTATTTTGAAACCGACAGCACCTGGTTTTCGACCAAAGACACCAATATCAATCATCCGACCGATCTGACCATGGCACTAGGCTATGCTCGCGGCGACTATGTTTATGCTTTCGTTGTCACGCAAGACAAAGACGATTCAAGCGTCATCAAGAGCGGTGAAATTCGCGTCTATCCTTCGACTGATGCCTTCACCAACGAGACCAAAGACACCGAAGTTGCCAAGCTTTATTGCGAGCCGTCGTCAATCCTCGCCGATAGCGACAGCATCAGACCCTGAGCATGAAAGTTCGCAAAATGAATAAAGTCCTGCGCTCACTGATCCTGACGTCATCATTTACTGCAGCCATTCTGTGCAGCTCAATCGCCAGCGGAATTGCTGGTCCGGCCGCTGGTGCAGTCGAAGCCGCTCCGCAAGTGCAGTCTCAGGAACAGCCTGCACCAGAAACCGATACGTTCGGGCGCTCGCAATTTGTCCTCTCAGCTAATCCAATCATCCCGCCCCGTGATTACAGAAAAGGGCTAGCGCTGCCCAAGGCTGGCGACTACAGCCCGGACGAGAGTGGGACGATCTACGATATTGCTTTCCTCGGTATTGAAAATGGCGAAATGCAGTTTGAAGTCCGCGGCTATTCAATCGCAGATTTGAACTACCCGGCATCGGGCCAGACCTTCTCTTTTCCGAAAGATCAGAAGACCGTCGAAATACGTGATATTATTATTGAAATTGAAGAGGTTACTGAAGGTAGTCTGACTTACAGGATCAACTATCGGAAGTGATCCAGATCAGGCCGTAAGCTGTGCCCATTCAGGCGCAGTTCCGTCATCTTCAAGGCCGCCGTTGCGAGCAAACTGCTCAAGCGTCATGGCATCGAGAACGCCGACAATTGCTTCGCGAACAAGCAGCATTGATCGGCGAACCTGACATGCCCTGTGATCTTCACAGTCTTCGCAAGGTTCATAGGCTGTCCGGCTGGCGCAACGAATAGGTGCGAGCGGACCATCCAGAACGCGGATCGCCTGCCCGATATTAATTTCGCTGGCAGGTTTTGCGAGACTATAGCCACCGCCCGGCCCCTTCTTCGACCGCAAAATTCCATCGTTACGCAGCTCCAGCAGGATCGCATCGAGAAACTTCTTGGAAATATTGTTCTTGGCGGCAATCTCGGCAACGAATGCGCTCTCGCCGGGAGCAAGCAAGGCAAGGTGAGCCAATGCTTTGAGGCCGTATTTCCCCTTTTTTGTGAGCATGGAACCTCCGCCGATCCGATGAATGCTGCTTTTGCACTAAATCGAGCGGATTAATAGTCTATCGTTACAGACCAAATGTCACATTCGGAAGGGATACGCGTTCGGGCTCACGCGTCTTGACGGCCAAACCGCTCATGCGGATGCTTTGGCGTTGACCTCATAGAGTGTCGCAATCTCAGCTGCCACCAGTTCCTGAAGCTTCCACAAATTGCGATCGCGAATGCCTTTTTCTTCCAGATGTTTGACCGTCAGATAAAGATATTCCGCGCAGGAACCAATATGCCCACATGCTCGCGCCAAAGTGCTTGCTACGCATTCCAGCGGCAAGCCGTTCAAAACGCGGTCGCCGCGTGGTCCAGCCCAGAACGTCAAAGCACGCACAGGCCCGTCCGGTGTATCGACGGATACCCAGCGGATACTGGAAGCATCACTTATAGAGCTGATCTCGCGGCGGATCATGCGCTGAATCTGGCCAAGCCGATCCTCTTCAGACAACCGAAACACGATACCGTTGCAGCTGCCGCCGCGTCGCAACGCGAGCATCAACCCAGGCTGGCTTTGCGTGCCACGCCAGCGGGTAAGTCGTAGGCAGAACGAACGGTGCCACCCCTTCACGCCGCCGTAACGCCAATCAACGGCATTAAAATCAGGTTTCCAGATAAGAGAGCCATAAGCGAACACCCACAGAGGCGTGTCGCCGCTTTCATGATAAAGCTTTTCAGAAAGTGCCTGCACGTCCAGATCAGTTATCGGAACCCTGTTTGGCTCCGGCCCTCGATCCACTTCTGCCCGAATGCTCAGCGAGACCAACTCCTCAGTCAGCGTCATTCTGGATGCAAAATCAGTCACTACACTTCTTCCTGCTTACCAAATTTTTGCTCATTACGGCGGTTCCAGTTAAGAATGAATCGTTAGAACCGCTGTAACTGTTTGTTTTTACGCATTATCCGACTCAGAACCGCTTCGCACTTTTGCTGGAAATGCTATAATTTATGCGGCAATTATGGAATGAATTGCTCGTTATGCTCAAGCCCTGAAAGACGCCTTTGCATCGTCGAGCTGTCGAATTCTGGAAAATAGGGCTTCACGATCTGATAGATGACGCTCGAACAATGCGATGAATATCGTATTATCGGCAATGTGCGGCAAAGGTGCCGACTGAGCGCGGCGCAGACTTTCATTTGCAGTCTGTTTTGCTATTTCAACGGCAGCCAGCAACGACGCGATTGTTCCTCGTGCCTGTGCGCCTTCGCCATAGCCTGATGATGAAGAATGTTGATAATCTGACTGAGTTTGCATCGTAATCACATCTCCTATCAATAGCGTTCACGAATAACGATTTGGTGGTCATTGTAGTCTCTCTCAAGCGGCGAAAACGAGGCACAGCAGGCTAATTGCCTTTAGCTATGTAAAATTTCAGCCCTTTGAAAAACATGATGGCTGGAAAAACCACCCTCGCCTGTGTGCTAAAACAACAGTGGCGGCCAGAGCCGCCACTGCATCGATTACGCAAATCTTGAATGAAGTTTAGAATGAACGCTGGAAGCGAACTACGCCCTGCCAGGCATCCTGACCTTTCAGGATCGAGTTCTTGTCATCCCACTTGGTGTAGGAAATCTGAGGAGTGATGGTGAAGCCAGGAACCAATTGATAAGCAACGTTTGCACTGGCTGCGAAAGTTTCCGCATCCTCATAGGCCAGCTGAACGTTGAAGACCGCTTTGTTGGTAGCCTTGAATTTAGCGCCACCCCAAACGGCCCAATCACCGCCCCATGTTCCGTAGAAGCTGTCAATCACACGAACGCCACGATAAGTGCTGCTGCCACCATCGTGAACAACGGCACCGCTTGCATCGTAATGAACGTAATGATCGTCGTTCGACTTGTATGCACCCTGCACCCAGACCGAGAAGCGGTCGGTTACATTAACATCAACGCGAACCTTTCCGGCCCACTCTTCGTTGACAGCATCATAAGCTGCAACGCCTGCAATCGAACCCCAGCTCTGCGCATATTTCAAACCAGCAACGACGTGTGGTGTGTAGTCATCAATCACGCCATTCCAATCGACATCGACGTTGTTACCCTGTTCAAGAGAGATAATAGCCGAAAAGCCATTGCCGCCCTTGAAAGTGTAGCTGATCTGATTGGTACGATAACCACCAGCACTGATAACGTCGTCATTCAAAACGTCACCGAAATATCCGGTGAATGTGTAGAATGCCGTGTCATCGAGGCCCACGCGCAGACCACCAAGCTGGATGAACGCACGGTTGAGCGTCGTTCCGGCATCCACACCGTTACCGAAATTGAATCGGGTTTCAGTAAAGGTCGAAAGCGTACCAAGCTCCGTTTCGGAAGCCGTCGATGTGCGTAATGTGAAACGCGTATTATTCGTCCAGGTATCATAGGACTTACCACGCGGGCTCAGATTATAAGCACTTCCGTCCGGAGCACGGCTGATGCCTGCACCACGATAATAGACGTTATCGCCTCCCCTCAGGTCGTAACGAACATAACCATGGATACGCAGGCAGGTTTCCGTTCCCGGAATGTAGAAATAGCCTGCTCCGTAAGCATCACAGACACGCACATATTCTACAGCCTCTGGCTCCGGCGCTACAATTGCATCGGCTGCATTTGCGTGTGTCACCCCAAGAACAGCAAATGCCGAACCAATTACAGTTTTTTTCAGAATCATAATTATCCCCACTAACAATAAACAAAATCGTTCTATTTCAGAGGGATAATTCGATTAAGGCAATTATATCTAATTATTGTAAAATATATGACAAATAACATTTTATATAATAACATTCAGAATTGATATAATTACACAACTCAACAAAATTATATTCTATTTTTTCAACAAAAAGAACTGATATAAATTATACAATACTGACTACTCGCTCAATATTTTCTTTTTAACTCAATTATGATCGAACCAACCCCTAATCCGCTATGACTGGTTCTTGAAACAGTGACAAATAGCGCTCTCCGCTGTCAGGCAACACGGCAACGATGGTCTTTCCTGCATTTTCCGGGCGCTTTGCAATTTGAAGGGCCGCAGCAATCGCAGCCCCGGAAGACGTACCAACCAGAAAGCCCTCTTCCCGTGCAACCGATAATGCGGCACGGCGCGCTTGCTCCGTCGTCACGGCAACGATTTCATCGACAATAGCCTTGTCGTAGTTTTCAGGCAGAATGGTCTCATCGATATCGGTGACTTTGTGAACACCTTCAATGGTTTCGGCTTTTGGATTATCGGCAGAAGGCACAGAATCTGCCGTCGGCTCCACCAGAATGATGCGAAGGGAAGATTTCTTTTCTTTCAGGTATTTTCCCGCCCCTGAAATGGTTCCGCCAGTGCCTACGGTACTGACCAAAATGTCCACTTCGCCATCCGTGTCTTGCCAGATTTCCGGGCCGGTCGTTTCAAAATGAATTGCCGGATTGGCAGGATTGGACCGCTGACCCGTATAGTAAGCGCCCGGATTTTCGCTGCGAATACGATCGAGCACCTTTTGCAGCGCTCCCGGTTCCAGCAGCTCGTCATTATCAATCAGCACGATTTCAGACCCGAACTGACGCAGGATATTGATTTTGTCTTCGCTGATCGTATCACGCAGATAAAACTTCGTCCGATAGCCCTTTGCGGCAGCAACAGCCGCAATACCAATGCCGGTATTTCCGCTCGTCAGATCTACCAGAAGATCACCCGGCTTAATCTTACCGGCACGCTCGGCATCCCGAATTATCCCCCATGCTGTGCGGTCTTTGATGCTGCCAGCGGGATTGAGATATTCGATTTTTGCGAGAAGCCGCACAGAAACGTCATTGCTTTTCTGAAGTCGTGAGAAAGCAACCAGAGGCGTATTGCCGACAAGCTCCGAAAAGCCATTGCGTATGTTACCCATGATCCACTCCCTTTTGCCAACAGGCATCAAAATTCAGCGTCTAATTTTCACCAACCGCCGAATTTTATTAAGAAAATTATTCACTTAGTTCGCCCGGCACATAGATTTGCAATCCATTGCAGGAGGCCTCTTTGCATTTATATTCGCGTAGCAACGCTGCTCGGATCATCATGAATGATGTCCCCTATTCGATAGGCTGACCGGATTCGCACGAGCCTTGCTGATTGCTGTCTCAAGAATTGAAGGTTCTAACCTTTCATGCCCTGACCATCGAAAACGTATCCAGCCATTCTGATCTACGAGAAAGCTCGCTCCATCGGCAGTTGGTGTCAGAAGCTGAATAGCCACAGCCGCAGTCTGGTCGGAAACATCGCATTGTGCCGTGATGCCATTGCTATCGACAGCAAAGGCCTCAAGCTGTTCACCCTTAAGAAGAAGCAGCCAGAAATTGTCGGATTGCCGACCGATCTCATGCCGTCTAGCCTCGCAATAGACCGTAATCCGCGGGCTTGCAGCCGGGTAAACCCCACCATCAGGCGCAGGCATACTGATCGTTCGGGCAGACGCAATCGTGCGGATATAATCCACAAGCGACCACGCGGTTTTAGCATCCAACATTGTTTCAAAACCGGGCATGGATTGCCGACCGTCTTGCAACTCCTTGCCATGCATGATCGTCCAGAAGATTTCGCCGTCACTGCGATCCGCAAACAATGGTGCTGTCAGATCGGGCGGCCATACCGGATCGCCCGTTGCCTGCTCACCGCGTCCGCGCCCGTCATTGCCATGACAGGAGGCGCAATTACCTACGAAAGCCGCAGCGCCCCGCGCAATTGCGATGGACGTATAGGATGTGGGCGAGCGCAGAAAGCTTGCTTCATTAGCACCCTGAAGAAACAATCCGATGCGTGGTGGCTGGAACCAAACGAAACCGATAACTGCCGCGATAACAATAGCTTGCCATCGCCACTTAGGCAGCAAAAGGCACCCAATACCGATTAGAAATGCCAGCAGAAGTGGCTTGAAGCTCCGCCATGCGGCATCGACGAGAAACGCGTCACCCAGAATATTGTCGCGCAAACGATAGGCGAAAGGCCAGGTGATGTCTTCATGAACGCCGGGCGGTTGTGTCGCGAGAAGTGACGCCGCGAGAAACACTACAAGACCAATTGTTCCTTCGAGGATCAACGCATAACCAAGTCCCCGCCCGCTGCTACCATCACGGCTCAGCCAGAAACGATTAAGTGCTGCAAGTGTCAGCATGGCTGCCAGAAGCGCGATCTTCACGATCATGATCCTGCCGTAAGTGGTACCAACCAGCCCCGGCAAACCACCTGTCAAAAGCCATCCTGCAATTGCGGCACCAACAACAAGAACTGCAACAAAAACAATGCCATATAGCGAAAACCGCTGTGCTGCCTGCAAACCTTCATCCCGCGAAACGCGTAAAAGAAGATAGAGCGGAGGCAGCGAACCAAACCATAGCGCGCCTGCAATCACATGCGCAGAAACCGCCAGCGGTAGCCAGATAGTATCAGATGCTGCAGCGTGCCCCATGCGCATCTGAAGACCAAGCGCGAAAACAGCTATCAAAAACAAAAGGATACGGATGGCTTGAGACTTTACCGCATACGGCAGAAGCAAGGCAGCAAACACGATTGCCAATGCGCGCAGGCACGATGCAATGCCGAAGGCCGTGCCTAAAAGTCCGCTTGGGAAAAAGGCGAATGCATCAGAAAAACTACTCGCACCAGACAACAGTGAGAACTGAAGTGGCACCCACAGAACCAGTCCAAAAGCACTGATAGCCACAGAATAGACACAAAGTTGACACCAAATTCTCACAAAAGACGCAAGTTTGCCGTCACTTATTGCGCCTGGAACAAGCAAAATGCGAAAAAATAGTGCGCCCGCGAGCATTGCGAGACCCGCAAGATTGAGGCATCGCACAAGCGCAATGACGATATCAATTCCAGTCATTGCGCCCGGCGACCTTAATTAGCAATCTTGAATTTGAACGCGCCTTCGGTGCGGTGCGTATCGACCGACGCAGCGCCCCACTCGACCGTATAAGTACCCGGCTTCAAAGCTGGCGGTGTGACCGAGAGCGTCTTTGTGTTGCCGTCAATATGTTCAGGCTTACTGGTTTCGATAGTCGCCCCGCTCTCATCCTTGAGGACAAGTTTGCTAAGGCCGAGTTCCAGCGCTTCGGTATATTCGATGGAAACAATGGCAGGCGTTTTATTGAGCACAGCGTCTTCAGCTGGCTCGGATTGTGCGAGATGCGCATGCGCATAAAGTTGCGTCATCGACCCCAATAAAAGGGCCGCTGTAAGAATTGCTTTTTTGAACATTTTTCTTTCCTGATTTTACCAGTCGGTATCGAGCCCAAGATGCGCAAGCGCCTGCCTGCGCAGTTCCGCCAGTCGCGGATCGCCGCGATGGCGCGGATAGCTGAGATCCACTTTAAGTTCAGCTTCGATGCTTGCCGGACGGTTGCCAAAGATGATGACCCGTTGTGCAAGGAAAAGCGCTTCCTCGACATCATGCGTGACGAGAAGTGTGGTAAAGCCGTTGCGTTGCCAAAGATCGAGAAGCTCAGCCTGCATGGCAAGCCGCGTCAGGGAATCGAGTTTCCCCAATGGCTCGTCCAGAATGAGCAATTTCGGATCATTGACGAGCGCACGCGCTAAGGCTGCACGCTGCGCCATGCCGCCCGAAAGCTGGCGCGGATAGGCATTGGCAAAAGCCGACAATCCCACCAGTTCAATCGCTTCATCGATGCGGTGTCCCTGAGTTTTCAACACGCCACGCGCCTGAAGCCCCAAAGCCACATTGTCCCGCACCGTGCGCCATGGATAAAGTGTGGGGTCTTGAAAGACCACCACGCGCGACGGATTAGGACCGAGGATTTCCTCGCCATCGGCCAGAATTCGCCCTTCACTTGGCGGCTCCAACCCGGCAGCGAGCCGCAAAAGCGTACTCTTGCCGCAACCCGATGGACCCAGAATGGCAACAAATTCACCCGGTTGCACATCAAGCTCAATGTGGTTGAGAACCGGCAGTGACTTGCCTTCAAGACCAAAGCGATGGCTTACATTCTCAACCTGAATATGGAAGCCACGGCTTTCATCAGCGGAGACGGCAGGCGTTTGTTTGAGGGCAGCATTCACCATTTCACATCCCCCTTCTGCCAGGTCAGAACGCGATCACGCACCGTAAAGAGCAGCGTAATCAGCCCGGAAAACACAATCGCCATGATGATGAGCGCGCCATAGAGATTGTTATAGGCCGCCCAGCCTTGCGCCCATTGCAGATACCAGCCGAGACCGGACTTGACGCCCATCATTTCGGCGGCGACCAGCACCGAGAAAGATGCACCCAACCCCATGAAAAGACCGACAAAAACATGCGGCAATGCTGCAGGAATTGCCACACGCAGGATCAGGAACAACTGACTGGCGCCCAAAGTGCGTGCAACGTCGTAATAGGCTTTATCGACACTCGCCACGCCCGACCATGTCAGAACCGTAAGCGGAAACCATGTTGCTAATGCTATTAGGAAGACCGCGGCTGAAAAGCCTGACGGGAAGAAATAGAATGCCATCGGCAGCAGTGCAGTCGAAGGAATTGGCCCCAGAAACCGCAACACCGGATGAACCCAATAGCCGATTGCCTGTACCCAGCCGATGGAAACACCGGTCAGAAAGCCAGCAATCGCACCAAGCACAAAACCGGAGGCCAGCAGCTTGAACGAATTATAGAGGCTGTCGAGCAGACGCGGCCAATCATCGAGATAGACTTCGAGCAGAGACGAAGGCGGCTGGAAAAATGGCACAGGGAGCCAGGCAAACTTGGCCGTAAGCAATTCCCAAACACCAAAAAACACCGCCAGAGCCGTCAGCCATGGCGACCAGTAAACCAGCCTTTTGCCAAATGCCGGATAGACCGCAACCAATGCTGCACCGACTGCCAGAAGGATCGTCCAGCCGATGAACAAGCCATTGGTTTCACGAACATAAAGCGGCTCAGCAAAACCAACCACCACATTGGGAAGGAAGACGGAAATCGCACTGACGATTGCCCAGGCGATCACCGCCAAAAACGGCCATAGCGAGCGACGAAGCGCGGAGGGCAAAGCCTCCCGCGCGACGTCCTTGGACGAGATATAGACTGTGTCAGGTGATGACATTGGCGACGATCTTTTCGGCAAATGCATCCGTATTGGTATTTGGCCGGATAACATTGATGATCTTGAGCTCATCCACGAACAAAGCGACATCCTTGCGCAAGGCATCACCCGTCGAATGATGGTCATGCGTGTGACTGCGCAGGATGCGCGCCACGTCCGTTGCAGAGACATTGCCCGGAACGAAAGGCGCAAAGATTTCAGCGCTTTCATCTGGATGCGCTGCAGTCCAAGCCTGTGCTTCTACGATTGCACGCGACAAGGCGCTCGCAACTTCCGGCTCATCACGAACCAGACTTCCGCGCAGACCCAGCACACAGCAGGCAGAATTGACATACTGCCCATCAAGATTGGTCGCGACTTCCTTGAGACCATCACGCTCGCGCTGGAGGAAGGCGTGCGGATCATCGCCAGCCACAGCCTGCACTTCACCTTTCTTCAAGGCTTCCGCAAAAAGATCAGCCGGATATTGCAGCCATTCAATTTCGGTATCGGGATTGATACCCTGCTTGGCCGCCTGAATGGCGAAGAAGTTGCGGATCGGGCTTGCCTGATCGCTAACGGCAACCTTCTTGCCTTTCAGATCAGCAATCGAATTGATGCCTGAATCGGGTGCTGCCAGAAGGCGCATACAGCCGCCATGCGTTCCGACCGTCAGCGATACGTCAAACCCCTGCTCCAGCGGCTTGAGCCAGCGCAGCGCCATGCCGATGCCGCCATCTGCCTTGCCGGTGGCGATTGCCTGAAGCAGCTGATCGGTTGGGCCAGAGAAATTGACCGGTTCGACAGTCAGGCCATATTTCTCAAACAGACCTTTCTTGAGCGCGATAGAAATTGGCGACTGACACACAGCCGTCTGCCCCCAGGCCAGCTTGATCACTCTCGGAGAAGATGACGTGCTCTGCGCGAATGCCTTGCGCACAAAGCCATCGGAGCCACCAATGGCTGCCGCACCAAGACCAACTGCGGATGCCCCCAGAAAAGCACGCCGAGATAGATAAGATTTCTTATTTTCGGAAGTCATGCAATCACCCTGCTTATAAAGAAAGATGATTGAACTTATTTATATAATTAAAATAATGTCAGGAATTTATATTTAAAATTATAAAGACAGTTGAAAATTATTTCTTTTAAATTTTGCCATAATTTCAAAAAAAGCGAAAGCCGAAGAACATATTCTTCGGCTTTTTATATTACATACTTTAAACTAAATTACAGCCCAAGCAATCGATAACCGCCGCCGTGATAAAGAAGCGGCTCGCCGCCGCCGGTCACAATCTTCAGTGCCCGTCCGATAATGATAGCGTGGGTATGGCGCTCAATAACGTCCTCAACCGCACAATCGACCGAAGCCAACGCGCCATGCAACGCCAGCGCACCGCTTTCGAGAGCGTACCAAGCAGCGCCCTCATATCGGGCAGCGCCCTTCACGCCATCTTTTCCTGCAAAACGGTCCGCAATAGCCTGCTGACCAGCAGACAGAATGTTTACGCAGAAATGGTTGTGGCGGCTGATCACCGGCCAGACCGACGAACCACGGTTGATGTTCACGATGATTGTTGGAGGATCGACAGACAGTGCCGTCGCTGACGTCACCGTTGCGCCCGTGCGTCCTTCATCAAACCCCGCTGTAACAACGCTTACCCCACCCGCTAGCTGTCGCATAGCGGCCTTGAGTTCACCTGGAGAAACCTCGATATCTACAGGCTCTTCAACATACTGCGGAATACTCTCGCGGAGATATGTTACCGTTGATCCCATGTCTGTTTATTACTCCAGATTTATCAATCCGCCACACGGTAGCAGCGCTCGACAGATTGGCCGAGAATGCGCTTTCTATATTCGACTGATTTTGTAGAAAATTAGAACCAGCAACGGCGCAATTACGCGCCACTGCTTATTGTTCTTGGCGGTTAAGCTGATAAGCCGAGATTATCTTTCAATGTTTCTCCGGCATAATCGCTGCGGAACACGCCTTTGTCCTGAAGGATCGGTACAACCTTTTCAACGAATTCGTCGAAGCCTCCGGGCGTAAGGTGCGGCGCAAACACGAACCCATCGGCTGCATCAGCCTGAACATAGGCGTTGATTTCGTCCGCTATAGTCTGCGGCGTGCCGACAAACTGCTGACGCGCTGTAACTTTAATAATCAGGTCACGGATGCTGAGTTTGTCACGTTCAGCGAGCTCGCGCCACGCACGCGCCGTATCAATGCGGTCATCATAACGATTGGCGCGCCCGAGAGCCAATTGCTCGTGTGCAACATCCGGCTCCAGTTCCGGAAGTGGTCCATCCGGATCGTAGTTTGAAAGATCGCGGTTCCATACCTGCTCCAGAAACGTAATGGCAGATTTCGGGCTGACCTGCTGCAGACGGATTTCGCGCAGCTTTTCTTCCGCATCTTCTTGCGTATCGCCCAACACGAAATTGGCGCCCGGCAAGATTTTCAGCGAATCCGGACTGCGCCCATAATGAGCCAAACGCTGCTTCACATCGCGATAAAACTCCTGCCCCGCTTCTAGTGTGCCATGGCGGGAATAGATAACATCGGCGTGGCTTGCGGCAAGCTCGCGCCCTTCCTGCGAGTCGCCAGCCTGTGCAATAACGGGCGCGCCTTGCGGTAGCGGTGCCAGATCTGAGTGACCAGCAATGTCAAAATGCTTGCCCTTGAAAGCAAAATCACCTCCAGCCCAGATTTTTTGCGCGGCATCAAGAAATTCGCGCGCACGCTCATAGCGTTCCTTGAAGGGCAGATGATCGCCTCGCCGGAAATTCGCGCCAGTAAATGCACCCGGTGATGTCACCACATTCCAGCCTGCACGCCCACCGGAGAGAGCGTCAAAAGTCGCAAGCTGCCGCGCAAGCGCATAGGGTTCGTTGAATGTGGTTGTTAGCGTACCGATAAGGCCCACATTTTCGGTGATTGCAGAGAGTGCGGTGAGAATAGCCAGCGTATTGGGCCGACCAGCAACATCAAGCTCGTGAAGCTTTCCCTTTTGCTCGCGCACGCGCAAGCCTTCCGCAAGAAAGATGAAATCAAACTTGCCGCGCTCGACCGTTTCAGCAAAATGCCTGAACGAAGAAAACTCGATCTGGCTACCCGCCGCCGGATCGCTCCATACGGTGAAATTGTTGACGCCCGGAAACTGCGCTCCGAGAATAACCTGCTTCAGCTTTGTCATTTTCCCGGTTCCTTCGCTCAAGCGGCTGTTGAATAACGATTGATTGGCTCAGGCAAACCAAACCGCGCCCGCAGCGTGGTGCCCTCGCCGTTGTGAACAAGCTTGTGAACCTGCAATGCGGGCAGCAGTTCTTTGAGAACGAAGTCGCTTTGCGATTGCGGATCAGACAAGAGCAACCTTATGCCCGAAGCGCCCCATGCTTGGTTCTTGATAACGGCATCAATCGTTTCCTGGACACCTGGCTTGTCAGAAAGCGCGATATCGGCGACGACAAACGGCGCTGCACGATCATGAACGGATGTACCAGCAGCCCTGATAAGCTGCTCATCCGCTGTAACAAAAACCACATCCGCATTACGGGCGACATTCAGCTCATCAAGGTTTGAAAGTGTGGTGGCTACAATCGGCTGGCCCTGCGGTGGACGCGGGGTGATTGAAGGCCCAAGAATTCGGAAATTGTCGCTTTCAAAGTTGATGTAATGCAGTTTGGATGCATCAAGAAAACGCTGCGTTTTCTTATCGCGAATAACTGCATCGTCTTCCCAGCTATCCCAAAGCCTGCGGATAGCCTCGATTGCGTCTTGAGTGTCCGTTTTAATCGCCTGTTGATCAAGTGAAGGATAACCATTCAACGCACCCAGCGCTTTGCTGGCTTGCAGATTGCGCTGTCTTGTGAGCTGCTGCACAAGCAGTCCAGCACGCCCTTCGCTGACATAATCAAGCGTCGCAATGGCTGTTGAAACGTGAAAAGGTTCCAGAAAATTGACTGGCGCACCAGCGATGATACCAATATTGGTGAGACGCGGTGCAAGCCAGTTTGCCAGCAAGATGGCATCCAGCCCATCGCCGCCCTTGTCTGCGAACTCGTCTTCCAGTGTCAGAAATGCAAATGAACCATCGAACGGTTTTGTCAGCTCCGTCCAGAACTGCCGCGATTGCTTGAGGCTCGTTTGAGGTGCGATTGCGGCGCTGATACCCACGCCTAAGAGCAGGGTTTTAGACTGCGTCATGATTTTATTCCGATCGTCATTGAATGGATTGGATAACTAGCCAGCGCGAACGACGCTCAGCTCTGGCTTGCTTGCGCCCGAGGCAGGAAGAATCCGCGCAAAGTCTGTGAGTATTTGCGCATAATCCTCGGCGTGAAATTCGTAAGGCAGCTCCAGCCGAAATTCGGAGACAAGCGGGAGAACAGGGTCGGCTGCGAGTGTTTCCAGAATTTGCTCTGTCGTGCCCACAATATCGGGCAGAAACAAAGTGCGGCGTGGACCATGGGCGAAACCCGTTCGCTTGTCGCGTTCGGCGGCGAATTCCGTATAGCGACGGCGCGCATCGGAACTTGCGCTGTCCGTGGGCAGGATCACCCGGCCAAGTGCGACACGAGGCGCACGCTCATGCACCCATTCCTGACGGAACCGTTCTATGAGTGCTTTTTGGGCTGTCAGAAAATCGTCCGTGTTCTCACCGCTGACAATGTTTCCCGTCAGAAGATTAAACCCAGCCTGCCCCGCCCAACGTGCTGAATTCTGTGATCCACCGCCATACCACAGGCGGTCGGTCAGCCCTTTGGCAAAGGGTCTTAAACGCGGGATTTGCGCTCCAGCGGCATTGCCCGCTTCGGTCTCGCCCGAAAGCGGTTCTGACCGCAGGGCCTGTGCCAGTTTTTCTGCGCGCGCATGACTGTAATCAGCGATGGGAGCGGCATCGACGAAATCTGCGATAAGATGCGCAAAAGGCGGCGCACCAACTGAAACGCCAACATTCAGCCTGCCGTTTGACAAAAGGTCCACAGTTGCAAGATCTTCAGCCAGCCGGAACGGATTTTCATAGCCAAGCTGGATGACCGCAGTGCCAAGACCGATGCGCTTTGTCCGCTGCGAAGCGGCTGCGAGGAAGGTAGCGGCAGATGAAATGCCGCGCTCCAGATGGCGCTGGCGCACCCATGCGCTGTCATATCCCAGTCGCTCTCCATGTTCGAAAAGCTGAAGCGTGTGCTCTAACCCCCGTGCGGGATCATTCTCGTGATGACTGCCGGGAATGAGAAAGGCGAAATGTTCGATATGTGAAAGGGGCATGGCTTGTTTCCCTTCTCACGCAGCGGTTTCGCGATAGCTTTGAAGCCGAGCAAGTATCTTTGCTTCCTGCACGGCCTTACGTTCGTGCACGCGCTGCGTTGCCTCTTCAAATGAGGCCGATGCGGGATAGAGCGGCGAAGAGATTTGCTGGCCTAGCTTGGAACCGATGTGCTTTTCAAAAGGCAGCGAACGATATTGCTGAACATCTAAAGACGTGTCGAAGAGCGGGCGATAGCCGAGCGAAATATAAAGCGCGGTGGCCTCGGGTTGGCGAAAGCCCGTCGAGAGATAGGCCCGCGTGTAACCTAGTTCACCGGCACTTTCTTCAAGCGCCAAAACGATACGGCGCGCCAGTCCCTGCCTACGCAAATGCGATGCCGTCCAGATACGCTTGAGTTCGACGGTTTCATCGTCGTGGCTCATATAGGCACCCCCGGCAATGGTTTCCCCATCGCGCTGAAGCAGCAGGAAACCGCCAAGCGGCGCCGCAAATGCCTCTGTGGGATAGCGCAGAATTTCTGTGCGTGCGCCGCCCGGTCGGTCCAGATTCGCATAACGGCTGTCATATTCATGAACCAGACCGTCAATAAGCGGCTGTGCGGCCGGGTCCAAAAGAGAAGACTGGACAATAATATCAACCATAGAAAGCCTCCGCTGAAACAAATCCTGTCCGACTTGTGTTGAGTGGAAGCATAAAGCTGCCATCGAACAGTATCTCTCCTTAACGGTGCCTCTTTGCTCGCACGTTTGCACGGCATGAACGTTTAATGAGCGTGCAAATATTGGAAGATCGTTGCTCGATTAATATTCTACAAAAAACATAGATTATCTCCTCATTGAAGTTGTTGGTGAGGATCAAATGCCCTACGCGCTCAGTTTTCTCGATAAAAGTCCCATTCATGACGGCGAAGCAGCCCAGGCGGCGCTGACCCGCACGATAAAGCTTGCGCAGAAAGCAGAAGCCGCAGGCTTTCATCGTTTCTGGGTGGCAGAGCACCACAACTCACCGGGGCTTGCCAGTTCGTCACCAGAGGTACTGATCGGCTTTTTGTTGGCTCATACCCATCAAATCCGGATTGGTTCGGGCGGTGTGATGCTGCAGCATTACAGCGCGTATAAAGTCGCTGAGAACTTCAATCTGCTTGCATCACTTGCCCCTGGACGGGTCGATTTAGGCGTCGGAAAAGCGCCGGGTGGCCTGCCGCTGTCAACCCGCGCACTGCAAGGGGCTTATGACCCGGACCGAAAACCATCCTTTAAACAGCAACTTGCAGAGCTTGATGGCTTTCTCGATCATGGTTCAGAGAAATCAGATGATGAAAACGGCATTGCCGCCTATCCGGTTCCGCCGCAAAAACCTGAACGTTTCCTGCTGGGTGCGAGCGTCGAAAGTGCTGAACTTGCGGCGCAGCTCGATTGGAACTTCGTCTATGCCGGACATATTCAGGGCGACCCGGCAGCCATCAAAGAAGCGGTTGAGGCCTATCGGACAATTGCGAACCGCCCCGCCATTTTAGCGGTCAGCGTTATTGTTGCTGAGAGCGATGCCGAGGCGGAAAAACTGGCAGGCGACATTCGCCGCTTCCGTGTTGCGGTCGAAGGCCTGCAGCCGGTCAATGTCGGCAGTCGCGAACAAGCGCTTGAATATGTGCGACAGGCGGGCGCCACACAATACAGCATCGAAGAGCGCACGCCTCGTGTGATCCGAGGCACAGCCTTGCATGTTCACAGTGAACTTCAACGCCTGCATCGGGAGTTGGGCATCGCCGAGTTCGTTGTCGACTGTCCTGTTTCAGAAGGCAGCCATCGCCTCAAAACCATTGAGCTGCTCGCCAATAATCGCCCGGCAATCGCGGCATAAACTCTCCCAATTTCCTGACACTGGATATTCAACGTGGTAACAAGACGAGCTTTCCTGGCTGGCGCCAGCGCCCTTACTCTGATCATTGCTGCTGGAGCCGAAATCACTTCGGCCAAAGCGAATGCTGAACCCGTCAGCGGTGGTTCTCTCACATGGGGCGTGGAGACAGAGCCAAGCACACTTAATCCCCATTTGAACGGTCAGGCCAAAGCCAAGCTCATCTTGCGCAACAGCTATGAATCCCTTTTGGCCCGCACACCGGAGGGTGGTTATGTGCCGTGGCTCGCCAAGAGCTATGAAGTTTCTGACGACGGCAAAACCTACACGTTTAAACTACGCGACGGCGTGAAGTTTTCAGATGGTGAGAAATTCGATGCAGCGGCTGTTGCTCTCAACTTTAGCAAACTCAAAGAACCTACTTATTCAGGAAGCATCAGCGCAGGCCATGTCGCGCGTGTCAGTGAAGTAACGGCCGTTGATCCACTAACTGTCGTTATAAAACTCGACCGCGTTTACGCACCTTTTCTGGATGGTGCGGCAGGCATTGAACTGATCTCGCCCAAAGCATTCGAGTCTACACAGCTGAAGGCTGGTGGAACAGAAGTCGCAGGAACCGGCCCCTTTGTTATCGACCGTTATATCAAGGGTCAGGAAATCCGCTTCGTTAAAAACCCGGATTATAATTGGGCGCCCCAAAATGCCGCGCATCAAGGGCCGGCCTATCTCGATGATGTGACTTATCGTTTCCTGCCTGAATCCTCAGTGCGTATCGGCGCACTCACTTCCGGGCAGATTGATGCCGCAGAAGGCATTTCCGGCAACGATGCGCAACTTTTCAAAGATAATCAGGAATTTAGCTACCAAACTTCAATCAACACCGGAACGCCTTATACGCTCTATCTCAACATCACCCGCGAACCCACTTCCGACGTCAATGTCCGTAAAGCACTGCTGGCTGCCGTCGATGTCGAACGCATTATTCAGTCGGTTTATCGCGGTGAACGCGAACGTGCCTGGGGCATTCTTACGCCCGCTGACACAGACTTTTACGACAAGTCGATTGAAGGCACTTACGGGTTTAATCCAGAACTTGCCAATAAGCTTCTCGATGACGCGGGTTGGACGGAACGCGATGCCGACGGCTTCCGCACCAAAGACGGCAAACGTCTGACAATCGAGGTTGTGCAGTCACAATCCACCGTGCGCGACCAGCGGGATATTCTGTTACAGGCGGTACAGGCACAGGCGCGGCAAAATGCGGGCATCGATATTGCGCTGCAATATGTCGATGCGGGCACCTATTCCAGCCGTCAGAAAGACGGTGAATACGGCATCATTCCAAACTCGACTACGACGCAAGAAAATGGCGTCACCATCTATTTCCATTATCTGCCACGCGATAAGGGCGGCTCGATCAACTATAGCCGAACAGAAGACCCCAAAGTCTCCCAATGGCTGGATCAGGGCGCTTCCACGCTCGATCCCCAAAAGCGCTTTGAGACTTACGCAGAATTGCAACGTTTTGCGCTGCTCGAACAGGCCTATGGCCTGCCGCTCTACGTGCCTGCCGATCAAATCGTCGCATCATCCCGCGTTCAAGGCATTGGTTTCCGCCCTTTCAAGCGGCTTCCGGAAAACGCCTACGACATCTGGCTTCAAGATTAATTTCATCCTTCTTACGAGAGACCGATACATGCTTAATCGCCGATATTTTCTAACACTCGGAACCGCAGTTTTCGCAGCGGTCGCACTGCCAAAAATCGCATTCGCGGAAGATGCCAAACCCGTTGAAGGTGGCAAGCTGGTCTGGGGCGTTGAAACCCAGCCTGCAACGCTCAATCCGCAACTCAATGGTCAGGACAAAACCAAACTTCTGCTGCGCAATGCTTATGAATCGCTGCTCGCACGCACCGCTGACGGCGGTTATGTATCTTGGCTTGCGAAAGATCATAAGATTTCGGACGACGGTAAAACCTACACATTCACGCTACGCGATGATGTGAAGTTTACGGACGGCGAAAAATTCAATGCGGAAGCTGTCGTAGCCAACATTACGGCGCTCAAAGACCCGGCCTATTCCGGCAGCACAAGCACCGGGCCAGTGTCGCGCATTGCAGAAGCGAAAGCGCTTGACGAAAACACCGTCAGTTTCACGCTCAAAGGCATTTACGCGCCATTTCTCGATTATATTGCCAGCCTGGAAATTCTCTCGCCTGCCGCATTCAAATCTGAAGAAATCAAATCCGGCGGACCTCAGATTGCAGGAACCGGTCCTTTCATTTTGAAGCGCTATGCCAAAGGACAGGAACTCAACTTCGCAAAAAACCCGGATTACAACTGGGCACCGGCAAATGCTGCTCATCAGGGTCCAGCCTATCTGGATGAAGTGACCTACCGTTTCCTGGGCGAGTCCTCGGTCAGAACCGGCGCCCTTACGTCTGGTCAGGTTGATGTCATTGAAGGTGTGTCGGGCAATGATGCGGCCTTGTTCAAGGACAATCCTGATTTCACCTATCAGACGGCCTTGAATACCGGCACACCTTATTCGCTTTTCCTCAATGTCGAATGGGGGCCAACGCAGGAGCTGAATGTTCGCAAAGCGCTGGTTGCAGCCATTGATGTCGATGCCGTTCTCAAGTCTGTCTATCGCGGGGAACGCACCCGCGCATGGGGCATCACTTCGCCTATTGATCCGCAGTTCTACGATAAAAGCATCGAAGGAAAGTACGGTGCCAATCCAGAGCTTGCCAACAAGCTTCTTGATGAAGCGGGCTGGACCGAACGCAATGCGGAAGGCTTCCGCACCAAGGATGGCAAGCCGCTGACCATCGAAGTTATTCAGGCACAGGCAACAGTGCGTGACCAGCGCGACGTTCTCTTGCAGGCTTTGCAGGCGCAGGCACGTCAGAGTGCGGGCATTGATCTCAAAATCGTTTATGTGGATGCCGGAACCTACACAGATCGCCGAAAGACCGGCGAATTTGGTTCGATTGCCAATTCCAACACGCCAACCGACGCTATCGATATCGAGCTGCATTACCTGCCACTCGATAAGGGCGGTTACATCAATTACAGCCGCGCTTCAGCACCTGAATTAGCGCAATGGTTGAATGAAGCCGCCTCAACGCTCGATCAGGCAAAGCGGTTTGAGCTTTACAGCAAGCTGCAAAACTTCGCCATTTTGGATCAGGCCTATGCCTTGCCGCTGTACGAGCCTGAAGATCAGGTTGCGGCTGCAAGCTATGTCAAAGGCATCAGCTTCCGCCCATTCAAACAACTTCCTGAAAGCGCTTACGACATCTGGCGCAGCGAATAAACACACCGTCCTGCGGACTTCGGCACAAAGGAGCTACAGATCATGGATGCTGAAAATACCACGACCATCGGTCGCGCACCCGCAAGCTGGTTGCCCCGGCGTTTCGGAGTTCCGCGGAACAGCCTTACGGGACAAATCACCCTGCGCATAAGCTCAGGCCTGCTGGTTCTTTGGGCGGCAATCACCCTGAGCTTCATCAGCGTCCATTTTGCACCCGGCGACATCGTCAGCATACTGATTGGCGAGCAGTTACGCACGCCTGAAGTCGAAGCTGCCATTCGCGCTGAATGGGGTCTGGATGATCCAATCTTCATGCAATACCTGTCCTATCTCGGACGTATTCTGCATGGCGATTTTGGTCGCTCCTATTATCTACAGACAGACGTTTCACAGCTGTTGTTTTCGCAGATGTGGCCGACGCTAAAGCTCGCGGGTGCCGCACTCTTTGTGGCAATCGTCTTTGCTGTGGGCAGCGCTGTTTTGACAGCCGGTAAAAAGCTGCCGCGCTCAATTGCAGCGGGCACAGAACTGGTTCTGATTTCAACGCCATCCTTCTGGCTTGGCATCGTTCTGCTCTTCGTCTTCTCCTTCACACTCAAGCTGTTTCCGGTGTCGGGGGACAGGAATTTCGCAGCACTCGTTCTGCCAGCTCTTTCGCTTGGTTTGTCTTTAGGCGCGGTGATTGGACAGGTTTTGCGCGAAGGTCTGGAACGCGCACTGGAAGAACCCTTTGCGCTGACAGTGCGCAGTTGGGGCACCAGCAATCTTGTGCTGCGTTTGAGACATGGTTTGCGCCATGCATCGCTACCAGCAGTGACACTGACCGGCTGGCTGATTGGTGGACTTCTTTCAGGCGCTGTTATTACCGAAGCCGTCTTCGGACGTCCCGGTCTTGGCCGCATTACCGTTGATGCAGTGCTTTATCACGACTTGCCGGTGGTGCTGGCTGTCGCTATTTTCTCGGCGTTTATCTATGTGGTGATGAGCACCATCGTTGATGTGCTCTATCTGCTGATTGATCCGCGCCTGAGAACCGAAGGCCGGAGATAGATCATGAGTGTCACCCCCGCACTTGAAACACACTCGACGGTAAAACCGGCTGGTACAAGCTTACGTAATCTGGCCCGATTGGTCCTTTCGCGCCCGGCACTGGCACTACCATCACTCTTTCTCACGCTCATTGCCGTTGCAACGCTCTGGCCGGGTTTACTTACAACAGCTGATCCATTGCTGGCAGATCCGCTACAGGCACAATTGCCGCCGTCGGCAGAGCATTGGTTTGGCACCGATCATTTGGGCCGCGACGTGTTTTCACGCGTGGTTCACGGTGCGCGCTATTCCGTTCTGATCGGCTTTAGCGCTGTGGCGATCGGTGCTATCGCTGGCTCGATTTTGGGGTTGTTGGCTGGACTATCGCGCGGCCTGATTGATGAAGCAATTTCCCGCTTTCTCGATGTGGTGTCTTCGTTTCCCGATCTGCTGCTGGCTCTTGTTTTCATCTCGTTCACAGGACCAGGCACCGTCAATCTGATCTTTGCGCTTGGGGTTGCCATCATTCCGCGTTTCGCCCGCGTTGTGCGCGCGCAGACCTTTGTTATTGCGCAAAGCGGTTATGTTGAGCAGGCGAAAACATTTGGGCTGAAGCGTCATATCCTCGTGTTGCGGCACGTATTGCCCCACGCCATTGCGCAGGTACCCATCCTTGCAACCATCGGACTTGGCACAGCAATCATCAGTGCTGCGGGCTTGAGCTTTCTTGGCATGGGACCGCAGCCGCCAGCTCCCGAATGGGGCGCGATGCTCTCAGAAGCGCGCAATTATCTGCGTGTTGCATGGTGGATTGGCGTCTGGCCCGGTCTGGCCATCACACTCACCGTTATCTCCATCAGCATTCTCGGACGCCGTTGGCAGCTTGCCTTTGAAGGCCGGAGGCAGTCATGACAACGCCCCTTGTTGAAATCCGCAATCTATCCATCAGCTTTCAACGCGATGACCAGTTGGTCAAAGTCGTCGAAGGCATCAATTTGACCATTTACCCCGGCGAGACGGTAGCCCTTGTTGGAGAGTCCGGTTCGGGCAAGTCAGTGACGGCACGAGCACTGATCGGACTTTCAGGCCCGATCGCTATCGTCAAGGCTGACCTTTTCGAGATCGATGGTTTGAGTGTCCTTGATTACCGCGATAAGGAGTGGCGCGGTCTTCGTGGCAACAAGATCGGTTTTGTCCTGCAGGATGCGCTGGTTTCGCTCGATCCGCTACGTCGTATCTCGCAACAGCTTTCCGATGCCTTCGGCGTCAAGGGCTTTTTCCGAAGGCCGGATGTCACGGATCGCAGCAAGGCATTGCTGCGCTCGGTCGGCATTCCCGACCCTGATCGCAGATTGCTGCAATATCCACATCAGCTTTCCGGCGGTTTGCGGCAACGCGCACTGATCGCAACAGCGGTTGCACGCTCGCCGTCACTGCTCATTGCCGACGAACCGACCACAGCGCTTGACGCGACGGTTCAGAAGCAGATCCTCGATCTTCTTGCGGAGCGTCGCCGGGCGGGACACACACTTCTGCTGATTAGCCATGATCTTGCTGTTGTCTCACGATTGGCTGATCGCGTTCTGGTCATGCACAATGGCCGCATCGTTGAGGAAGGCCCAACAAGGCAGATACTTAGTGCGCCGAAGGAAGCCTATACGCGACATTTGCTTGAAGCCGTACCGTCGGCCGGATCGCGCGGCTACCGGCTATCGCCAGCACAGCCGCACCAACCGCAAGTCAGGGTGGCCCTACCAGCAAAGCGCATCGATGAGAGCACCAATGTTCTGGAAGCCAAGGGGTTGTTCAAACATTATGGCAAAGCCAACACGCCTTTGGCCGTCAATGATGTCTCATTCTCGCTGAAAGCTGGCGAAGCGCTCGGCATTGTTGGGGAATCCGGCTCTGGCAAAACCACCGTCGCAAAGATCGTTCTGGGGTTAACTGAACCCGACCAGGGTACGGTGCATATTGATGGCAGGCTCTGGAGCAATCTGCGTGAGGAGCAACGCCGCGAACAACGTGCGCATATGCAACTGATTGCACAGGATGCGCTCAGTTCGTTCGATCCGCGTTACACGGTTGAAAAGATCGTCGGTGAAAGCCTTGATTCCGTTCATATCTATGGTGATGAACGCCGCAAGCGTGTGGTGGAAGTGCTGGATGCTGTGCGTCTGGGCGCGCAGTTTCTCAAGCGCTATCCCCGTGATTTGTCGGGCGGTCAGCGCCAGCGTGTCGCCATCGCGCGTGCCTTTGCACCGCGTCCGAAACTGCTGGTCGCCGACGAGCCTGTAAGCGCGCTTGATGTATCGGTGCAGGCTCAGGTGCTCGACCTTCTGGCTGAGCTGCAAGCAGCTTCAGGCACATCGCTTCTGTTCATTTCCCACGACCTTGGTGTCGTCCATCATCTGACAGACCGCGTTCTGGTGATGAAGGACGGTCGCATCGTTGAAAGCGGCGCTGTTGAACGCGTCTTTTCCCAACCACAGCACAATTACACACGCGCCCTGCTGGATGCCGTTCCAACGATAAGCGCCGCTTAATTTACAAGGACATTACCATGACCAGAACACGTACCCGCCGCCTGAAAACCCTGTTCGGTGCCAGCAACGTTGTTTCCGCAGACAATGACCAGGACAAGACCTTTGGGTTCAAACGCGCAATAGAGCTGGCAAAGAAGGCTGAAGCCGAGAAAATCACCGGTCTTTTTACTGCCGACCTTCTGCAACTTGATCCGGCGGGTCTCGCGGGCACAACCGGCACGCAAGACCCGGTTATCGCGCTTGCAGCGCTGGCACATGCCACATCGCATATCGGGCTTATTGCGACCGTCTCAACAACATTTTTGCATCCTTATAATCTCGCACGCCAGATCGGAACGCTGGATCATTTGAGCGGTGGCAGAACGGGCTGGAATGCCGTGACATCTTCGGTCGGCGAAGAGAATTTCGGTGGCGATCTGCCAAGTCCGGAAGAGCGCTATGAACGGGCTGCGGAATTCATCGAGATCGTCAACGCGCTCTATGATGCAAATGAACGTGATGCGATCACCCGCAAAGCGTCGGGTAATATCTCTGTCCACCCGGAAAAATTTCACCCCATCAACTATCGTGGCAAGCATTTCAGCGTAGAAGGGCCACTGAATGTGCCACCTCTGCCGCAGGGTCGCCCGGTTCAGTTTCAGGCGGGGCAGTCCGATGCGGGCATCACCGTTGGCGCCCGCTATGCTGAAGTCGTCTATACGTCACAGCCGAAGCTCGAAGATGCTGTGGCCTTTGCAACCGAGCTGCGCCGCAGAGCGGCACAGTTTGGCCGTGGCAACAATCTGCCATTCATCATGAACTCGCTTCATTCGCTGATTGGCTCATCGGAAGCCGATGTTGCTCGCCGCCTGAAAGACAAGCATGAAGCAATCGATTATGATCAAGGACGTGTCAAACTTGCAGATATGCTCGGCGGCCATATTGATCTGAGCGATCTGCCGCTCGACAAATCTCTGCCGGAAAACCTGCTGCCGGAAGTCACCAGCATTAACCGCCGCCGGGGCCGTGTCGAAGTCTTCCGCCGCTATGCGCGTGAAGGTCTGACCCTACGTCAGTTGATTATTGAGGCACAGGAAACCGGTCACTGGTCGGTGGCTGGCACGCCGGAGCAACTTGTTGATGCGATTGAAGAGCGCTTCAATACGGGTGCTGTTGACGTTCTCACGCTGCACGGCATTGGTAATCCCGATCAGGAAGATTTGCTTCTAAATGGCCTGATCCCTGAGCTTCGCCGCCGCTCGCTGATTGATACGGATTATATCGGTTCTGACTTCCGCGCCAATCTGGAACTGCCAGCCTTATCCGTTGCAACACCATCTCAGGCCCGGAGCGCCTGAAATGGCAAAGCGTGAGGGTTTTCTGCGTTTTGGCTTGTTCGTCTATCCGGTCGGCCACCATATTGCGGCATGGCGGCACCCGGATGCTGTTGCAAATGCTGGCATCAATTTCGACTATTACCGCAACGTTGCCTCGCTGGCAGAAGCAGCCAAATTCGATCTGCTGTTTCTTGCCGATGGTGCAGGAACACGCGGCGACAATCTCGAAATTCTGAGCCGCACAGCGCACAGCTATGTAGCACAGTTTGAGCCGCTCACGCTTTTGTCCGCGCTCTCGGCTGTCACCAGCCACATCGGTCTTGTTGCGACGGCCTCATCAAGCTTCAATGAGCCTTTTCACATCGCACGAAAATTTGCCTCACTTGACCATTTAAGCGGTGGTCGCGCGGGCTATAACCTTGTGACTTCGGCCAGCGACTTTGAGGCGCGCAATTTCAATCTCGACCGTCATTATGAACATGCCGACCGTTATGAACGCGCGGAAGAATTTGCCGATGTCGTCACGGGGCTATGGAACAGCTGGGAAGATGATGCCTTTCTTTATGACAAGGAGCAGGCACGGTTTTTCGACCCTAACAAGCGGCATGTGCTTGATCACAAAGGCAAGCACTTCTCAGTTCAGGGACCGTTGAATGTGCCGCGTTCGCCGCAAGGGCATCCGGTGACGGTGCAGGCCGGCTCATCGGCAGCAGGAAAGGAACTGGCAGCAAAAAGTGCGGATGTTGTTTTCACGGCACAGCAGACTGTTGAGGAAGCTTCCGCTTTCTACAAGGATGTCAAACAGCGTGCAGCGCACTATGGCCGTGATGCCGACGATATCAAAATCATGCCGGGCATTTTTCCGGTTGTTGGTCGCACGAGGCAGGAGGCTCAGGATAAGTTCGATCAGCTCCAAAACCTCATTCACCCGTCTGTGGGGCTCAATATTCTGTCTTCGGGCTGGTCCGGCCCCGACCTTTCGCAGTTCGATCTCGACGGTCCCGTGCCGGAGTTGCCGGAAACTCAAGGCAGCAAAAGCAGACAAGAGCTTCTGTTTGAATTGGCGAGGCGCGAAAATCTGACCATTCGCGAACTTTATCTACGGGTTGCGGGCGCGCGTGGTCATTTGCAAATCGTCGGCACGGCGACGGAAGTGGCTGACGCGCTCGAAGAGCGTTTTGAAACCTATGGCGCGGATGGTTTCAATGTGATGCCGCCTATCTTCCCGGCAGGTCTGGAAGACTTTGCCGAGCTGGTGCTGCCGGAGCTTCGTCGCCGCGGGCTTGCCCGCAGCGATTATGATGGTCCGACATTGCGGGACAATCTCGGTTTGAAAATACCGATCCATCCCGCGACATCGGTTCAGAGTTCAGACAGCTTAGCTGCCATCAAAAAAGCGGTTTGAAGGGCGTGGGAGGCCGAGGTGTTCACGCAGTGTGCTGCCCTCGTAATCGGTGCGGAAGATACCACGGCGCTGTAGCTCAGGCACCAGTCTTTCCGCCACATCATCAAGGCCTTGCGGAAGGAAGGGGAATACAACTGTGAAGCCGTCACTGGCATCCTCTTCCAGCCATTTCTGCATTTCATCGGCAACGCTTTCGACGGTTCCGACGAAAGCAAGACCCGAATAGCCGCCGTAACGCTGGGCGAGCTGACGGACAGTCAGCTTTTCCTCTTCGGCCAGTTTAAGCACCTGCGCCCTGCCCGACTTGCTTGCATTGGTTTCGGGAATTTGAGGCAAATAGTCGTCTGGATCAAAGCCTGATACATCATGACCAAGAGCAATCGATAGCGATGCGATACCGCTATCATAGTGAACGAGACTATCGAGCTTCGCACGCTTCTGCTTGGCTTCCTCAAGGCTATCGCCAAGGACGATAAAGGCTGCAGGCAATATCTTCAACGACGATGGCGCGCGACCGGCGGCTGCCAAGCGTGACTTCAAATCAGAATAAAGCTTTTTTGATTCAACAATGTCTCGCGGCGCACAAAACACCACTTCCGCGGTTTCTGCCGCCAGCTGGCGACCCGGTTCTGATTGACCAGCCTGAACAATCACCGGCCATCCTTGTACGGGACGCGCTATATTGAGTGGTCCACGCACATTAAAATCATCGCCATGGTGATCCAGAACATGCATCTTGGATGGATCAAAGAAGATGCCGCTTTCCTGATCCCGGATGAATGCATCATCCGCAAAGCTGTCCCAAAGTCCCGTTACAACATCATAGAACTCGCGCGCACGCTTGTAGCGTTCGCCATGCTCGACATGCTCGTCCTTGCCGAAATTAAGCGCTGAATCAGGATTGGATGTCGTGACGATGTTCCACGCTGCGCGCCCCTGGCTGATATGGTCAAGCGAGGCAAAACGTCTGGCAATATGGTAAGGCTCGTCAAATGTGGTGGAAGCAGTCGCCGCCAGTCCGATCTTGTCAGTCACCGCAGCCAGAGCTGACAGCAGCGTGAATGGTTCAAACGATGTAACCGTATGACTGCGCTTCAATGCCTCGACCGGCATGTTGAGGACAGCAAGATGATCCGCCATGAAGAATGCGTCGAATTTCGCCGCTTCAAGTTTCTGGGCGAAAGCCTTCAGATGCTTGAAATTGAAATTCGCGTCGGCATAGGCACCGGGATATCGCCAAGCACCAGTATGCAGGCTTACAGGGCGCATAAACGCCGTAAGATGAAGAGACTTGTTCAATTGATTGTTCCTGAGGCTATTGCGAAATGAGGTGGGCGCTTCTCGATGAGCGTTTGTCAGATCGATGATTTTACGACTACGCACTCATTGAGCTAAGAAATATGATTGCGCAGCCTGCGCCACTCAAGGAATTTGCGCTTCATATTTCCGTGATTCATGGATCATCGTGCTAAGCGCCCGTCACAGAGCAATGTTAGACTCTACCCCAATATCTTGCGTTGGCTTTATTGGGTTTTATCGACAAACCCAACATGGCATATTTTCAAAGTGGAACCGGCTTCAGCGTTTTGACGTTGAAGATATCGATCCGATCGGCCTTGGGATAATTAGATTATCCCTTTCGGCGCGGAGGAAAATAACCAAGGGAGGTCAGAAAGATGAAAGCACGCACGGCAAGTGTTGGTGATCTGGAAAGCGTTTTTCACGACCTTTCAGAGCGAATGGCAGCAGAATATATCGCGGCCGGGAAAGACGTAAGATCGGCCTATGATAACCTTACCATGAACCTGCGCGAAGGACGCGCGCACGCACTGATTGAAGACGACAAGGTCGTGGCGATCATTGCCTGGCAAGAAGCGGATGATGGAACAGATACCCTGTTTGCAGCGAAGGAAGATTTCTTCAATGCGCGATCCGTCCGCTTTTGCCGGAAGCACATAAAGCAAATTCAGGCGCTTTCCGGCGACCGTCCGATACATTCCAGAAGCTGGCTTGACCGTCCTGATGTCGTTAAATGGTTTCGGATCATTGGTTATCGGGAGATCGATGGCGAGCAAGGTTCCAAGCTTTTTGAGCTTGGTGCGCCAGCTGGAAACAGCCTCTCCAGCCAGTAAAATTAAGCGGCGCCGCGCCTGTCAAGCGCGGCGCGACCTACCGCAAGCCTTCAGCAATTATATCAATCGTAGCTCTCACGCGTGACGCAAGAACACGCCCGCCCGGCCATATGATATGGATCGGCAACGAGGGTGTTCTGATATCCGGCAAAACCTGAACCAATGCGCCGGACAAGAGCTTGTCTTCGACCAGCCAGCGGGGTACCTGCACAAGCCCCAAGCCAGCAATACCCGCATCGACGATCATATCAAAAGCAGCAAAGCTATGGTTCGCGCGGATATCGCATCGAACCTTTTCCCCATGCTCGTTTAAAACGACCCATGGTTCATTCCGCCCACCGCGAAACTGCCTGACGCAGAAATGCTCTTGAACGTCACTCAGTTTCAAAGGCTTACCATAGGCCGATATGTAAGAGGGTGATGCACAAATGATGATGTCCTGCTGACCCACGCGTTTAGAAATCAGTTCCGTACTATCGGGCAGATCACCGATCCGCACCGCAAGGTCGTACCCCTCTTCGATCAGGTTTACGACGCGGTTTTCAAATGACACTTCAAAATGCAGCTGTGGATGGGCCTGTGCGAGTTGCATCAACAAAGGTGCAACGCATTTCCGGCCAAACAAATCCGGCAGATTAATCCGCACCCGTCCTGCCGGAACAGCTATGCGGGAAGAAAGTGCAGTTTCTGCATTCGCAAGCTCTTCAAGCGCCCGACGGCAACTTTCCAGATAAATGCGTCCCTCGTCGGTCAGGCTTAGATTGCGGGTCGTGCGATGAAACAACCGCACACCGAGACGATCTTCAAGCCGAGCAACAGACTTGCTGACCGCAGATTGCGACAGGCCCAATACGGTTGATGCAGCCGCGAAGCTGCCCGATTGCTCAGCCTGAACAAATGCTCTGATACCGTTGAACCGTTCGTTTGAAATCATCTGTCGATAATATTTGTCGTGATTGAATATAAATAATGCCAGAAGTGCGAAATTTTCTCCATGATAGATTGCCTTTCACACAATTTCAGCGCTGTGAAGGATGAGCAATGTCAGAAGCACTGCAAGATAAGACAATCGTCGTGATTGGTGGAAGTACCGGGATCGGGCTTGCCGTTGCAAAGAAGGCGGTAGAAGCCGGTGGCAAGGTCTTTATAGGCGCACGCGATCCTGCAAGACTTGAACAGGCTGCTATAACTCTGGGAGAGAGATCAACCGCACTGGAAGTCGATACCTCCGACATTCAATCTCTCGCGACATTTTTCAGAGCAATCGGCGCTTTCGATCATCTGTTCGTCCCGGCGGCCACCTACACTGTGGTCGGCCTCGACAGCGACGACATAGAGGCAATTGAAAGCCCGTTTCGTTCAAAGTTCTGGGGCCAATACTGGGCTGTGAAACACGCTGTTCCGCATCTCGACAAGGCTGGTTCGATCACCTTGATGGCGGGTGCTGCCAGCGCAAGGCCAATCAAAGGTGGCGCAGTTTATGCAGCTTGCAACAGTGCAATCGAAGGGCTCGGTCGCGGGTTGGCGATTGATCTGGCACCCATCCGGGTGAACACGATTTCACCCGGTACGATCGACGGCCATCTTTGGCAAAATCGTCCGCGGGAAATACGCGAAATGGCCTATGAACACTATCGTCAAAATTCGCTTGTCGGCAGACCAGGCCTTGAATCCGAGATTGCCGATACCGTACTTTACCTGATGGGAAACAGGTTTGTGACCGGATCGAACCTTTATCCGGATGGTGGATACGCGCTTCGCTGACAGCAGATATGGCAACTGGCTGCATTATCTGAAGTTTCTAATGCAGCCATTTGAATTTAATAGGTTTCTCCGCGCAAATGGCTCGCCAGAAAGCCGAGATTATCTTGTCCCCAATAAGTCTCAGTATCGTAAATATAGGTCGGAAAACCAAACACACCCTTGTCGACGGCACGTTCGCGATCCGATTTCCATTTGGCCTGAACGTCGTGATCATTCTCGCGCCCAACCAGATACTGACCGTTGAAGCCAGCTTCATTCGCGACCGCACTGCGGACTTCCGGCTTGCCAATATCCTTAGCCTCAGACCAAAACGCATGTTGAAGCACGCGTGTCAGCTGCAGCCAGTTTTGACCTTCAAGGTAAGCCGCAATCACACTGAATGAAGCAGGTGTGGGATCACTTAGGGCCGGGCGATCATCAATGAAAAGCGGCTTGCCACGAAACTTGGCCCAACGCTTGAGATCCTGCGTGCCATAAGCGCGACGGGCTTCCGGACGATTGCGCGAAAAGATGCCGCCATTTTCCTCGATGACGGTCGCAAGATATGGCTTGATCTCGACCACATGCCGCTCTGCCAGTTCCTCGAGCGTATCAAGCCCGAGATATGACCAGGGCGAGCCGATGGAAAAGAAATAATCGATCGATTTTGGCACGTTGTATCCTTTTACATGTGAGTGCATCCCGAAAAGTCGGAACCGGTTTTCGGGATGCGCGTAGAAATGTTATTTGAACTTCGGCAATCCGGGCGGATTGGTCTCCGATTGTTTGAGAGCCTCTTCCTCCAGATGCCAGCGGTCGAGAATGCGGGCATAGTCTCCGCTCGCGATCAGGCTGTTGGTAGCAATGGTCAGTGCATCGGCAAGTCCGCTGCCTTTGCGCGTTGTAATCGCCACATCCGAGCGATCCGGCCAGCCCGCACTCAGCGTGCCGACACGTTTGATATTCTTGTCGCGGGAGGCGATGAACACGAGCTGCGCGTGGGGCTGCACGATTACATCGGCCCGACCGGATTGCAGCGCCAGAAGGCTGGCAGCTTCGTCATCGTAATATTGCAGTTCCAGCGGTTTCAGCCCCGCCTTCTCATTCTCTTCGCTCCACTTGACCAGAATGCGCTCCTGATTGGTCCCGGCACCCACGATGATGCGGAGGCCTGCAGCATCCTTTGGTTCCTTGATGGAGGTAACGCCACTATCGGCCTTTACGAAGAAGCCATGCAGGCCTTGCCGGTAGGTCGAAAAGTCGAACTTTTCCTTGCGCTCTTCCGTTACGCCAACATTGGATATCACAGCATCGTATTTGCCTGATGCGAGCCCCAGCGGCCAATCGATCCATGCGACCGGAACGCTTTCAAGTTCAAGCCCAAGGCTTTCCGCAATCGCCGACGCATAGTCTGCATCCGCACCCACAACAGTTTTGGCATCTGTGGCATAAGCCGCCAGCGGCGGACCACCCGGCGCAACAGCAACAGTCAGCTTGCCCGGCGTGACGAATTTAAACTCTGCGGGGATGGCCGCAATTGCCTTGGCATCTTTCTGCACATGAATGCGACCAGCCTGCTCGGGTGATAAATCAAAATCATCCTCCGAAAAGGCCGGCAGAGATGAAGCGCATACCAACGCCCATGCAGCAACTAACAGAGCACCTGCTCTCATGAACCGTTCTCCATTTATGTAAACTAAAGCGGGCTGGCATATGCGTCCCCTCATGTGCCAGCCCAGCCCCTCACGAACCGCTTTTTGGCAGGCCCTGTGGATTTGTCTTGGCTTCGGTGATGGCTTCTGGTCCGAGGTTCCAGGTATCAAGAACCTTTGTATAAGCACCGCTTGCAATCAGATCGTTGAGAACATTGGTCAGTGGAGCTGCAAGCCCACTGCCCTTGCGCGTTGTGACCGCAATCTCAGCAGTGATCGGCCAACCGCCACTGACCGTGCCAACCAGCTTGGTCTTGCCATTGATGCCAGCGGAATAGGCCTGCGTCGCATTCACGCTGAACACCGCATCGGCACGGCCACTTTGAATAGCGAGATCCTTGACCGCGTCATCGTCGTAATATTGCACCTCAATCGGTTTCAGACCGGCTGCAACATTCTGACGATCCCACTCCAGCAGCACCTTTTCCTGATTTGTGCCTGCATCGGTGATGATCTTGAGACCTTCAATGTCCTTGGGCTGTTTCAGCTCCTTGATCGCGCTGTCAGCCTTGACGTAAAAGCCAAGCTCATCCTTGCGATAGGTGGAGAAATCGAACTTCTCCTTCCGCTCTTCCGTCACGGTGACATTGGAAATTACGGCGTCGAATTTGCCCGAAGCAAGCCCAAGAGGCCAATCGGCCCAAGCAACCGAAACCAGTTCCAGATCGCGCCCAAGACTATCGGCAATGATCTGTGCCAGATCGACATCGTAGCCGATGACGGTCTTGGAATCTGATGCATAGTCGTGCAGCGGCAGATGCCCGCTGGTGCTGATGCCGATGGTCAGAACACCGTCTTTGACGAATTTGAAGTCCTTGACCTCATCGATACGCTTATCGATTTTTTCAACCCGCAAACGGTTTGGCTGTTCTGGACTGAGATCAAATCGGCCCTCACTCCATGCAGCATTGGTCATCAGCAAAGCCCCTGAAATCAGGCCCGCAGTGAAGTATCCCGCTTTTCTGATATAAGTCATATTCCCATCTCCTTGAGTGTAAACTCTGTGTAATGACCTGATTTCTTTAGAATTTACCCCGTTACGAGCGGATCTTACGATCCGCTTTTCGGCAATCCGGCAGGGTTGGTTTTGGCCTCATCAACGGCTTCTGAACTCAGGCTCCAACGCTCAAGCACCTGATGATATTTGCCGTTCTTGATGAGTTCATTGAGTGAGAGCGTCAGCGTATCGGCCAGACCGCTGCCCTTGCGTGTGGTGATTGCCACCTCGGCCGTCTGCGGCCAGCCGCCGCTTACTGTGCCGACAAGCTTGGTTTTGCCGTGCTGCGATGCAGCATAGGCCTGCACTGCATTGACGCTGAAAACCGCATCCGCACGACCGGAATCAATCGCTAGGCTCTTGACGGCATCATCGTCGTAATACTGAATTTCTACGGGCTTCAGGCCCGCTTCGACGTTCTGCTTGTCCCATTGCACAAGGATGTTTTCCTGATTGGTGCCTGGATCGGTGATGATTTTGAGACCCGCAATGTCCTTTGGCTCTTTCAGCGACGTGATCGGACTGTCGGCCTTCACATAAAAGCCAAGCTCATCCTTGCGATATGTTGAAAAGTCGAACTTTTCCTTGCGCTCTTCAGTTACGGTCACATTTGAAATAACCGCATCAAACTTGCCCGATTGAAGCGAAAGCGGCCAATCCGCCCAGGCGATTGGCACCAGCACAAGCTCACGACCCAATGTATCGGAAACCAGCTGAATAAGATCGGGATCGAAAGCCACGACAGTCTTTGCATCCGTTGCATAAGTGCTGATCGGAGGCACCCATGGATTAATGCCGACGACGAACTTGCCGTCCTGCACAAACTTGAAATCCTTGGGAACGGCATTGACGACGGCTTCGCTCTTTTCCGTGCGCAGACGGTTTGGCTGTTCCGGGCTAAAATCAAGCTCCGCGGAAAAGGCTGGCGCGCTGAACAGCGTTGCTGCTGCCAGAAAGCTGCCCAATATTGCGTTCTTGTAGTTGACTGATTTCATTGAATGACTCCTGAGAATAATCTGAATTTTGGACAAACAATCCCCGTCGACTGCCCCGTCAGGGCAATCGCAATTGTCGGGAGTTGTGGTTTGGATCCTGAGCGCATCCCGAAAAGTGAGAACCGATTTTCGGAATGCGCTTAACAAAGCGGGCGTTCTGGCGTCAGAGGACTTTTGCTAGAAACTCCCGGGTTCGGGGATGCGTTGCCGCATTGAAAAGCTGCTCTGGCCTGCCGGTTTCGAGAATACGGCCCTCTTCCATGAAGACCACCGTATCCGCCACTTCACGGGCAAAGCCGATCTCATGGGTTACGATGACAAGCGTGGTGCCAGAGCGTGCAAGCTCCTTGATGACATCCAGCACTTCACCAACCAGTTCCGGGTCGAGCGCCGAGGTTGGCTCGTCGAACAGGATGACTTTTGGATTGAGTGCCAATGTGCGGGCGATGGCGACACGCTGTTGCTGACCGCCGGAAAGCTGGCGCGGATAAGCATTGATTTTTTCGCTGAGACCAACGCGGGCAAGCAGGCGTTTTGCAATCACGGTCGCGGCGTTCCGGCTCAGGCCACGGACAATCATCGGTGCTTCGATGATGTTTTCCAGCACGGTCAGATGCGGGAAGAGATTGAAGTTCTGAAACACCATGCCGACATCGACGCGCTTTTTCAGAATGTCTTTTTCTTTCAACTCGTAGAGAGTGTTGCCGCTCTGGCGATAGCCCAGCAGTTCGTCATCAATCGAGATAAAGCCGTCATCCACACGTTCCAGATGATTGATAGATCGCAGCAATGTCGACTTGCCCGAACCCGATGGGCCGAGGATTGCAGTCACACTACCGGGCTTGATGTGCAGGCTGACATTGTCGAGAACGAGATTGTTGCCGAAGCTCTTCGATACCCCGTGAATATCCACCGCACCGCGTCGCGTGCCGGTGAACCCGCTGACAGCAAGTGTTTCGGTAATCCGCGAATCCTGTTCGCTCGATGCAACATTCTCCGCTTTGCTCGATACGGGACTTTTTGCTGGAACGAAACGAGCGAAAAGGCGTGTCAGAATGGCTGGCGGCGGATTGCGCAATGCACCGCGCGAGAAATGGCGTTCGATGTAATATTGCGCGATCGACAGCACCGTCATGATGATCAGATACCAGACGGTTGCGACCATCAGCAGGGGAATGACTTCGAGGTTGCGGCGGTAGATGACCTGCACCGTATAGAAGAGTTCCGGCAGCGCGAGCACGTAGACCATCGATGTGCCTTTAGCGAGGCCGATGATTTCGTTGAAGCCCGTTGGAAGGATCGTACGCATGGCCTGCGGAAGCACGATGCGGAAGGCTTGTCTGCGTCGTGGCAAGCCGAGAGCGGCGGCAGCTTCGAGCTGACCCTGATCGACAGACAGAATGCCGCCGCGGATGATTTCGGAAGAGAACGCAGCCTGATTGAGACTCAAGCCCAGAAGGGCGGCAGCGAACGGACTGAGGATCTGAACGGTTGGATATTCGGCAAAAGTTATATCCGTGTAAGGAACACCAAGCCTAACAGTTTCATATAGATAGCCGAGATTGTTCAGAACGAGAAGCAGGACGATCAGTGGAATGGATCGCAGCAGCCAGATATAGGCCCAGGAAAGACCGGATAGCAGCGGCGAGCGTGAAACGCGAGCAAGCGCGAGTGCGGTTCCCAATGCAAATCCCAGCACTGTTGCAAGCGCTGTCAGCCACAGCGTTCGCATCAAACCGACAAGAACGGGCTCTGACAAGAACCATTCCGCAAAGACCGGCCAGCCCCATTTGGGGTTGGTCATAACCGATTGCAGCACGGCGATAATCAGGCCTGCGGCCAGGATCGTGCCAACGACGCGGGCCGGATAACGTGCCGGAACGATGCGGTAATGTTTGAAATCGCCGGGACTTACGCGAGAGCCTGCCTCTCTGTCCGTACCCGCAAAATCTGTAGCAATAGCCATGATCAACGCTGCTCCGAATTGCCATTTAACTTATGACTCACTGCAGACGTGTCTGTCATGGAAGTCACTCGACTTGAGTTTCGGAGATGAGGCGTCGAGTTTCAAAACAAATAAGTCTATTTAAACAGGCTACAGTGGATGTTTTTTCCACAACACCCACCCTGACGCCCAGGCATTTACTTAGCCAAATGCCGCCTGCTTTGCAGTCGTATCGGAAGGATTAAAATCAACTTGTCTGATGTTTTCGATATTTTTCTCGAAAGGCAAAGTCCCGTAAATTTCCGGGTCGGCCGAGATATCAAAAAGTGCTGTGTATCCGTTTCTTAAGTACAGCTCTTTGGCTTCTGGCTGCCGAAAACCAGTGGTCAGATAAACGCGCTTGTAACCCTGACGGTGTGCCTGCGCTTCCAACTCTTCAAGCACCTTTTTGGCAAGACCTTGCCTGCGCAGATCGCTATGCGTCCAGATGCGCTTGAATTCGGCTGTCACATCGTCATAGCGCATGAATGCACCACCACCGACTGTCTGGCCATCACGGAGCAACAGCAGGAAATTGCCGTGCGGAGGCGCGAAGGCTTCCGGCGGATATTTGTTCATTTCGGCTGCTGCACCCTCTTCATTGAAATAGGTGCCGTAGCGCGTGTCATACTCGATTGTCAGCGCCTCGATCAGCGGCACTGCACGAATATCGGTCGTTGAAGTGTAGAGAAATTCATCCGCCATGATGGCCATCCATGTTGAAGAAATCGTGCAATCTCAGATCAGCGAGGCTTCGGTCAGCCGAACCCAAAACAGCGCCGCTGGAAGCAGGATTTCATCGTTGAAATTATAATTGGGGTTATGCAGGCCCGCGCTGTCGCCATTGCCGACGAAGAAATACGTTCCCGGCTTCTGCTCAAGCATAAAGGCAAAATCCTCGCTTGCCGTGCGCGGACGGAAATCTTCGATAACTGTGCCAGCGGGGAACGTGCTGAGCGCGACCTGTCGCGCAAATTCCGTCTCGGCTTTTGCGTTGATCAGGGCAGGAAAGCCCCACTGATAATTGACATCAGCAACAGCACCAAAGCTTTCGGCCTGTAAACGCGCGACAGATTCAATCCGCCGCCGCAACTCTTCGCGTACAGCTTGCGAGAACGAGCGGATGGTAATGCCAAGATCAACATGCGCCGGAATGACATTCAACGCATCGCCGCCATGAATGGAAGCCACCGTCACTACACCCATATCAAGCGGATCGAGATTGCGCGCGACCACCGTTTGCAGGGCCAAGACAATGGATGAGGCAACCACAACCGGATCGACCGATTTGTGTGGTTCTGCACCATGACCGCCACGTCCATTCACGCGAATTCTTGCCCGGTCCACCGATGCCATTGCCGGGCCGGTGACAAATCCGAACTTTCCTGTGGGGACACCAGGCCAGTTATGCAGCCCATAGACGGCATCGCACGGAAAGCGCTCAAAGAGGCCGTCTTCGATCATGCGTCGAGCACCTGCCCCGATCTCCTCAGCTGGCTGGAAAATGAGATGCACCGTGCCGGAAAAGCGACCGGATTGGGCGAGATAGCGAGCCGCTGCCAGCAAAACGGTCGTATGTCCGTCATGACCACAGGCGTGCATGACACCGGAATTGCTGCTTGCGTAATCAAGGCCAGTTGCCTCGGTAATCGGCAGGGCGTCCATATCCGCCCTGATGCCGATGGTCTTGTTCGAGTTGCCACGCTTCAATGTGCCAACCACGCCAGAACCGCCAACACCGGTTGTAACGTCATAGCCCCATTGCTTCAGATAAGCTGCCACCAGAGCAGACGTCCGGGTTTCCTTGAAAGCCAGTTCCGGATGGGTATGAATGTCGCGACGCAAAGCGATAAACTCATCGATAAACGAGGCAAGACCTGCCTCGATTTCCAGTTTACGGTTTACGTCTGGCGACCGCTGAATATTCATGCCGCACCCTTTCGGTGACTTCCAGCATCATTGTTTTCAACGGGCTTCGCATAACGGCTCTGCGGATGCTCCAAGCCAAGATTTCCGCGCAGCGTATCATGCTTCAGGCTGCCTTCATGATAGCCGCGCTCTTCCAGAATTGGTAGAACATGGGCAATGAAATCATCCAGCCCTTCAGCAATCACCGGGAATCCAAGGATGAAACCGTCAGCAGCCTTCTGCTCTTTCCAGAGAATGATTTCGTCGGCAATTTTCTCTGCCGTGCCGATGAAGGACGTGCGTGGTGTAGCCACATTCAGCGCCACTTCACGCAAACTGAGATTGTTCGCAGCCGCGTCGCGCTTGATGCGGTCGGTTGTCGAACGGAAGCTGTTCTTGCCGACGTCACCAAGATCAGGGAAAGGCGCATCGAGATCATAGGCGGTGAAATCATGGTGGTCGAAGAAACGTCCGAGATAGGACAGCGCTTCGTTGATGCTTACGAGATTGCGGATCGTCTGATATTTCTCTTCGGCTTCAGCTTCGGTTCGTCCAACGATGGGGCCGATGCCCGGATAAATGCCGACATCGTCCTGCGAACGCCCATGGGCAACCGCACTTGCTTTGATCTGCGCATAAAATGTCTGGCTGTCCTTGATGGTACCCGCATTGGTGAAGACAGCGTCGGCATGTTTGCCCGCAAGTCCGACACCTGCTTCGGAAGCACCGGCCTGAAAGATAACAGGCTGGCCCTGAGGTGAACGCTGGATATTGAGCGGCCCTTCAACCGAGAAGAAGCGCCCCTTGTGGTCGAGCCGATGGAAACCTTCGGGCTTGTAAAACTGTCCGCTCTCACGATCACGAACGAAGGCGTCTTCATCCCATGAATCCCAAAGACCTTTGGTCACTTCAAGATATTCATCGGCGATTTCATAACGCAGAGCGTGCTCGGGATGTGGCTTGCCATAGTTGCGGCCTGACCCTTCGAGCGGCGATGTCACCACGTTCCAGCCCGCACGCCCGCCTGAGATGAGATCAAGCGAGGCGAACTGTCGTGCAACCGTAAACGGATCGCTGTAGGACGTTGAAACCGTGCCTGCGAGGCCAATACGCTTCGTGTTTGCTGCGAGCGCCGAAAGGACGGTCAAAGGCTCAAAGCGATTGAGAAAATGCGGAATGGAAATCTCGTTGATATAGAGCCCATCTGCGATGAAAGCGAAGCTGATGCCAGCCTTTTCGGACTTGCGTGCTGCATCAATGAAAAACTGAAGGTTCACGCTGGCATCTGCCGGCCCTGATGGATGTTTCCAGGCATTCATATGCCCGCCTGCACCCTGCAGCATCACGCCGAATCTAATCTGCTTGGAACTCATTTGAGGTACTCCCTATAGCCAGCGACTTTGGATCAGGCGGCAATAGCCAGACGTTCGCCTGCGAGGCTTTCGATGGCAGCTAATCTTTGCTCATGTGAAACGGCGGGGAACTCGAGCACAAACTCCGTCACCCCATATTGCTCGTGCAGCTCATCGAGCTTCTGCTTCACCTGCTTTGCCGAGCCTGCGAGCACATTTGGATGCTTTTCTTCAACCCGATAATCAGTCTCTCCCGCCTGTCGCGCAAACTCGGCAGCGGCCTCCTGTGTGCCAACTGAAACTGATTGCCCGGAGGCGAGATGAACCTTGAAGATTTTGATTTTCGAGACCACGGCATCAACCGCATCTTGGCTCTCGGCAACGACCGCACCAAGCGCCAGCACAGGCACTTTTCCAGTCACATTGCGATAGGCGTCGAACGTCTTCTGCAGATTGGCGGTATCGCCATTCAAATGACCGGCATAGACAAAATCCCATCCGGAATGTGCGGCAAGCAACGCGCTCTCCGGGCTTGCGCCAAGCACAAATTTTTCCGCAGATATCTGTGGTTTAGGTGTTGCGGCCAATCCTTCAAACGGACCCGATACGATTTTGTCACCGCCGAGAAATGCGCTGAGCTGTTCAAGCTTGCTGTTGAAATCGAGCCGCTTTTCGCTGCCTGTTTCCTGCTGCAAGGCCTTGGTTGATAATGGAAGTCCGCCCGGAGCCTTGCCGACACCGAGATCAACGCGCCCGCGCCCAAGTGCCGCCAAAAGGTTGAAGTTTTCGGCAACTTTGTAAGGGCTGTAATGCTGCAGCATCACGCCGCCAGAACCAATTCTGATCCGCTTTGTCGATGCCAGAAGATAAGAAACAAGCACCTCGGGCGAAGGCCCGGCCAGTTCATCTGCATGATGATGCTCTGCAACCCAGAACCGCTTGTAGCCCGCCTGTTCGGCAGCCTGAGCATAAGAAACGGTATTTGCAAGAGCGGTTTCCGCACTACCAGCCTGTGCTACCGGGCTCTTGTCGAGAAGACTTAACTGATAGGGCATCGGCACATCCACTTTCGCTGAGCATCGCATTGGGGCGGAACCTTCCGCGCAACGCGCACGAATATGGACCGGCCTCGAATAGTTTCTCGGCTTCGCGACGAAATCTCAAAGATTAGTCGACTGAAATTGTAGGGTTTGTGGCAAATTTATTCTGTGGTGGTGGAATATGTTGAAACGGCCTGCTTCAGGCCTGCCCAACCCGTCAGCTTCTATGAAAATGGTTTTAGAGCGTTCGCAGCGGCTAAAAATACATTGCCGCTGCGGCAGGATTTGCCTTGAGCGAGGACGTGGCCCAATTGCTCTAAGTCGCCCGGCACCCCGAAAATTGTCTCAACGCCGTAGCCAATTAGCATTTGCACCAAAATATCCGCGCCGCGCATTCTCTACTCCTTCAGAATTTGATGCAGGCAGAATGGGTGTGATCTGTTTCGGTCTGGACCGGCGGATCGGCGGCCAGACCGCATCAACACCGACGAAACGCAGGTGTAAAGCGGCGTAGTCACATTAAAAAAGCCAGCTCCGATGGGAGCTGGCTGGGCTTGTAGGTTAAATTCCAGCACCGCGTAAAAGGTGCAGACGCGACTTACGCTTCTTCGGCTGCTCCGGCTCCTGAAACCGCAATGAGCGAGCCAGTGCGCTCAGCAAATCCGTCTGTGAAATAAGTCCCTGAACAACATTATCCTGATCCGTGACGATGACAGCGTGGGAACGACCATCCGTCAGCAAAGGCACCAGCTTTACGACCGGCTCGTCCTTTTGTGCCGTTATCGCTTCAATCATCAGCGCGCCGACCTCAGCAGCTGAGTTGTTGAGCTCCCGCAGACCGACAGTGCCGAGCAGCTTTCCTTGTTCACCAATGACAGGCAGAGTGCGGATATTGTGCTCAAGCAGCAGGCGCCGAGCCTCATCCGGACTATCATGTTCTGCAATGCTGATAACATCGCGCGACATGATATCTTTCGCAGCCACTGTCCCGTGCGTGCGAATGAGTGCCTGTAGCTCCACCTGCCTGAGCAATCGATCCAGATCTCCCGGATCGATATCAAAAGTCTCATCCACCTCTTTCAACGCCGTGGCGATGTCGTCAGACGTAAAACCGACGCGCAAGGGCGCAGGAAGGTCACTGGTCTTGTGTGTATTGGCAGGCGCTGCTGCTGGCACATGCGGATATTTTCGCCCAGCCAATTTATGGAACGCAATGCCAAGAGCAACCAGCAATACGGAATTCAAACCGACCGGTATAAAAGCAAATTGATAACCGAGATCGGTAACGCTCGATCCGCCAATAATAGCTGTCAGCGCTGCGGCACCGCCGGGCGGATGCAGGCAACGCGAAACCGACATGGCTGCAATAGCAAGAGCAACGCCGAGACCAATGGCAATCAACGGATTGCCGACGAAGCGCGCAACCGTTATCCCAACGAGAGCTGAGATTACGTTGCCACCGATGATCGACCATGGTTGCGCCAAGGGGCTTGCAGGAACAGCAAATATCAGCACAGCCGACGCGCCAATCGGTGCGACGATCAGCGGAAGCTCGATGCTCCTGCCCATTACGAGTGCGGTTATCAGCCCCGTCAGGCATATACCGATTAATGCGCCCAGACTGCCGATAAGGCGATCTCGAAGATTGGCACCGGCCAATATGGGCACAAAAAGCCGAAAACCGTTGAACATCATCGGTTCCTGTTTCTAACTGCAAGCTGGGGGATCAGTTTCACCAACATCACCAAAAAGGCTCTGGCAAAGATTGAGTTGTCTTAATCGCTCTGACTTTGGTTGTTTCGCATTTCGGGACGCAAACGGCAGTTCACGCTTTCGCTCGAAATGCTTAGCTGAAGTTGGGTGTGGTGTCGCGCAGGCTTATATCAACTTGTCTTTGATTACGAGAACGCATTTTCGTGATCGGCACAAACCTTGGGTCAATCATCCTGAGTAACGGGCGAACGGCATATCCTGCTCCGTTGTTTGTCTATGAAACAAAAACAAACTCCAGGCCTTAAATTGCAGGAAAACAAAGAGATAGCTTCGGTTCCTCCTCTTCGCTAAAAGCAGGCTTGCTCAGTTGTAAGTATCAAGGACGACTCGCATGAAATCCAGCATCATCACCTCTCAAGGCCGAGTAGCAGATCGCACACCCGGCGCCATTCCCGGCGCTTTAGCGGTCGCGAATGCTTTGGCTGCGCGCTACGATCTTTCCGTCAAAACCGTGGGAACGCCTGCAGCTGCTGTTTCTGATGACTGGAGTGAAGCATTGCCGCAGGCTCATGACACACTCAAAGGCCTTGCTGCTGCGGTTGCTGATGAATTGAAGGCGGGTCGGCGACCGCTTCTGGCTACCAATACCTGCTCGGCAAGCCTTGCAACCATTCCGCAAGCAGCCAGCCAGATTGATGGACTGACCGTTCTTTGGGTCGATGCACATGGCGATTTCAACACACCCGACACAACAGGCTCGGGTTATATGGGCGGCATGGCGCTCGCTGGTATCTGCGGCCTTTGGGATAGCGGACATGGCGGCAATGTCGCCCCTGAAAATGTCATCATTTTCGGCGCTCGCGACATTGATACGGAAGAAATGGAAACGCTCGAAAGCAAGGGCGTCACGATTATCAAGCCAGAGGCTGCCAATGCAGAAACACTGCTGGCAGCCATCGGCACCGGCCCTGTCTGGGTGCATATCGATTGGGACGTGATGGAACCGGGCTTAATTCCAGCCGCCTATGCAATCGAAGCCGGGTTGCTTGCGCCACAGCTGCGCGATGCGCTGGCCGCAATTCCGGCGTCGCAAATCGCGGCTATTGAGCTTGCAGAATTTGAACTGCCTGAAGACAAGCAGGCTACGGAGCGTGCTCTTGAATTGATCCTCGACATCACTGCACCGCTTTATAAAAGCATTGGCGTTTGATGTAGATATCTAGTGGATTTTTCGAATTTGACGTTTGAAACAGCATAAGTGTCAGCCGGGTTTCAAACGTCAAATTCAATCCACTAGAGCGTGTCGCACCTGTTTACGCTTGTCGTTATCGGAAAACCGGTTTCCACTTTTCCGCGATATGCTTTAAGCCCGAGCTGGTCTTACAGCGGCACCAGTTAAGAATGAATCGTTGGAACCACTGTAACTGTTTGCTTTTACGCATTATCCGACGCATCGCAGCAGAAAAAGAAATCACGCCTGCGAACTGATTTCCCTGCGCAGGCGCTTCGCACTTTTGCTGGAAATGCTATTATTCAGCTCTGGTCTTGCTATGCGAGATCAAAAGATCGATGCAATACGCGCCGGCTTTGATGATGACGACATGCTCGTCACGACGATCATCCTGTTTACTTCACCGCGTTTGAATGCACGCAGGAAGCGGGCATAATCCTTAAACACCACACAACCGTTTGAATCCCCTGCCCGGCGCAGCATATATGTGTGCGCCAACAGGCCGTCGCGGTTGTACGGATTGCGACCATCGGCTGGGAGCAGACGCACTGCTTCGACCCCGTGGAATAGGCTTTCACGCATCTGAAGCTTATAAGTGCTCGGTGGCGTAGCGCCACGCATCTTCTGGTCAACATAGCGCGGATTGTCGCGCATGTGGCCCATACCCGAATGCGCTTCCAGTTTTTCGCCACTTGGCAGATAAACCGTAGCAGCAGAGATATCATAAATAGCAGTCTTGTTGTGTGCAGCCTGACCGAACAGACGCCCGAAAAGGCCGCGTTGAATGTTCTCTGTCTGCCCACTTGGCGGCGCATAAGCCAGTTGCGTCTTTTCCTGCTTTTGTGGCTTCGTAACAGTTGGCCTGTCGATTACAGGCTTCTGACCGGGAAACGGCACATCATCAGGCAGAAAGCTATCTGTGTCATCTTCAATGGGCGCACGCGCGATCTGAGCATCGGGTGCCGCCATCGGAACTGGGATAGCGTCACCGGATGGCAACGCTGCTATTGCGCTTGCGCTATAGTCTTGAGCTGCAATTTGCGCAGCACTTGTCCCTGAGGCGATAACTGCAGGCGACACCACATCCTGAGCGGGCGCAGGCGGTGCAACGCGCTCCGCGCGCGGCTCAATTACGGCAGCCATTGCCACAGGCTCATCTTCAATAACGGCTTCTGGTCCCACATCAGCGATGATGGGAGCATCTTCAGCAACCTTGCTGCGCCGCCAATCAAGATTGGAATATGGCGCATCAGCGGTATAGGCTTCGATGAACCGCTGGCGAATGACATGCCCCATGCCGATTTTTTGATCGACAACAGCCAATTGATGTGGGGTTGCGGCGGGAAGACGTCGCATTGCGGGTGCCAAAGGAACAAAAGCAGGCAGAACAGCTTCCACAGTGCTCAGGGTCGTCATCAGGCAACTTCCAGCCAGAAGACCTGCGCCCAGCAGAGCTGCGACACGTAAAATACCTTTAAATACAAAAGGGTTGGGAATATTAATCCCGCGTGGCAATGCAAAATCATACGTGTCTGTGACGAACGCCATACTACTCGTCCTGAATAATAACTGGTTTTCTCGCTGTCGCTTTGCATGAAAGTTCGGCAGAAAAGCGAAGCAATCATGGCGAAAGTGCTAACTTGAAAGTCGCACTAAGCATGAAGAATTATGGTAACTAAATTCTTTACGATCGCCCGTCTTCAGAAAAGAAAGTATCGCTGGAGCAGCTGAAAGGCTCACTATGCCGTGAGCAGATAGTCGATCTGGCCTGCAGATTTGAACTCGACACCTTCCGCCGCAACACGATTACGACCGCGCCGTTTTACCCTTAGAAGAGCAAGATCCGCACGCGCTGCTGCATCCCAAACCGTTTCGTGATCCCGTATGACCGCAAGACCAAAACTGCTGGTTACGCTTCGTCCGTTCGGCAGCATCGAAAAACTATAGCGAGCGACATGGCTGCACAGACGATTGGCAAATATCTCGCATTGCTCGGCACCGCCCTTCACAATCAAAACAAATTCCTCACCCCCGACACGGCCGACAATGGCTCCTTTTTCCGATGCCGAACGCAGGAGTGATGAAAACTCAACAAGCACTTGATCACCGATTGAATGACCAAATTCATCGTTGATCGCTTTGAAATGATCAATATCAGCAATGATAACGGCAAGCCTGTTCTTCTCAGCAGCCATAAGGCTTCGCTTCGCAGCTCGCTCCAGACCTCGACGATTAAGAGCCCCGGTGAGAGGGTCTGAATCCCGCTCGGCTTGCAGTTCGTTAATCACATCCGCAGTTGCAACGACCAAAATAACGAGGCCCAGCAATACGCCTATGAAAGAGACAGAGATTGTAACCAGTGTCCAATATTGGGACCTTATCAGCTGCTCTGTCGTGCTAATTCCACTAAGCATTTTGACGGTAAGGATGCTTCTAAGGAAGAAATGCGCGGCAAGGATCGTTAGAAAACCATGCAATGTGCGCTCGATCCATTTGCCTTGCATTAGCGCCCGCGACTGCAGACAAAGCGTGGCAATCATTGCGCCAAGCCCAAAATTGGATGCAACGGCCATATATTTATAATCCGCCCCCACCTGAGCCAGATAACCTATTACCGTCAGTGTCAGCACGCTAATCGATGCGCCCGCAAAAGGCGAAAACTGCTTGTCCAGCCGAAGCATGACAGCTTCACAGAAGAAAAGGCCAGCCAAGAGATAAAGTGCTGTTGCTGTAAATACTGCCGCATTCAAACTCGGTAAGAGCTGCAAAACCTGCAGCAACAAACCAGCAGCAAAGGTTGCAAAGCCCAGCCCGAAGAACAACATATGCCTACGTCTGGTGTCTAGCATCCAGACGCCAGACATGGTCGTCGCAAACAATATAATCAGGAGTGGTGGAACAAATTTCACGACCTATGATACCGTTTAATTAAAAAATTTATGGAAAATCAAATTGAACATCCTTCAAACGACAATAAACGATTTAAATCAAGAATAAATTCAGCATAAAAGTTTAGGTATTATTTTAATTTACTACATTATAAAATAATAATTTTCTGATAAATAACTACAATCAATGCATTCGCAGCAACTGTTATCATGTAAAGAATTTCGAAGGAAGAACTTATCCCCAAATATCGATTTCAAAAAATTACTTAAATACGCCAATAGCAAGCTGAAACACCAACATTACCTGTTACTAAATTTATTGAGGGCTTGGTCAGCAAGCCTTGAAATGCCATTTTATAGCTACGCACAGCCCCAATGCGGAGAAAACATATGCGCCACCAGTTCGACCTCTTTGTCCCTTCTGCCGAAGGCGACGTTAAGCAGGCAGAACTGCGCCCTGCCCGCACCAAACCCGGAAAGACGACCGGCCCTGATGAAGCGGAAATGGTCCAACGCCTGAAAGACAGCGGGCGCTATCGTATCTTGCAGCGGCTTGACCCACCGCCGACAGTGCCGGATGCAGACACGGTTGCGTTTCCTAGGCTCGGGGTTGTGGTTGACACCGAAACGACGGGCTTAAGTGCTGCGCTGGAAGAAATCATCGAGATTGGCGCTGTGGCCTTCCGCTATGCGGATGATGGCTCAATCGGTGATGTTTGTGCAACTTTTGGCGCTTTGCAAGAACCTTCAAAGCCAATTCCAGCCGATATTACGCGTATCACCGGTATTACTGATGAGATGGTCGCCGGGCAGATCATTCCGCGTGCGAAACTTGAAGCACTGATCGGCAATGCGGATCTCATCATTGCGCATAATGCAGGTTTTGATCGGCCTTTTCTGGAACGTTTTTCACCAGTCTTTGAAAACAAGCCCTGGGCATGTTCGGTCAAGGAGATTGACTGGACGGCCCGCGGCTTTGAAGGCACCAAGCTTGGTTATCTGATCGGCCAGAGCGGCTATTTCCATAATGGCCATCGTGCAGAAGACGACTGTCAGGCGTTGCTCGCCGTACTGAAGGAACAATCCGGCAAGACGACACCTTTTGCAGAATTGCTGAAGGCCAGCCAGAAATCGCGCCTGCGCATTTATGCAGAAAACAGCCCTTTTGAAATGAAGGACAAGCTGAAAGAACGCCGCTACCGCTGGTCTGATGGCAGCGACGGGCGCCCAAAATCCTGGTGGACGGAAGTCGGCGAAGACGAGCTTGACACGGAGCTCGAATATCTGCGCACAGAGATATACGGCTGGCGCGATGCAGAACCTCTGGTTCAGAAACTCACCGCTGTTGATCGTTACAAAGAACGAGCGCCACTCAGATCAAAATAAAGAAAAGGCCGCATCACGCGGCCTTTCTTCTTATGCAATGATGGGCCAAGGACGCTGAACGGGTCGCATATCCTCATAGGCCTTTGCAAGTCGCAGCACGCCCAGATCATCAAAGCGCTGGCCAAAAATCTGCAAGCCAATAGGCAGCCCCTTGGACGTATAGCCACAATTGAGCGAGATTGCAGGCTGTTCCGACATATTCATCGCAACGGTAAACGCGATGTGCTCGAAAGGACGCTGCGGATCATTGACCGGAGAGGCCCATTCCGCCGGATAGGTCGGCATTGGAGCGGTCGGGGAAATAATGAAATCGAAATCCTTCGATGCCGCAAGAGCTGCATGGCGCATCGCATCTATTTGCGAAAAGCCGGAATAGACTTCCTCGCCAGTCAAACCTTCAGCGGTTTCAGTCCATTGATAGATGTATGGCAAGATTTTCGCACGATTTTCCGGCGTCATCTTAGAGACGTCGGCCCAGGAACGTGCGCGCCAGAAGCGATCAAGCCCATCGATCATGGTGCGATTGAGGAATGGGGCAACCGGCTCAATAATCGCGCCAGCATCCGCAAACAGCTTCGCTGCCGCTTCCACAGCCGCGCGTGTTTCATCGCCCGTTGGTTCGCCAAAACCGGCATCGAGCCAAAGGCCGATTTTGAGACCTTTTACATCGATATCAAGGTTCATCCAGTCGATATCCTGATATGGCAGGCTCATCGCGTCACGGCGATCAGGACGGGAAAGCACCGACATATAGAGCGCGCTGTCTGCAACCGTACGCGTCATCGGACCGGCAACGCGACCAAGAAACGCCGGATCGATTGGAATACGCCCGAAGGACGGCTTCAGGCCAACCAGACCACACCAGCCGGCAGGCAGGCGGATGGAGCCACCAATATCCGTACCGATATGCAGTGGCCCGTAACCAGCAGCACCAGCGCTGCTTGCACCTGCACTTGAACCGCCCGGATTGGTGTTCAAGTCCCACGGGTTGCGCGCAAGCTTATGAAAGCTCGAAAGCCCGGAGGACAACATACCGAGATCAGGCATGGTTGTTTTAGCCAAAAGCACGCCACCAGCCTCGCGGGTGCGGGCTGCGGGCGGCGCATCAACGGCTGCAGGATTGAGAGGCAGTGCCGCACAGCCGAGCGGAACAGCAGTACCTTGCGTGGCAATATTTTCCTTGATCGTCAGCGGCACGCCGTCAATGGGGCCAGCGGGCTCACCTTTTGCCCAACGTTCTTCCGATGCCTTCGCAGATGCCCTCGCGTTTTCCGGATCATAAGCCCAAAGCGCATTCAGTTTCGGCTCATAGGCCTCGATGCGCTCAATTACAGCTTCCGTAACTTCAACCGGCGAAAGCGATTTCGCCTTATAGGCAGAAACAAGATCGACAGCTGACAAATCGGCAAGTGAAGACATGGCGTTCCCTTATTTCATTCTGGTAGTTTGATTGTAGAATTGAGCTTGCGGGCACGTTTGCGCCGTCCCGAAAATGGCTTCGGCACAGCATCAACCAATGCGCGCGTATATTCATGTTGCGGATTATCGAAGACCGCGTTGGTCTCTCCCTGCTCGACGATATTGCCGTGATAAATCACCGCTACACGATCGGTAATTGCGCGCACGACACCGAGATCGTGACTGATGAAAAGATAGGAAAGGCCGAACTTTTCCTGCAGATCCATCATCAGATTGAGAACCTGCGCCTGAATGGAGACATCAAGAGCTGAAACAGGTTCGTCAGCAACGATGAGCGCCGGTTTGGTAATCAGGGCGCGAGCAATAGCGATACGCTGGCGTTGCCCTCCGGAAAACTCATGCGGATATTTTTCGGCAGATGCTTTTGGGAGGCCGACAGCTTCCAGCACTTCTGCCACGCGCTCATCACGCTCCTTGCTGCTTGTCCCGCGCTCCAGTGAAACAATCGGCTCCGAAATGATCCGCTTTACCGTGTGGCGCGGATCGAGCGAACCATAAGGGTCCTGAAAGATCGCCTGAAAACCTTTACGCGCTTCACGCAGACCTGAACGGTCAAGCGCGTAGATATCCTGACCATTGATAAGGATTTGGCCAGATTGCGGTCGTTCCAGCCCCATCACAGCACGGGCAAGTGTTGATTTGCCCGAACCGCTTTCGCCTACGATGCCAAGGCTTTGCCCTGCTTCGATCTCGACATTGACACCGTGGAGAACGCGCAATGATCCCGGCTTTGAAAGGAATGATGGGCGCGGGAGCTGATATTCACGCACGACATCACGAACCTGCAAAATCATCTTGCTCATGCCAGCACCTCGCCATCGCGTGGATGCAGACAGGCAGCGCGATGGGCAATGCCTTCGCTTTCACCGATCAGATCGAGCGGCGGAATGAGCTTTCGACAATCGCCTTCAACGAATGCGCAGCGATCAGCAAAGCTGCAATATGGTGGGCGGGCCAGCGGGTCCGGTACAACACCGGGAATTGCAGCGAGGCGCTGACGTGGTTTCGTATGATCGCGAACCAGATTAGCCCCATGTGGAGAAGCCTGAAACAGCCCCCGCGCATAAGGATGCGCCATACGATTGAACACGGCTTCGGTTCGCCCCGTTTCCACGATCCGCCCGGCATACATCACTGCGATACGATCAGTCATTTCCGACACAACGCCGAGATCATGGGTAATGAGCATCAGCGCTGTTCCTGTTTCGTCGATCAGCTCATCCATGAGATCAAGAATCTGTGCCTGGACAGTGACATCAAGCGCCGTGGTCGGTTCATCAGCAATCAACAGATCAGGCTCGCAGGCAATCGCCATGGCGATCATCACGCGCTGGCGTTGCCCGCCGGAAAGCTGGTGCGGATACAGATCGAGATTAAAGCGCGGTGCAGGCAGTCCCACGCGATCCAGCAACTCGCGCGCCTTGCGTTCGGCATCAGTGCGGCTTTCGCCAAGATGCAGACGGCGGCCTTCGGCAATTTGCGCACCAATGGTTTTAACCGGATTGAGCGCTGTCATTGGCTCCTGAAAGATCATCGCCATGCGACGACCGCGCATTTTGCAGAGTTCGGCTTCTGGCTTGTTTGCCAGATCCTGCCCGTCAAAACGCAAGGTTCCGCGCACGCGCATCCGGTCAGGCAGCAAGCCCATGGCAGCAAGCGCGGTAATCGACTTGCCACTGCCAGATTCACCCACAACGCCCAGGCGTTCACCACGGTTGAGGGTTAATGTAATACCCGACACGATATCTGCAGTGCGCGTGCCAAATGGCAGCTCGACAGACATATTGTCCATTTCAAGAAGAGGTGTTTTTGGCAAAGCTTTTATCATCTCTGCCTCCTTACGCGCGGATCAAGTATGTCGCGCAGACCGTCACCCAGCATGTTGAGACCAAGAACTGCGAGTGTAATGGCAAGACCAGGGAAGATCGCCAGCCATGGCGCATCATAGATAAAGGTCTGTGCATCGTTGAGCATCTTGCCCCAGCTCGGCATTGGCGGCTGCGTACCAAGCCCCACATAGGAGAGACCTGCTTCCGCCACGATGGCGAGTGCGAACTGGATCGTCGCCTGAACGATCAGCACATGATTGATGTTGGGCAGAACATGCAGCAGCGTGATCGAGATATCGCCGCGCCCTGCGCAACGCGCTGCCTGCACATATTCGCGCTTCCAAAGCCCAAGCGATGCACCACGCGTAACACGGGCAAAGACGGGAATATTGAAAATACCGATTGCAATCATGGCGTTGACCGCACCGGGGCCAAAAATGGCCGTGATAATGACTGCGGTCAGCAACGCCGGAAATGCAAAGGCCAGATCGGTCATACGCATGACAAAGCCATCGACCAATCCACCGCGCGCTGCAGCAAAGGCACCAAGAGGGATACCTATACCCGCGCCAACAAGCACAGCAATAATCGACACGGCAATGGAATTTCGCGCACCGACCATAATCATGGAAAACACATCACGACCGAAATTATCCGTTCCGAACAGATGACTGAAGCTCGGCCCCTGCAGCTTGTCGCGGAAGTTCATGGCGGTGGGTGAATAAGGCGTCCAGAAATAGGAGACGAGAGCCATAGCCACCAGAATAGCGGTAACAAGCGAACCGATCACAAGGCTGCGGCTTAAAAACAGCGTCCGAAAACGGCTTGGCTTTGCAATTGTCTGAACCTCACTCATCGGCTGCCTCCTGTCGAAAGACGCGGATCAATGAAGCCATAGACAAGATCGACAATGAAATTGACCGTAATCACGGAAGCCGCAAGCAGCGTCACCAGCGACTGCACCGTTATCAGATCGCGCTGGGCGATTGCCTGAAACACCAGCCTTCCAAGGCCGGGAAGATTGAAGACATTTTCGATGATGATCGTTCCAGCCAACAGAAATGAGAATTGCAGGCCAATAATCGTGACAACCGGAATCAGCGCATTTGGCACCGCATGGCGCCAGAGTGCCGCGTTACGGGTAAGACCTTTTGCGCGCGCGGTCCGCACGAAATCCTCACCCAGCGTTTCGATGACGGCGGAACGCGTCACGCGGGCAAGAATAGCGGCAAGCGGCAAAGCGAGAGCCAGCGCAGGCAGAAACAGCGAGCGGATACCGTTCCAGAATCCCCCTTCCCAGCTAGCAAAGCCAGAAGCTGGAAACCAGCCGAGCTGCAAAGCAAACAACAGGATCAAAAGCAGGCCGAGCCAGAAATTCGGGATAGCAACCCCCACCTGCGCCACACCCATCGAAAGCACATCGCCGGTTTTGCCACGTTTGGAGGCCGCATAAACGCCCACGGGAATAGCTACCGCGACCGACAGAACCATGGACAAAAGCGCCAGCGGCAGCGTGACCATAATGCGTGGTCCGAGCAGTTCACTGATCGGCACCGAATAGGTGTAACTGGTGCCGAAGTCTCCCTTCAGAAAGCCACCAATCCACGAAAGATACCGCCACCAAAGCGGCTGATCGAGGCCGAGCTGTTTGTGAAGCGCTGCCAGTGTTTCAGGTTGCGCGTTGATACCGAGGATAACTGCGGCAGGGTCGCCCGGCAGCACCTGCATCAACAGGAAGACGATGACGGAGGCCGCAAGCGTCGTAAGCAAGAGCGAAACTATTCGCCCGGAAATATAAGCCAGCAAGGCGACCTCCTAAGCACAATCCCGAAAACTTGTCCGGTTTTTCGGACAAGATTGTGCGTCATAAAAATGCAGGTATGAGCGCTTCACGCCATTCACTCCACATTCCATTTCTCGCCGTGCCGCAGCCCCTTGATTGTTATCGCTGCACGGCTATTCGCGTAAAACCGCCCCGCCAAAAAAAGCCGGGGCGGAAATGTTCTTATTCGGCCCAGTAAGCCTGTGTCAGATCATCAGCCGGGATCGGCATGTTCTTCCACAGACCTTTGACGTTCTTATTCCAAACGCCGATTTTTGGCAGCGCATAGAGGAAGATATTCGGCTCGTCTGCAGCAAGCTTTTCCTGAAGCTTCTTCACCAGTTCGAGCTGTTCTTCGTCGCTACCGGCCTCGGCATAAGCTTTGTAGAGCGCCTTATATTCCGGGTTGTTGTAGTTGAAGTAGTATTTGTCGCGAGCATAGATATCGAGATCACGCGCTTCGGTATGTGCAATGATCGTGGCATCGAAATCCGAGCGCTTGAATACCTGATCCAGCCATTGTGCAAACTCGATTGGAACGAGATTGGCCTGAATGCCCACTTCCGCCAGCATGGCTGCGATGATTTCACCACCACGACGCGCATAGGCCGGAGGTGGAAGCGTGATGGTTATTGACGTGCCAGCCGGAACACCCGCCTCTTCCAGCAGCTGCTTCGCCTTTGCCGGATCATACGGATAGGTTTCCGAAAGATCGACATACCCCGGATCGACCGGCGCATAATGCGAGCCGATTGGCGTACCAAAACCGGAATAGACACCTTCGATCAGCGCCTTGCTGTCAATGGCATGGGCCAGTGCCTGACGCACCTTCACATTGTCGAATGGAGCCTTGGTATTGTTAAGCGAAAGCAGAACTTTGCCTGCAGTATCACCGACTTCGACCTGCAACTTATCATCGCTTTTGAAGCGACTGATCAATTCCGGCGCCTGGAACATCGGGAAGACATCAATGTCGCCAGCAAGGATTGCAGCGGCTGCTGCCGACGGATCGCTCACAAAGCGGAAAGTAACCGCAGAAAGCTTTGCTGGCTCGCCCCAATAGTCCGGATTACGGTCGAGCTCGACACGATCACCCTGCACCCAGCGCTTGAACTTGAACGGACCTGTTCCGACAGGCTTGGTCTTGTTATCGGCTGCCGAATTCGAAGCGATCATAACCGCGTCGCCCCACCCCATATTGAACAGGAAGTTCGAGGTTGGCCGCTTCAGCGTTACAACGGCAGTCGCTGGATCAGGACACTCGGTGCTGGCGATTGGTTCAAAAAGACCCTTTTGCGCATTGGTGGAATCTGGAGCCACCGCACGCTCAAAGGAGAACTTTACAACCGAACAATCGAATGGCGTCCCATCGTGGAACTTCACGCCCTGACGAAGTTTGAAGGTGTAAGTCTTCTTATCGTCAGAAACTGTCCAGCTTTCGGCCAGTTGTGGCTTTACTGTGCCGTCCTCGACGATACGAACCAGGCCTTCATAGAGATTGGCGTAAGTAACCTGCCGGATACCGGCAGCAGCATTTGCCGTCGGATCAAGGCCCGGCGGTTCCAGCACTTCGCCGACCACCAGCGTATCCTTTGCGAAGGCACCGTTGATCGATGCAAGCATCGTGGCTGTAATAAGCCCGGCTTTCAGCAGTTTACTCATCGTTTCTCTTTGGCTCCCCTTATCAATTTTTTAAATCGAACGCCCGCCATCGACGTCGAGCGCAACCCCGGTGATCATAGAGGCTTGAGGCGAGCAAAGGAAAGCCGCAGCTTCAGCCAAATCATCAGGTTTCAACAGGCGGCCCATCGGAATGGAATCGCGGAACTTCTTGCGGATTTCTTCGGTATCCTCGCCCATGAAGGTGGTGAGAAGCGGTGTCTCACCCGCAACCGGGTTCAAAGCGACCACACGAATCTTCGCCGGTGCAAGCTCGATAGCGAGCGCCTTGGTCACTGAAACCACCCAGCCCTTGGTCGCATTGTACCAAGCGAGATTCGGGCGCGGACGACCTGCGCCAGTCGAAGCGACATTGAGAATGACGCATTCCTCTCCCTTGGCACCATTGCTCTTAAAATGTGGGATGAGCTTGCGCGTCATCAGATAAACGCCACGCACATTGACGCCAAGAATGCGATCAAACTCTTCCGGCTCAACCAGCTCAGCATTTTGCGGCTTATGGCCGATGCCAGCATTGTTGATGAGAATATCGACTTTACCGAACTTCGACAGGGCGGCTTCTACTGCTGCATCAACATCTGCTTCCTTGGAAATATCGGCAGCGATCGCCAGTGCTGCATCTCCAATTTCGCCTGCGACGCGCTCGGCACCTGCCTTGTCGCGGTCAACGATGACGACCTTGGCGCCGCCTCTGGCAAAGCGCTTTGCCATGCCCTCACCAAATCCCGAACCAGCTCCAGTGATGAGCGCGACCTTACCTTCAAGCGACACTGCAATTCTCCCAAATTCTAACTTCAGCACATTTTCGGACGGGAAACCGGTTCCCACTTTCCCTGAAAATGCTATTTCAGCCGTGGTACACGGAAATCGTCTTCAGCGAGGCAAATCCGTAGAGCGCCTCAAAACCCTTTTCACGGCCATGTCCGGATTTTTTCACGCCGCCGAATGGCAATTCGATACCGCCGCCAGCGCCGTAATTATTGATGAATACCTGACCGGAATGGATAGCGCGGGCCAAACGGAATTGGCGTCCGCCATCATTGGTCCAGATCCCGCAGACGAGGCCATATGAAGTCCCATTGGCAATCGAAATGGCTTCTTCTTCGGTATCGAAAGGTAGAATGACCTGAACCGGACCGAAAATTTCCTCCTGCGCCAGACGATGGTCGGCAGGCACATCACGGATCAGTGTTGGCAGTACATAAGCACCACCTTCCGGCGCATCGTCCACCAACACACCTTGCGCCGCAATCGCCAGACCACTTTCCTTTGCAAGATCAAGATAGCCGTCAACAATCGCCTTCTGGCGCTGCGATACAACGGGACCGACAGAAAGATCATCGCCTGCCGGGCCAACCTTCAACGCGCGATAGCGTTCGCTCATGCGAGCCACGACATCTTCATAGACGCTGCGTTCGACCAGAATGCGCGAGGATGCCGAGCAGGTTTGGCCGGCATTCTGGATGCCCGCATTGACGAGGAACGGAATGGCACGGTCGAGATCAGCATCCGCGAAAACGATCTGTGGAGACTTACCACCAAGCTCCAGCGTTACCGGAACAGTGTTTTTTGCGGCTGCCGCCTGCACTGCTTCGCCAGTACGCACCGAGCCGGTGAATGAAATATGGTTCACGTCCGGGTGCTCTGAAAGCGCTGCACCCGCTTCTGCGCCAAGTCCGGTTACGACATTGAGTGCGCCTTTCGGCAGACCGGCTTTCTCAGCAATCTTTGCGAATTCCAGAATGGTCAGGCAGGCTTCTTCTGCAGGCTTGACCACAGCAGCATTGCCCATCGCCAGTGCTGCGCCGAGGCTGCGACCCAAAATCTGCATTGGATAGTTCCACGGAATGATATGGCCCGTGACGCCATGCGGCTCATAGATCGACAGAACGGTGAAACCATTCTGATAAGGCAGCGTGTCGCCATGAACCTTGTCGGCGGATGCGCCATAGAATTCAAGATACCGCGCCAGCGCCACAACATCGGCGCGCGCCTGAGTTACGGGCTTGCCTACATCCTTTGATTCAAGATCAGTCAACAAGTCTATGTTTTTTAACACTTCTTCTGAAATGCGGTGCAAGACACGACCGCGCTCGGTCGCGGTCAACTTGCCCCATTCACCGGAAAGTGCGGCACGGGCTGCAGCCACAGCCAGATCGACGTCGGCTTTTGTGCCGCGCGCGATGAGAGCCAGATCGCTACCATCGGAAGGATTGCGAAGCGTAATGTGCTCGCCACCCAAAGCGTCCTGCCATTGACCGCCAATGAAATTGCCATAACGAAGAAGGCCTGAGCCACCCGACTTGTTTTCATGCTTCATTTTCATTCTCCCGCAGAGGCATTTCCGCCTCCAGTCTTGCCGTGGTTGCGCGGATATGTGCCCGCGCCAGCCGCTCGGCCTCTTCCCCATCACGCGAAGCGATGGCTTCAACAATTGCTCCATGTTCGCGGATTGCATCGCGTGCGCGGTCTACCGATAACGAAAAAGATGGCGCGAAAACCTGCGATGTCATGCGCAACAACGGAACGAATGCGATCAGCGAGGCGTTGCCCGCCGTGTTCATCACCGCCATGTGAAAATCGACATTCGTCTGCGTATAAGCTTTCGGGTCCCATGGATCGACAACCGTTGCCTGACCGGCGACATGGGCACGCAGCTTTGCAATGTCCTCATCTGTTGCGCGTTCAGCCGCAAAACGTGCAGCAACGCCATCAAGAACTTCTCGCACAGCATAAGCATCAATCAGGCGTGTGAGATCTGCGGAGGCCACACGAACGCCTCTGCCCGGCAAGTGGATAACCAGCCCGTCACGTTCCAGAACACGCAAGGCTTCGCGCAATGGCGTGCGGCTAATGCCAAATTCGGCAGCGATATGTTCCTGTCGGAGAATGGCACCCGGCGCATAAACGCCCGCATAAATTCTCTCACGAAGCGCTTCTGCAACTTCGTCCAGCAAACGGGTCTGACTGCGCCATTCAAAAGCCGCCAAAAGAAAAGCCTCCCAACTTTTCTGAGTACAATATCCTGGATACAAAATCAGTCAATCCGAAATTCGACGCGCTTTCTGAAAAGATTTATGTGTGCTGGCGAAGGATAATTTCGGATAACAACCGTCGCGCGAAACAAGGCGCAAAACACAAAAACGCCGCGACGAGCGCGGCGTTTTTTAGGGCATAAGTCCTGTCGGTGTGAAACGAGGACCGGCAAGATTATGCTTCAAATAGAGAGGCTTAGATCACGTTAGCAAAGAGATAGAGGCTGCAAGATTTGGAGACATGTCGAGCCGAAAATGGTGGGATTCGAGAACCGGCGCGCAGCGTGCTTATGTACGTGAGCACCGGAAACGCAGTCCCGAACGCCATTTACAGGCGGCTAGAGCCCAAATTTTGGCTGTCTCTAGAGGAAGCTTTCCGGTATCGGCTTCCACTCGCCATCCTGATTATCGAACTGCGGAATATGTGCGAGGCTGTGAAGCAATTTCACATCATCGCCAAGCACTTCCTGCCAATCCTTGGCTTCGGTGAGGATGACACCAATTCCAACGACTTCGCCACCGGCCTTACGCACCAGCTCTGCCGAGCCCTTGATGCTTGATCCGGAAGCGACGACATCGTCCACCACGACAACGCGCTTTCCTTTAAGAAGCGGGATTGCCTGACGGTCGAGAAGCAAGCGCTGCTCGCCTTTAGAGGTGATGGAGGAAATCGTCTGCACGAGTGCATCGCCAAGATGAATCTTAGGCGACTTTTGCAAGATAACGTAGTCATCGAGGCCAAGAGCACGCGAGACTTCAATCGCAACTGGAATGCCAAGTGTCGCAGCGCCAACAATCACATCCGGCTTCAACGGCGCAAGCTTTTCCGCCAGCGCCTTGCCTGTATGTTCGCCAAAACGAACGCCAAGATCGATGACCATCATCAACGAAATAGCGAAATTCGGATTGATCGGCACAATCGGCAGATCAACCTTCCGGCCCGTTACATCGACGGTCCAGACCTGACCGTTTCCGGAGAGTTTCGCGCTGTCTTCAGTCATCGTTTTGCATCCTTGGGATTATAGCATTTCCAGCAAAAGTGCGAAGCGGCTTTGCGTCGGATAATGCGAAAGAACAAACAGTTACAGCGGTTTCGTCGGTTCATTTTTAACTGGAACCGCTGTAAGTCTCGATTCGACCAGCAGGCCGACATTACGCCATGTTGTGCGCTTCCGCTTGGTGTCAAAGCCATAAATGGCAAGGGACAGCGAAATTGCGTGGGCCATGCGGATAGCCTGAACCAGCAATGGCACCCCGCGCGCCAGCGCAAAACGCAGACGCATTGGGAAGGAAACGTCGTCAATTTCCATTCCGCGTGCGCGCTGAGCATCCGCAATACGCTCGAAATCCTCACGCAGCATCGGAATAATGCCGAATGTGAGCGACAAGACGAGTGTCACCATTGGCGGCAGGCGTGCAGCACTCGCAGCAGCCAGAATGGAGCCGGGCGTACTGGTTTCCATCACGAAATAGAAAGCTGCAGTCGTTGTCACCAGACGCGCAGCCATACCGGCTGCAATCGGTAAAGTATCAAAGAAAGCAACGCCTTGTAGAACGAGATTAAGAATCCAGCTTGCCATGACAAGCAGTGTCAGAAGCACGGCACCTTTGAGATAGCCACGCAAGCCGGGCACCTTAACCAGCACCAGAAAGGCGACCGTGACCAGCGCCAGTGGCACACCGTATTTCCAACCCGGCACGAGCCAGGCCGCAAGCATGACCAGAAATGCCGCTGCGAGCTTTACGAAGAAGTTCAGATCATAAAAGATTTTCATGCTGCTTCTCCTGTTTCGACAACACGCGGCTTGGGCCAGCCCAGCGCACGATAGGCATCGGAATCCCAGGATGCATCCACATCGCCATCAAAGGTGGCATGACCGCGATCCAGGATCATGACGCGGGACGAAACATCATCTACGAGTTCCAGATCATGAGAGATCAACATGACCGCACGGTTTTCGGAGAGCGCCGTTTCGAGGAACAGTTCCAGCATTCGACGACCATTGAGATCGCGTGCCAGAAGCGGCTCATCTAGAATGGCAACCGAAGCGCCTGCTGCTTCCGCACAGGCAAGGCCCAGCAGAGCCTGCTGACGAGACGAAAGCGCAAATGGGTTGGTTTCCTCATGGCCACCAAGTCCATATTTTTGCAGGCAGGCCGTTGCGCGAGCAGTCACTGCATCGTCCTTTGCTGCACGGGTCGCGGCGGTGATCGCAAAGACCACTTCTTCCAGCACAGTCATGTTGAACAGGATGCGGCGCATGTTCTGCGGCAGGTAAGCCACCGAGCGGGCACGCTTTGCAGCCGTCCACTTGTCGGCATTCTCGCCACCAATGATGATTGAGCCTGCTGCAATTTTCTGAAGCCCGAGGATCGATTGAAACAGCGTGGTTTTGCCCGCACCGTTTTTGCCGATCAGAGCGACGACTTCACCGGCGCGGATCTGGAAATTCACGTTTTCAAGAACCGGCTGGCCGTCCCGACGCTGAAGCTGCGTCTTGATTCCTGAAACGGAAACAAGAACTTCACCGCCGCTCTTCACATCTGCCAGACGTTTGCGTGCAGCAATTGGCGGCAGAACGCCCGCATCTTCCCACGCAGCAGCATCGTTGATGATCGACGCAAGCGGCACGACGGGTGCTAACTTACCGTCTTTAACCAGACCGATATCGGTGACGACGGCCTGCAGCGATGCAGGGTCCTGTTCGGCAATCAGCAAGGCTGGAATCTCTGCACCAAGCTTTTTCAGAACCCGCACAAGACGCTGACGCGCTGCAGGATCAAGTCCGGTTGTCGGCTCATCAAGCACAAGCAGTTTCGGCTCGGCAGCAAGTGCCGCAGCCATCGCAACCATGCGCCGTTCGCCGCCCGAAAGCGTCAATACGCGCCGCCCTCGCAATGCGTTCAGCTCAAGCTCGTTGAGCAGCTCGTCGATACGAGCACGAACAGCATCCTTGGCAAGTCCACGATTTTCGAGTGGAAAGGCGACCAGATCTTCAACGCTCAGATCCCAGAGCTGATCTTCAACATTCTGCGAAACGACGCCGACTGTGCTGAACAGCTCATCCTTTGGCATGGAAGACATGAGCTTGCCATTGAGTGAGACTTCGCCATCGAAGATGTGTGGGGTAATCAGCCGAGGAACGATGCCCGATGCAGCGTTGAGCAGCGTGGTTTTGCCACTGCCGCCCGCGCCACACACCAGAAGCCGTTCGCCGTCGCGAATTTCGAGGTTGGTTTCGGCGATTGCCAGAACGGAATCGCCAAAGCCTACTTTTACATTCTGTAGTTTGAGCACTTTTACTGCTCTCTATCAGAAACGTGTGAAACCGGACGGGTGAGCGCCCTTGAGAATCTTGAGGGCTGGAACAACCAGCAACGGCGTACCGATCAGCATTGGGACGATGTCCGAAAGGCCGAGATACATTACCGCCCACCAGTATGGGAAAATGCCGAGATAAGCCAAGCTGGCCGAAACGGCGGCAACCATCAAAAGACCAACAACAAGGCAGGTTGCTGCAATTTTTATCAGCGTTGTGCGATTAAACGTTGTCGTCTTAGGATCAAACAACATGCCCGGAATCAGGCCTGTAAGACCGACCATGAAGCCGTCTATGATCAGCGAATGCGCAGGAATGAACGTGCCTGCCAGAAGCGACCAGATCACGGTGCCGAGATAACCGCAGATAAATCCGCTTTTGCGGCCCAGAAGAATGCCGACCAGCGGTGGCAGAAATGCAAAAATTCGCCACTGGATCACGCCCGGAACGAGCTGGATCGGATTGGCATAGGCCCAGAGAACGCCGGTTGCAGCAGCTGCAACGATGGAAAGGACGATCGGAAACAGCGTATTTCCGTCGTTATGCGTGATCGTGGTGTTGGACATTGTCGTATTCCCGTAAAGTGCCTCCCGTCTGCAACAAGCAAAAACCGTGCCGCCTGGTGATTGCAGCAAACGAAGGGAACTTTGAGATGAAGGTGGTGGAGCTATCCTGTCGGCATTTCTGTAGCGCTATCAACAGGCAAAAACACCGCGTTTGCGGTAGAGTCAAACAGATTCAGTGCCTCTGACGCAATGAGTCACATCAAAACTGACTATTAAAGCAATAATCGATCATTCACCCACAATATCGGCTAGCATCTGCACAAGTTGCCGCATTTGATCCGGGCCATTCTCCATGTGCTGGATGACGATTTCCATCGGCTCTACAAATGGTAATCCGGCTTCTTTTGAAACAATGCGGTGCGACGGCAGTGCGACACGCGCAGGCAACAAGCTGACACCCAGTCCTTCAGCAATTGCACTTTGAACACTCGCGAGGCTGGAACTCGTAAAAACGACATGCCACGGCCTGCCAATACGATCGAGCGCCTCCATCATGTCGCTCCGATAAAGCCCGTTTGGCGGGAATGCGACGAGAGGCAGTGGATCGACGTCCGAAACTGGATAATCAGCACTTTCCAACCAGGATAATGGTTCAGGCCAATGCATGGTGCCAAGCGTTTCACCGCGCTTCTGTTTAATCATCACCAGATCAAACTCGCCCGTTTCAAAACCTTTCTGCAATTCGCGGCTTAACCCGCTCGTCACTTCAAGTTTCATCTTGGGATGTGCGCGCAAGAATGCGGCAAGCGTCGGCGTCACCAATCTTGCTGCAAAATCCTCTGCCAGACCAAGGCGAAAGACTGCCGTGAGCGCACTGCCAGTCATGGCAGCAGCAGCCTCATCATGGAGGTGAAGCATCCGCCGTGCATAGCCGAGCAGCTTTTCACCCGCATCAGTTGGCCGAACACCATGCCTTGCCCGCTCCAGAAGCGATTGTCCGGCAGCTTCTTCAAGGCGCAGAATTTTCTGGCTGACCGTGGATTGCGTCGAATGCAGCTGCAGCGCTGCAGCCGTGAAGCTGCGGCTGTCGACGACAGCCACGAAAGCACGCAATAGATCGAGGTTGAATATCGTATTCATAATTCGAATGAATGCCAGTTGAACATTTAATTTCTAAATATGTCTTATTGCAACTATTTTAGCAACGAATAAGGAGCACCGCCGATGCGTCAAACAATATTCAGCTTGGGTGCCTTGGCATTGATTGCAGGGACAATAGTCATGACCGAACCAGTTTTACCGGGCAGCCATGCTGTCGCACGCGCCGAAACACCGCTCATTCAATCCGCTTCAGCGGGAAATCTCGCTGCGGTTAAAGAAGCGATCAAGGCAGGTGTCGATCTTGAAACCAAAGGCAAGGCTGGTGAAACAGCGCTTCTTGCGGCCACACACGCCAATCATGTCGATGTTGCCCGCGCATTGATCGAAGCTGGCGCCAATGTGAATGCAAAGGATGCGATTAAGGACAGTCCCTATCTTTATGCAGGCGCACGCGGACATCTGGAAATACTGAAACTCACGCTTACACATGGCGCAGATCTTAAAAGCACCAATCGCTATGGCGGTACGGCACTCATCCCGGCTTCAGAACGTGGGCATGTTGAAACCGTCCGCACACTGATTGAAGCAGGCGTAAAGGTTGATCACGTCAATAATCTTGGATGGACGGCTTTGCTTGAGGCTGTGATCCTGGGCGATGGCGGTCAGCGCCACGTTGATATCGTAAAACTGCTGATTGATGCCGGTGCTGATGTAAACCTCACAGACAATGACGGCGTTACACCATTGCAGCATGCGCGCCAGCGCGGCTTTGCGCCCATGGTTGCCATGCTTGAGAAAGCAGGCGGCAAATGAGTAACGACCAGGAGTTCTTGCAAAAGGCAATTGCGCTTGCATTCGACAATGTCGATCTCGGTGGTCGTCCCTTTGGAGCGGTTGTCGTAAAGGATGACAAGATTATCTCCATCGGCGTCAATCGTATGCAGGCCGATTGCGATCCGACTGCCCATGCGGAACTTCTCGCATTGCGTGCCGCAGGCAAGGTTTTGCAGTCGCCTCGGCTGGACGATTGCAGCGTTTACGCGAGCGGCCAACCCTGCCCTATGTGTTTCGCTGCAATGCGGATGTCCGGCGTCAATAAAATCATATTCGCCTATTCCAACGAGCAGGCAGAACCGTTCGGCCTTTCGACAGCAAAAATTGCCACGGAACTCGCCAAGCCTGTGACAGAACAAACTGGCGTGCACTTTGAACAGTGTTCGCCAGACGATGATGCAGCACTTTATCGGCGCTGGCAGGAAAAGAAGAAATAAAAGACTGAATTCATCATGCAGACCCAGCAAGCCAATGGCGGCACGCAAGCCGCAGCCGTAGCCCTTATCGCCCTCGTTGTTCTGATTGGCCTTAATCTAAGACCATTCCTGACCGCACCGGGACCAGTGCTTTCCGATATCGTCACAGATACCGGAATGGGCTTTGGTATGTTGTCTCTGCTAACATTCCTTCCCATGATGCTGATGGGCCTTGGCGCATTCATTGCACCACACATTCAGTCGATAATTGGCACGCGCCGCAGCATGTTCGCAGCACTCATCATTCTTGCATTGGGCTCTGTTTTGCGGGGCTTCGTGCCAGATGGTTTTTCTCTGGTGCTGACCGCTGTTCTGTGCGGAGCAGGCGTTGCGATGATACAGGCGCTGATGCCCGGCCTGATCAAAGCAAATTTCCCAGCAAGTATTGCAGCTGTTACGGGCCTTTATTCCGCAATGATTATGGGCGGCGGTGCGCTTGGTGCGCGCCTGACACCGTGGCTTGCGGGCACTGAACACAACTGGCGTTTTGCGCTATCTGTTCTTGCAATTCCTGCAGTGCTTGCGTTGCTTACTGCTATTCCAATTCTTAAAGAAACGGCGTCTTCTGGTTCAAAATCCGGGATCACCGGAAAGCTGCTCCGTCGCCCACGAACATGGATGCTGATGGCGGCTTTCGGCCTCGTCAATGCAGGCTATTCATCGATGGTGGCCTGGCTTGCGCCTTACTACCAATCATTGGGCATGGAAGCGGCAGAAACCGGCAATCTGGTCGCCGTCATGGCAATCGCGCAGGCTTTGTCGGCCTTTGGCCTGCCTTTGCTTGCAAGACATAGTGTTGATCGTCGCCCTTGGCTTTTCTTAACACTGGCGATGCAAGCGACAGGCTTTGCTGGTCTGGCTTTTGCACCGCAGCTCTCGCCTTATTTCTGGTCCGCGATCTGCGGCGCAGGTCTTGGTGGCAGCTTTGCGCTCGCCATGATTACCTCGCTCGATCATCTGCCCAAGCCTCAAGAAGCAGGCGCTCTGGCCGCGATGATGCAAGGTGGCGGCTTTCTGATCGCAGCTCTGGGCCCAGTCGCTACTGCGTTCCTGCATAGTCTAACCGGCACGTTTGCGTCAGGCTGGATCATGCATCTGGTGCTGGTTGCAAGCATCTGTCCGCTCTATCTGAGCTTTAATCCGCGCCATTACGCGCATGTGATGAGTCTGGCGCTTCCTGCTGAAAGCGGCACACAATAGCGTTACCTGACGCGATAATGCGGGGTTTATCTATGTTCTGCGGGCAATTCTGAGCTAGATGACTTGCTGTCCTTCCCATGAGGGTTAAGGTTGCTTGAAATTCCGCATTACTGGTCAATTGAATGAAGCACGAAGCAGTTATAGAGCCGAACAAGTCCACAATTCAGGACGGTCTGCCCAAGCCAAGAATTTATTGGGCGTGGGCGACCCTGATGGTCGGTCTCACACTCGCAGTTATCGACGGTACTATTGCCAATGTCGCGCTTCCCACCATTGCAGCCGATTTCTCGGCAGGACCGGCTGCCTCCATCTGGATTGTGAACGGATATCAGCTCGCCATCGTTATCACTTTGCTGCCATTTGCAGCTTTGGGCGAGATTTACAGCTACCGTCGCGTCTATTTGCTCGGCGTGTCGCTCTTCACACTTGCCTCGATTGCCTGCGTTTTTGCGCGGTCGCTTGAAGCGCTCACGATCGCACGCATTATACAAGGCTTTGGTGCAGCAGGCCTGATGAGCGTTAACGCTGCTTTGCTGCGCTATACGGTGCCGCAAGCAAAGCTTGGCACCGCAATCGGCTTGAACGCACTTTTCGTGGCCCTCTCCTCGACCATAGGTCCAACGCTGGCAGGTATCATCCTGCATTCGCTCACATGGCCCTGGCTCTTTGTTATCAATATTCCGCTCGGCGTTCTGGCCGTCGTTATGGGAATGAAAAGCCTGCCCTATAACGAACTCTCATCACGTCGGTTCGATTATCTGAGTGCTATCCTCACTGCCTTCACGCTCGGCCTGCTGATTACGGTCATTGATAGTGCAGGCAATGGCGTCAGCTCGACGTTTCTGGCCTTGCAGGCAATCGGTTGCGCGGTCGCAGCAACATGGCTGATTCGGCGCTCAATGCAGACGACCAACCCGTTGCTGCCGCTTGATCTTCTGCGTATCCCAGTGTTCAGCCTGTCGCTCTGCACCTCAATCATGTCCTTTCTCGCACAGATGATGGCATTCATATCGCTGCCATTCCTGTTTCAGAACGTCTATGGCTTCCAACCCATCGAGGTTGGCTTTTTGATGATGCCTTGGCCGATTGCCCTGGCCATCGTTGCCCCGCTATCCGGCAAATTCTCGGACAAATATTCGCCTGCCACGCTCGGTTTGGTTGGGCTGGTGTTCTTCGCTGCCGGGCTTGCACTGGTCGGAACGCTGCCAGAACAACCGTCCGTGGTCGATATCTGCTGGCGCATGGCGATTTGCGGCATCGGGTTTGGCTTTTTTCAGGCTCCGAACAATCGCATGATTATAACCTCGGCCCCACGCGCAAGAAGTGGCGCTGCCAGCGGTATGCTTGGAACGGCTCGCTTGCTTGGTCAGTCGCTTGGTGCTGCATTCGTAGCATTTTTGCTCTCGCATTGGGGCATCAACAACATACCTCGCATCCTGCTTGTTGCTGCTGGATTCGCGGCTTTTGCATCAATCATCAGCATTTCGCGCCGCAAACGCTAAACACCCCGGCAAGATTTTGGTGATATGAAACTCAAAAATGAACAAGCCTGTGAATCTTTTGAAATATCTTAGTCGACACATGAAATTCCCTATTGCAATCCGGATTCCGTTGGTTCATATACCGCCTGCCTAACGGAAACGACTTCTCTCAGAGAAGACTGGCGCGAGCGGGTGTAGCTCAGGGGTAGAGCACAACCTTGCCAAGGTTGGGGTCGAGGGTTCGAATCCCTTCGCCCGCTCCAGTTTTTCCGAGGTATTTCCCAACAGCGTCATAATATTGAGCCGTGAAGGCTTTAGCTGTGCCTCTCTACCGCAATACGCATAATCAGACTGAGACTGCCTCATGATCCGTAGTGTACTTTTGTTGATCGTTGGTGTTGGCGCCCTCGTGCAGGGGATTTTGCGCCTGGGAAAACCCGCTCAAGCCGTTGAGCGAACCGGCTGGCTATATCAACAGTTCGGTGATCAGGGTGTCGCTTATGGCATGATGGCTATTGGCTTGGTCGCGCTGGTTGTCGGTGTGATCTTGTTCAACAACACTTGGGTCAGAGCCATTCGCGAACGCAGAAAAAGCTGAAACTCTATTCATTAAATAAAAGAACAATGACAGAATTCAGCTTTTAATTACTAGGCTCAGACCATCAATCGCATGCCAGCTATGCTTTATTATTTATTGTCCTCTGCTGTTTTTCGCCCCATATGCGAGATCAACGTCACAGGACGATTAATTCCATGAAACCGGATACTGTTGTCACCGCCGTTCTGGCGATGTGCCTGTTGTTTTTAACATGGGCCATTGCTCAACGTGCTTTCGATGAAATGGCACATCTGCAAAATGGTGCCAGCGGACTAGACTTGCCCGCTGCCTCCATTCAGCATCCTACAGCAGATAAAAGTCGGATAAACTGACCTCCCCTGCCAGATGCGGGACTCAGCGTTTAAGTGTTATTTGCAGGCTTGTTGAAATTAAATCCGATAATTCGGCGTGGATGTCTTTCCGCGCCCTGCCAGTTTCCTCGCAAATAGGATCAATTTCCCCCACCGACTTGAGGAATGCGCGCGCATCTTCCTTACACTCAGGCAAAAAACTGAAGTGATCCGCTCCACGGACAGTGACATAAGAGCTGTCTGGTACCAGCGCGGCCACTTCATCAGCTTTGACTGATAAAGGCACCTCACCTTCATTACCCAGATTGATAAAACTCAAAGGGATTTTGATATTCTTGAGGCTATCTTCGTCGTAGGCTTGAGCCATCCCCGGATCGACAAGCACCGCGGTTTTGACCCGCTCATCAAGATTGGATTGCTCAAAAGCCGTTTTATCAACGGCGCGCAAATCGAGCTTTGGCACTGATACCGGCTCCATTTTGGCATAGCCGCGACCACCAGCATACCATGCGCAATCCCACTTCGTGTAAGTGTCGCAATATTTGGCATAAGCCTCAAGATTTGTGCGAGCGCCAGCAAGTTTCAGTGACGCAGCACCACCAAGCGAAAACCCGACAACGCCGATATGTTCTGCATCGATGTGAGACTTCCAGTCTTCGCTTGTAGTCAGATAGCTGATAACGGTCGAAAGATCGTCAGTTCGCTTCCATAGTTTTGGCGTTTCATCGGGCAGCGAGTCGCCTGAAGTCGTGCCCGGATGGTCAGGTCCGGCAACGATAAAGCCCGCCTTTGCTAAATCTGTCGCAAGCCAGTTTATGGCTTCAGCGCGCCCACCCGAACCATGCGAGAGAATGACGAGAGGAAAGCGACCATTGCCAAGTGATGCATCTTTCGCAGCCTTTGTTCCTTTAAAAATTCTATCGTCACCAAAGAGTTCGGGCGAACCTCCACCCGAGGCGGGATACCAGATCGTTACTGCCAGGTTTTGCCCCCGCATTGCAGAGGGCACTTCAATAGTGCGAACGCCAACCTCTGCGGCCATCGCAGCAGAACTGAAGAGGGTCGCACCGAGTGCGATGCTCGACCAAATAAAACGAATTTTGCTCATCTTGTATCTCCGTGTTTGCAAGATGAGTCAGGTTTTTCAAATATCCTCCGATCCGGCGTTCTAAATCACGATTCAGGTCGTCCAGAATCGCGATATAGATCTTTGATCGGCGATCTTTCGCCCTTTAGATCGCGAGAACGCTTTTGATTTTCGTACCATTACCTTTTGTCGTTGCCCTTCTGCAGCTGATCCTTCTGGTTGCCATGTGGCGCAATCAGGATAAAGCGATTGCAGGCAACCCGTTCCAACTGCTGGTCGCTTTGTGCGCCGTGCAGTCAGCAGCCGTTGGTGTTCGCTGGGGTTATGGCGTCGAGGAAGTCCGCTATCTGATGCCGATTATCGCAAGCTGCTTGCCACCGCTCGTTTACGCAAGCTTTCGCAGCCTAATACATAACGATAACAAGCGTTTGAGCGACCGCAATCTCTGGAAAGTCGCGGCTTTCCCGATAGCGACAATATTCATATTGCTCATTGTGCCTGCATTGCTGGACGCAGCCCTGATTATCCTGTTCGTTGGTTTTGCTATTGCTCTGCTTAATCTTGCACGCGCCGGTCCTGATGCCTTGGATGAAGCACGATTTGACAGTGCAAGTTCTGCTCATCGAGCGTTGATAATTGCGGCCGTTTCACTATGCATTTCTGCTTTATTCGACTTTGCAATTCTGATGGATTTTGAATGGGCAAACGGCAGAAATTCGGCGCTGATTGTGAGCAACGCCAATCTTCTTGGGCTCCTGTTTGTGGCACTCACGGCTCTGGTCGCAAGCCGCGCTCAGCCCGCTGCATCCGGTCTGGATGAGCGCCCCCTCGACAAGAATGATATCGAACAAGACCGAGATACTTTGGCTCGCGTCGAAAACATCCTCGCACAGAACAAGCTCTATCTGGATGAAAACCTGACACTTATTCGGCTGGCCCGAAAAGTTGGTCTGCCAACGCGTCAAATATCGGGCGGTATCAATCGGCTAACCGGCAAGAACGTATCTCAATACATCAATGACTTTCGTATTGCCGAGGCTTGCCGACTTTTACGGGAAACCGAAATGTCAGTGACGATGATTATGTTGGAATCAGGCTTTCAAACGAAGTCTAACTTCAATCGCGAGTTTCGCCGTGTCACTTCATCAAACCCTGCCGCTTGGCGAGAGCAAAACAGCTTAGAAAAGAGAAAGCGCAAGCTCGTCGCATAAGATGCTACACGAGCCTGCGATAGTTTAACCAAAAATGCTTCTTCCGCCAAGGAATGGCTGTCCACTAGCTGGTCCGGTTATGGTTCCCGGCCGGCTTTTGCCTACAGCCAATTGAATCAAAGTTGCGTCCCGCTGCTTTTCAGCTTTAGACACCGTCTCAATACTCGCAGGTGCGGCAGCCAGCGCAGAACTTGCGATCATTAATGATGCAATCGTCGTTAGTGAAATCGTTTTCATTTCGCCCTCCAATATTGGCTGAAGCCAAACGCGCCATGAGTCGTTACTCGGAGATCATGCTGGCGCGCGACACGCACAACCCAGCGCGACCTTAGTTGGAGACCAGCAACCGGCACATACGTCAGATGACGTATTTCGTTATGAAAGACGCTCGATACACGGCTGAGAAATGGGGAAAATGGCGGAGGGGGTGTCCGCTTCTGGCTGTAAGCTGTTGTTTTTATTGATATTAGAAACTTGATTTTCGCAGTATGCACCGTATATTCCATACATAAGTTATGGCAACGGGAACAGGATATGGCGCGCAACAAGCTTTCCGAAACGCGGATTCGAACCCTCAGTAAGCCTGGCGTTTATAGTGACGGAGATGGGCTTTATCTGCGCGTAAGATCCGGAGGAAGTAAGCAATGGATTTTCATCCATAAGCGTAGCGGCATTCGGACGGAAACGGGTCTCGGAGGATATGGACAAGGAACGGCCCCTGTTTCGCTTGCGCTCGCCCGCGAAAAAGCTGACGCGTTAAGGGAACGCCTTGCGCGCGGTGAAGAGCTGCATAGCCGCAAGACATTCCTCGACGTGATGGACGATGTTTTGACCGTAAAGAAGGCCAGCTTTAAGAACGAGAAACACAAGGACCAATGGTCGATGACGCTGACCAAATACGCAGAGCCGTTACATAAGAAGCTTGTCGCGGAAATCACGCGCGACGACGTAGTTGAGGTGTTGAAACCGATCTGGACAAAGATACCCGAAACGGCTGACCGGACACGCCAACGCATCGCGGCAGTGATTGATCATGCCAAAGCTCGCGGCCTTTATGTCGGCGACAACCCCGCCGATTGGCGAGGCGGATTAAAAGAACTGCTGCCAGCGCGCAGCAAGCTGTCACGCGGTCATCATGCTGCGGTGGGATATAAAGACCTCCCGGCGGTTATCGCGAAGCTGCGTGCTTCTCCGGCGGCTTCTGCGCGTGCGGTTGAATTCGTCGCGCTGACAGCTGCTCGTTCGAACGAAGCAAGGTCAATGATGTGGGATGAAGTCGACTTTCAAGAACGGCTTTGGACGGTTCCCGGCGAGCGAATGAAGGCTGGCAAGCCGCATGAGGTTCCGTTGACTGATCGTGCCATTGCTATTCTTAGAGAGCGTCTAGCGATGAGAACAGGAAATCTAGTCTGGGAAGGAGATAAGGAAGGGAAGCCAATATCAGACACAGCCCTCATAAAGATATTTCGCGCCGCTGGTGCTGGTGACGCCACCCTGCACGGGCTTCGTAGCAGCTTTAGAGACTGGGCGGGCGATGAGACCAGCTACCCTCGAGACATTGCGGAAGCCGCCCTCGCCCACACGCTTAAAGATAAAACCGAAGCAGCTTATCGTCGTGGCACAGCGTTAGCGAAGCGTCGGGCCATGATGGATGATTGGGAAGCCTATCTATCAACATCTAGTGTATAAATAACGATGTAATGTATTTTTATAGGCATATATAGATTTTATAGTTGACTTTTCAGAAAGTAAGTTTTATATACAATAATAAGTCTCCTCGACTTCCGGATGGGGTGGTGCCCATCATTGCCCATTTTGAGGCACGCCGGTTCTTTTAAAGAACCACATATCAACAAATGGGCCAACAGGCCAAAATCCACCTTTCCCATTTTTGGAGAAAAACCGCGCTCGGATTCCGTGTGTGGTGTCAGGAGCACCATGTCCCCCGATAATGATAATAAGCCACGCCTCATGTCTTTGACTGAAGTGACTGAAGCCACAACTATGTCGCGCTTTCTAATCTCGGCGCTGGCAAAGGAAGGTCATTTTCCAAAACCCATCCCGCTGACCTTGAAGCGCATAGCTTTTGTTCGGGCTGAGGTCGAAGCTTGGATCGATAGCCGGATAGCTGCGCGCGCCGCCTAAGCCCACACCCTCACCAACACACTGCAAGCGCTATCGCCCGCGCAATGGGCACGCTTGCGCCTGCTCTCCCCATTAGGAGGATTGATGCAATACAAATCTATTCAAGACGTGCCTGAAGATCAGGTCGAACGCGCAATCTCATTCATAGCCGCAGCTTTGAGGCTTGTGCACTCGAAAACCGCTGCCCGAATTGCGCAATACATCGCTGATGAATGCTTACTTCACGGTCAAAGCAACCTGCCTCACAAAGAGTTTGAGCGGCGGACAGGAACTTGTAGGCGCACAGTCTCTCGTGCGTTGCAGAACCTACTAAACATGAAAATCATTGAGCGGATCGAGCATACGGAAGAGAAACGTTCTGTTTATCGATGCTGCTGGGAGCGCGCCGATGAATACCGAGCGTGGGGCAAAGAGTTTGACCGCAAGTGGGCTGAGGCACGGAAAGAACAGCGCCTGAAGGATTTTCGAGCGCCGACCTATCCGGTGCCGGAGGCCGGTCATGGCCAAGGCTAAGCCACTTAGGCCGTATGCATATGAGAAGTCCGCCTTTCTCGAAGATGCCAATGAAGACAGCTCAATAACGGCAGCCGCGCTTCGGGTGCTTCAGAAGATATGCGCAGCCTACAATCGCAAACTTGGATACGCAGAATGCGCCAGGACGTTTATTGTAGACCGAGTGCCAATCAGTATCAAAACCGTGCAGCGCGTGAAAAAGCTTCTGCTCGAACAAGGCCGCATTTTCATTGTCAGGGAACCTCTGGGCCGAGCATCCACGCGGTATGGCGTAAATTGGTGGTTTCGGGGGGCTGATAAAGTTCGCGAGGGCAATGGCGGTAAAGCCATCCTCGACTGCCGAATTCCGCCCGTAGAGGGGACATGATGTCCTCCAAACCTATTATTCTCCCCTTAAAGGGGAAGAATAATCCCACATGCGGCAAGCCCGGCGCGCGCCTTCCGGCGGCACCGGTTTGCGCACGCGGGGAAGTGCTGAAGATCGTGAACGCTGAAGTTATGAAAGATCGCGGCGACACGTTACTGGCTATCCATACCGAGACAAAGGAAGGCACAGGCGACATCATTCAGATAGTCGTCGAGAGCAACATCGAAGCGCGACAGAACCGCGGCCAAGAAACCCTGAAACAACTCTCAATCGCGTTGGACAAGACGATTGACGATACAGCCGTCCTCATAGGCGGATCTTTCCTATGGGCTCGCAACGGCGACATTTTACCACCACCACTACACGAGGAGACCGCAACATGACCACTGAAACAGATTCCAAGCACGACGGCGCAATACGCGGCAAGCGCATATCTTGGGCCGAATTTTACCGGCATCGGCCGGATTTGAAACCCGATAATGACGACCAGGCGGTAAAGTCCAATGCAGCTTGAAACGTTCATAGTTCCGTTGGACATCCCGGCAGAAAAAACGGCCGCCCGTGAATGGTTGGCGGCGCAGACGGAGGGCGCAACGATTACAAAGATCCCGACAAGGCCCGAACCCGAGCCGATACCATACGAGCCGCGTCAACGATACGCCGCTGCCAATGACAATCACCAAGCCATTCCGTTATGCGAAGCACTGATACGCGACCAGCGGTCAGACGATTCAGCGCTGGTTCGCAGATATATGGCATTGGTTGATGTTGCAGGCCTTCCTGAAAAAGATGATCGTGTCGAATGGGGGCAGGACGGCATTGGTGTCGCTAAACGCACGTCTTTCGATAGCAACGGCAATGAAAAGGACCATGGCGTCAGAATGACCGTGGCGCGTTCAACAGTTGGAGAGAAGGTCAGCGCTGCATCGGATGACGGTCAACATCCCGCGCGGTCGCCCGCACATGCACCACGTGGTGAGGACAACATAATCGCTCACATTGATGCTAAGGCTTTCCTTGGGCCAATTCGGGCCGCTATGGGGCCACTGCTCGACGTGTTTGAAGATGCACTTTTCGACAGACGAACATTAACAGATATCGGCGAGAAACGCGGCTTCAAGGGCAAGCAAGCGTCTGCGGCTGGGAAAGCCATATTGTACATGTCGATAGACACCCTACGAGAGGTATGGAACCGAGAAAGCCGTCTATTTGAAACTCGAAAGTCACAGGCGCAAGCCAAGGTCGGGAAAGACCAAGCTGACAAGCAGGCGGCCAATATTCTGTTCTTCGGGCGCGACATCACGAAAAGGCCGGGGACGATCTACGGCCGGTTGAAGGCAGTGTGACGGGGTGCACCTCTATTTGCCTATTCTGGGTATAGATGAAGACACATTTCAAAGGCTCGCTTCGGCGGGCCTTTTCCATATCTGGCGCCTTGATCGGCAGCCTGATGCGCCGCTCGACGTTGTGATCTCCTCCGACGTCGGGCGGCTTTCTTTTAAGCCCCGTAATATCAATTACAAGAAAATGGAGGTGCCCGGATGCGAAAGTCCGCGGTAATCGAAATCCTTGCGCGCCGACTACGCATCCTACCGTCGCGCATTCACCACATTGCCGACCGTCTCGGTGACGCAGATGTCGTCTCAAAAACTTCAGGCAGTAAACGCTTTCCGCCAGATCTATCAGAGCCCGAAATCGTTGCGCTTTTAATCGGCGTGATTGCTGATGCTGGCCTAGGTAATTCGGTGAGAACCGTCGAAACCTTCTCAGCGTTGCATTCATCTGTCGGCACCTTCCGCAATGTTCTGCAAACGCTTCTCTTCGGATACCCGGCAGATATAGGCCACCTGATCGTTCGCAATGAACCTGCCGGTGCTTCAGTGACCGTCAATGGAATTCACACAGTCTTTGGTGCCGAAGCTTCGGAAAAAGCGGCCACTAAAGCCCGTATCATCCCCGGCGATGCATTGATTGCGATTGCGGCCGAGCTTCAAGGACAGAAACCGCAAACGGCTGATGCTCATGTCGAATTCATCCACCTTCAACGTGTTTTGAGGCCCAAATGATGAAACTGCCTAACGGTCTCTATGCCATTCCCCCCGGCATCGACTGCGATGCTGTCTTCGCGGACAGCACTCCTGATTTGAACGGAAAAGCCGCGCGGGAGCGCGTTTTTTACATCATCAACGAATTCATGGCGGACAGCCACGATGAAGGCGCTGACAGCGCCTTGAATGAATTGGCGGCCATTCTTGGTAATGATCAGCCCACCAACCCACAAGAACCAGCAACAATTGAAGCGGCCCGCATTCGCGCACGACGTACTGCCCGTGAGGCATGCACCCGCGCGCTTGAAGCAGGCTATAATCCATAAAGGAATACAAAATGAACGCAGCACAGATCCAAGAAATCTCAAATTCGATCCGCACTTTTAAGGACGAATATTCTACACGTCTTAGCGGCTTGGAAAAGAGTTTCGCCCGTCTCCCTGATAATGACAATGTTTCTTCATTCATTGGCGGCAATCCGCTTGAAAACGCTATCGCGGACAGCAAAGATCTAGGCGACCTATCCTCGTCTTTTCGCGGCAAGGCGGTAATCAAGCTTCAGGGTGAACGAGCAGACATCACCTCTGCCAATACGACCGTTGGAGCTGGACGTTCCGCAAGCACGTCGCTTGTGCCAGGTCAGCGCGTTCGAGAGATCGTTGAGCCATATAATCGAGAGCTCCGCATCCGTGACGTCATCGGTTCCGCTCGCACCACAGCTGGCAGCGTGGAATTCCCGATCGAGGAGAGCTTTACCAACAACGCCGCTCCCGTTGCCGAAACTACCCTCAAGCCGAAGTCGGATTTGACTTTCGACCTAAAAACTAACCCGGTCCGTACGCTTGCGCACACGTTCAAAATTTCACGTCAGATGCTTGATGATGTTCCAGCGCTCGCCGCGTATGTTGGACGTCGTGGCACATACGGCCTAAAGTTCGTTGAAGAACAGCAGATCCTGTACGGTGATGGAACAGGCCAGAACTTGGCTGGCATCATTCCACAGGCTGCGGCTTTCGCACCAACGTTTACTTCACCGTCAGAGACGCCGATTGACCGCGTCTTGCAGGCGATCTCCCAGGCAGAAGACGGCGACATTCCGGTCAATGCAGTCGTTCTCAACAAACGCGATTGGCGTCGCATTCTCGGCGTGAAGGATGGTGAAGGTCGCTACATCGCAGATCAGAGCCCATTCGGTTTGCAGTCACCGCTGTTGTGGAACGTTCCTATTGTGGCGACCAACGCCATTGCGCCCGGCACTTTCCTTGCTGGTGCATTTGAAGATGGCGCGCAGATCTTTGATCGTCTGGATGTTGAGGTTCTTCTCTCAACGGAGAACGTTGACGACTTTGAAAAGAACATGTGCACCATCCGTATTGAGGAACGCCTGGCACTGGCAGTTTATCGCCCTGACGCGTTCGTGACCGGCGATCTTTACACCGGTTAATAACTAATCCACGGCCAGCTTTCCTGATGTTTTGCTGGCCACACTTGCCGCCGTTGCTTTGTGAGAGGTGACGGCGGCCTTTTTATTTAAGGAGTATCTATATGCCGACAGGCACTTTGAAAAAATGGAACGAGGCGCGTGGGTTTGGGTTCATTCAGCCTGATGACGCGACGAGTAGCAAAGATATGTTTGTTCACATTTCAGCCTTCCGCGCTGCGGGCATTGAGCCTGCGGTTGGGTATGCATACAGCTATGCGGTGACGGAAGATCGAGGCAAGCCAATCGCTTCTCATCTCAAGTGCATCTGGCCATTGGATGATGATGCCGGTCAGTAAGGTCCTACTTTATAACGCTGACAAGGGCTTTGGCTTCATTGCAGCGCAACCGTGTAACGTGTTCTTTCACAGATCCTCAATCGAAGGTGAGCCGCCAAAGCCGCGCGACCATGTGCGCTTTGAAACCGTACAAGAAGGCAAGGCCAGCCCTAGGGCCACGACTTTACGCGTGATCGACCCCGAGGTCATCGCCGAAGCGGAGCGAGTGTTCGGCCCCTCCTGACCCTGCCACCCCGAGGGGCATCAAAAAGTCGACGAAGGTCGAAAGCGCCGGAACGGCGAGGGTCCACAGCGCGCACGCGCATTGCCCCGGTTCAAATAAATATTTGGAGGCTCAATGCCTAAAATCCAAGGAAATGCGGCGCATAAGCCGCCAAAACACCTACGAAAAACCACACAAAACTGGTTTAAAAGTGTGGTTGAAGACTTCGATCTTGAGCCACACCACATTAAATTGCTCACATTGGCTGCCGAAGCATGGGACCGTGCAGTGTCGGCGCGCGAGATCATTGACGCTCAGGGACTGACGTTCCTTGACCGTTTCAAACAACCAAAGGCGCGTCCGGAAGTTGCTATCGAACGAGACAGCCGTATCGCTTTTGCAAGGCTTGTTAGAGAACTAGCTCTGGATGGCGTCGACACGCCTGAAGCGCCACGTGCTCCGCGCACAGCCGATTATGGGAACCGCCGCTGATGCCGGTTCGTCGTAAATCTAGCCGTCGCCGCACGGCATTCCTCTTTGAGGAGTGGGAGGAATACCTTTCAACAGGCATCGACATTTTTTCAGACCTTCACCATGCGGGCGTGACATTCAACCACGAACCGCCGCCGCGCGAACTTGCCGCCGATGCTTGGCAGGCGTTAGCCGCGCGTATCATCGAGGTTCACGGCCCAGATTGCTGGGGTGCGAGAGAGTTCGGCAATGCCGGTTCGTAGACGCGAAAGCAAACGCGCTGTCCGTGCGCGATTTGAAATCACACCAAAAATCGCCGCCGCATTTGAAGCTTACATCAGTTCGCCCGCACAAATGGGCGGAGGCTGGATAGAGCATTGGGATTTGCACGACGCTTTAGATGAAATCGGTGCGCTGGATTCTCCACATATCCCGCCATGCTGCTGGCATCCCCACCTTGCCGGGCTTCGATGGGAACGCATCCCTGAAGCTGTGGCCACTTATCATCACCTCAACAACGCCCGCCTCTGAGCGGGTTTTTTAATGAGAAATCGAATGGATGATTTTCAATCGGCGCACACTGTTGCGTTTGATCACGAAGAAGCTTTGCTCTTCGCAGAGCAGCGCGAACGCGCCGCAAAGGAAGATCAGGCGGCCATGGATCGCATCGATCAGATGTTTGCCGATTATATTCTGAAAGCTAAGGAGCGCAAAGATGGCCGTTCTATCTGATATTACCTTTGGAACTATCAATCTGGCGGCCGGCTCAACGACTGTTACCGGCACAGGCACTATGTTTCAGGCTGCTGCATTCAAGGCTGGTGACACACTTCAAATTCAGAACCTGACGGCTGTTATCGCCAGCGTGAATAGCAACACGTCTCTGACGCTGACAGCGCCTTGGACTGGTACGTCACTCACCAATGCTCCTTATCGAGCAAGATACTTGCCAGATGGCGCTCGTGTGACTGCGCAGACGACAACGCTTATACAGCTTCTTGGCAATGGCAATCTGGAAGCTGTCGCTGGCCTGACAAGCGCCGCCGACAAAGGGGTCATGTTCACTGGCCCCGGCACTGCGGGAACGTTTGATCTTACGGCATTTGCTCGAACTTTGCTGGCTGGTGCTAGTGCCGCAGCTATGCGAACCACCCTTGGTGCTCAAGCTTCATTAGGGTTCACTCCTGCCAATCAGGCAGGCGACACTTTCATAGGTGCGGTTGTCAGCAATTCTCGTATTCAATCGCGGCAAGCCAAACCCGCTCCCGTACAGCCCGGAGATCAGATATATGGCGGCCAGATCATCTCTTCCTTTCAAACGGATGCTGGAGTTAATCCGTACATCAATTTGCGACTTCGCGAGGTAGTCAACTCGAACGTCTATGCGCTTCTTCACGTTGCTGGCTATGGTGCTAACGCTTACTTCAATTTCAGTGCTACAGGTGGCTTGCAGGTGCCTGGAGCAATAACAGCGGGCAGCAAGTCTTTCAAAATCGATCATCTAAAAGACCCATACAATAAATTCCTCGTCTACATGTCTACGGAAGCGCCAAAGGCAGGAATTGAAGATTGGGGTAGTATCCGGCTTTTGAACGGGCAAGCGGAAGTTGATCTTGATATTTCAGCCGGTCAAATGTCTGGAACTTTTGCGGCGCTTACACAACGTGCAATCGTAGTCAGTGTAAATAATCTTGACAGCCATATCCGCGTTCGGGCGGGTCGGATTACGGACGGCAAATTCACAATCTTTGCTGATGATCCAGAATGTGACGATGAAGTGACTTGGCATGTCAAAGCTGAACGAGCCGATCCGTTCATCAAGTCTCATCCCTATTGCGACCCGGTCACAGGTCTGTTGATACCAGAACATGAGAAGGACGATTAAAATGACAGTAACGCAGGAAGTTGTAGACATGGAACGTATGGGGAAGAAGGGGACGCTTCTCCATCCTGAAGCTTATGGTGAAAAGCCGCCCATGAAGACCGTACCGGTTGAAGAAGGACAGCCCGCCAACGAACATCCCGGCCTCAGCCCAGTCGATATTTACCGTCTCGAAATTCAGGCGATGATTGATGCCAAGGCCAATGAACGCCAGTACGACAGTGGTGCGACACTTGCGAGTTACGTCAACTCGACAATTGAACAATGGGCCTCCGAAGCCCAAGCTTTCGTTGCTTGGCGGGATGCTGTCTGGCTCTATGCGCTTGCTGAGTTGGATAAGGTGAAAAAGGCTGACCGCGCTCAGCCGAGCGTCGAAGATTTCTTGGCGGAATTGCCAGTGTTGGAGTGGCCTGAGGCCTAGCTGCTGCTTGAACAGACGGCGACTGAGCTGTTTGGAGCGGAAAGAGCGGCTGAGTTGCTGGCACCGTAAGCAACCTACCTGAAACTGACCGCACCTCCCTCGAGGCATATCTCACACCCTACGCCATATCCAAAAGCAGAGAGCAAGAGCAAGTAGCGCTGTAATCGCCAGCAGCGCGATGTTGTCTTCCATAACGTCAATCAGAAACATTTGCCCCTCCACTTATCGCGCTAAGTATAACGGGCAATTGTGAAAGAAAAACCCCAGACACCGGCGGGTGGTCTGGGGTTGCACCGCCTATATAGCCCCCGCACGGCGAGTGCAACCGTCCTTTACCATAAGGTAAAATATTAACAGTCCCTACTTTGGGATTAGATCTTAAAAAACCCCGGTCTGCTTGGGGGCTGTACCGGGGTTCGCGCTTTGTCGCCTTTGGGGTGCAACGCTGCGCGTGATAATCATTTCAGAACAAAACTGAAAAGAAAAGCCCCGACCGGTTGTGTGCGATCGGGGCCATGCGAGCCATCCGATTGCGTCGTTAAGGTTGGCCCGCGCCAGTCGAGTTTACACTCACCGCAGATTGAAGAAAACCCCGGCAGGCGGGCAGCCATGACCGAGGTTTTGCGAACTGAAGGTCTGATATTCCAGAACGCGCAGCCAGCATATCAGCGTTTCCTAAAAGAGAAAAGCCTCAGAGCCACTTGCAATCTCTAAGGGCGACCTCGGAAGGGCGGGCACCGAACCGAGGTCTACGCACCGTGGAATAAGCGGGGGGCTCGGGACGGTGCGCTATTCACGCTTAGTGACTTCACTCGGGCATGTGAAGGTTTTTGCTCATAAAATTATCTTAAAAGAGGTAACACAATGGCCCAAAGCAAAAAGCGGCAGGACTACATTGTCCATCCGTATATCGCCAGAGCAACGCCAGCGACACCGCCAATCAGCGACCAACCCAGCATGCTAATGCCCATAAAGCTGTGATGCGTATCAGCAGAAATCTTCTTGAAAGCATTGGCTATAAGCAAGTTGGCGCCGGCACCGACAACGAGACCGACGCCGTTAGCGACGTATGCGGCCGGATGCAGTGCCATGCTCTGCATGAAATAAGGTCGCAGTAGAAAAGTCGCGCCCAGCATACCTGCGATCAGCACGAAAACTGAGACCATACCGAAACCAGACCATCTAATAAGCATTATCCAAACAACCTCTGTCTTGGGGAAGGTCATGCGGTAATGATTGCTGCTCGTTCATCGGGCAACCCTACTATCGTAAAATCCCCAAAAAAGACCGCCCTTGAGGCGGTTTTTTCATGCTCTAGCAGGAGCGGCCTTCGGGCCGCTTCATTTTTGTTAGGACAATCTATGATCGAACTTCCATCAAGTATCGGCTTCCAGCCGTCATATCCTCAGCTTACAATGCCGACCAGCCAGACGAAGTACGGCGGCAGGACGATATCAACCGTCGAGTATGCAGATAGCTACCGCACCGTGGATATGGAAACAGTGCTATTGGCGGCAGGCTTCATCATGTTGAATTGACCAGAGACGACGACCGTGGCGAAACCTTGCGAGTGTCGCCTGACAAAGTCGGCGAGAAAATCCAGCCATTGGCGGCATGAACGATTGGCACCCTTCGGGGGTGCCATTACATATCTGGCCAATCGCGGGCTTTATCGTGTAGCCTCTCAAGTGAAATGAAGGGCAAAGCGAATGATCGAAACTCAGAGTGTAGCCACAGCAATAGAGGCTAATAGCAGAGCTTTCTTCAAGGAATCCGTAGCAAAAGCAATCCTTGCCGAAAAAGACCCCGATCAATGGCGCTTCGCCATTATAGCAATTGTGCAATCTTTTGAGTTATTACTCAAATCTCGTCTGGCAGATGTGCACCCTGCGTTTGTTTATGAGAGCATAGATAGCCCGACCAAATATGTAGGCATCCACAACGCTATCGATAGAATTTCCTCACCCCTCATTGGGAAGCATACGTTTAGTGAAAAGGACAGAAAGAGGCTGAAAACCGCTATCACTTCGCGCAACGATTATACACATGGAGCCGGGCACTATACACCACAGCATGCTCAGTCTGTATACTTTGAGATTTTTGCGCTTTTAGTGAATTTTTATAAAGATGTGCAAGGAGTTTCACTCGTTGATATTATTACAGCCCATCAATATAATTTTATTGTAACCAACATAAAGTCTAGAAATTATCTTCGTAATAGAGCTTTTGAAAAAATTAAATCAAAAAATATTTCGCCTTATAAAGTTCGACAGTGTTGCGAATGTCTCGAGGAGACCTTTGTTTTTTTTAACTGTGAAGATACATGTTATACATGCCAGCATTCTGCACCGATTATAGAATGCCCGTGTTGTGGAGAAGCGTGGTATTTTGAACATGAATTTATTGATTTAACAGATGAATTTTATACATCATTTGATGAGGGGCAAACTCAAATTCTTAATCGCTACATGACTGAATATGATTCAGTTTGTCCGGATTGCGCTCAAGGTGAAAGAGAAAGAATAAGCAATTTACGTAAAGAGGAGCAGGATAAATACGTGGAGGAAGCAATTCGGATGCTAGTGCTATAATATTATTTCAGCTTTTAGATTACATGAAATTCTAATCCACAATTAGAAATAATTTTGGTTAATACCTCTAATATTTGTTCACCCGCAACTTGCGGAGGCACACCTCATCCAGCACCATGTGGAAATGATTTGGTTCATGGTGACACGATGAATGATGCAAGTTCGTTTCTGCCGGGGTTCGACCCGACGTATCTCAAGGTTTTAGAGATTTTCCATCCATACGCGTTCAGCAAGACGCTAGCCGCCTTCATGAACCGGCAGCGATTTGTGCATTACACGACCGCCGACACTGCGTTGAGAATACTAACTGGGCGTGAGGTCTGGTTGCGCAAGTCGACATGCATGAATGATTTTATGGAAATCGAACACGGGTTTGAATGCCTCCAACACGCATACAAGAATAATCGAGATAATTGGAACAAAACACTCAACGCAATTTATCCCGACTTGGGAGACGAGCTCGAAACAAGATACAACAACTGGTTGCCCTCGTTTCGGGGCGATACTTACCTTGCGTGCGTTTCAGAGCACCTCGATGATGAAAACAGGATTGGCCGCCTTTCCATGTGGCGCGCATATGGAGGCAAGGCCGGTGTAGCCCTTGTTTTGAACGGGTTCCCTTTGATCAACCCTACCGATGCGTTGGGTGCATACACCTCTCCCGTGGCCTATCTCAATAAGGAGCGCTTTGAAGCAGAATTTCAGGCGTTGATAAAATCACTTTCAAACAATCACGATTTTATCAGGCAGCAATCAAAGGAATCTGTTCTCGGGCAACTGTTCGAAGTTTTTCGGATGGCAACTCTTTGCACGAAGCATCCTGGGTTTAGTGAAGAGAAAGAATGGCGCATTATTTACAGCCCAATCTACAGCAATTCAAATCGAATAATCTCAAGTATAGAAAGCATAAATGGAACCCCTCAAAAAATACACAAGATTCCTTTGAAGGATTGTCCAGAAGAAAATTTAATAGGGATAGAAATCCCTCAGTTTCTGGATTCTATCATCATAGGCCCATCTGAATTTCCTGGGGAAATAAAAGAAGCCCTCGCTTCCGTTCTAAAAGATGCTGGAATGGATGATGCAATGTCTAAAATAGTGGTCTCAGATATACCTCTAAGGAACTAAGAAAAATGAGTATGGATGAAATTGAGTATACAGCTGCCTTATCTTGTCGAACATGTGGCACAGAGGGAGTAAGCATTAAAGATTAGGAAAACGACGATTCCCCTGTCTCTTGCAAAAATCCGGAATGCGACACAACCTTTGGAACATGGGGAGAAGTGAAGGCGCGCGCGCGATCCGAAGTTGCAACGAAGGCAAAGAATGATATTCGCACCGCCTTCCGCAAAGCCTTCAAAAAGCGATAAACGTTTCGGGGCAGCTTAAGCTGCCCTTATTTTGTTAGACTTACAATTAAATCGCCTGCGCCGATTAAAACAAGAGCGAATGTCAGTACAGCCAAGATTGTTTGCTGGATTACATTGTCGCGATGACGACGAAAATCTGTTTCATACTGAGAGAGGGTGCTTAACCCTTTTCCTGATATACGATAGTTTTGAATTCCTTCCTTCTCGAGATCATCACTTTTGTGCAAGGATTCGAATACTAAGCTATAATAATTCATAAGTTTTTTATGGTCAGGGTGGCTAATCCATCTAGATGTGTAAATTTGTTCAATTATCGTAAAATAGTTCTGATATGCTCTGATGTCTTCAATATTGTTATTTAAAATTATTTTCAAAACTTTATATCTATCAATGTTTGCAAGTTTCTTTTTATTGTAATTACGTTGCTTCAGATTATCGATAGCCACGTAAAAGAAATAGAATCCGGTATAGTGATGAGCTAGCGCTTTAAACACGTGATGGTATTTAAATCTAAAACCTTTATAATAATGAACGAAATCAACTTTAAATCGCGCTAGCTCAGAGTTCTGGATCTGGTCTTGAATTCCTTCTAGATCAAATCGATCTTCATCAAAACGGAGGCCTTCGAGTACCCGTTTTTTTCGACCTTCAATCAAGTGTTCAGATGAATTGTCTGGTTCAATCAACGTCAGCGAGTAAAAATTATTTTTCAAACTCTCTGGAGTAGATAGATTTACACTTCTATCCTTAATCGGTCGATTAAGAGTTATGCTTGCTAGCCATAGGATACATAGTCGGCGGATAAAAGACATTTAGATTGGCCGTTATTTGACAGACTTATAGCACTCAAGCTCAATCTTGTTGCGGAAGGCGTCGACCGCCTTTTGCTTGGCGGCAGTTGAACCATAGGCGGGCTCGTTATATGCGGCTAGGACGATTTTACGCTCGTTAGTATCGTCCTTATTGGCAGCAGTGATCTCCATAACACGGCTCAGCGGCGCTTCGTCTTGGCGCAACTCCATTATCTTGGCAGCTAAGCCGCCCCAGCCTGCACATAACTGATCGTTACTGACCTTGTCGTCAGCCCACGCGCTGGTTGCCGTCATAAGTGCCGCGATGAGAATGAGACGTTTCATGGTGCCCTCCGATTTTGAGGGCAATGTAGATTGGCTCTAACAGCTAAACAAGCGAACTTTTAACTTCTGCTTGAAGCTGTTCGAGGCCCTCAAGTCCCAATCTTGTAACGGCTCGAGTAGGATGGTTGTCTGGTTGAAACAATTCTTTCAAGGGCCCGATAAACTCAGCTCCATCGGTAGCAATTACTGAAATATGTAACGAAACATGGAAGCTCAACAACGCAGCGACGATGTCTTTTTCGTTGGTGTTGTACCTAACAAAAAACTGCTCACCCGAGTTTTTCTTCCCTTGTTCTAACCGATTGAGGCCGGGCATGATCCTTACGATTGAGTTGTAAGCCTCGGATGAAAGGCCTGCATTTAAGTACCATTCAGTAAAAATGAAGCTATCCACTTTTAGAGGTCTACCAGTAAATCTGTGAAAGGTCGCCATTGCCGCTTTGGCAGAAAAAATGTCAAGATTTTTGCGAGTCATGGGGCCGTCCACCGTAAGAAGCTTGGCCGGTAAGATGATCCCCCTGCTGTTGATGCGAGTGTTTCTCCAAGAGTTGCGCCCGAATATTTCCTCAATCACACCTGGCGCGAAGTCTTTTATGGCTTCCAGTTGCTTGGCAGCAGCCTCGATTTTCCAATTCTCTCGTGTAACTGGCTCCATATTTGCCATAAACTGCGCCACTGCGTCTGCCCCACGAGAGCCTTTGTTGCATCTATCACAACAAGCAAATTCCCAACCGCTTGGACGATCGCGGTTCTTGAAAAATCCACGCGGTGGCATGTGCTCGACGGTTGTTATTAGAGTATTTGAGCAATAGACACATCGCTCGGAACTTTCCAAGATTTCACGACGATTCCTGCTGCGTCTCTGGTGCTCGCTCAAACCTACCTCCGTCGGTGTCAATCATTTGAGCATAGTGAACTAAAGGTTCTCAAGTTCATTGAACTTGGAATACCGAAGTTCCGCAGCATAGCAACCTGGAGCATCGGTAACGCCTGATATCACCGACCCATTCCTGAGCCGTAGTGATGTTGCTTTTAATCCAGTATAAGCACCCATTCGGTTCTTAGCGTTCATACGAATGCAGACCGCTTGAACGCCAGTATCTAACAGCGTCACAACGTTTGAAATTTCTGCGTCGCGGATCGAATAAGGATCAAAGAATGTTTTTCTTACATATTCTACTGCTGATGCGCGAACTGTTGGCCCAGCGGTAACCTGTGAACCGTATATTTGGGCTTTCTGCTCTGACGTAACACAGCCAGATACAGCTATCGCCATGATAGCAGTTAATATGATCTTTTGCATTGTCGCCCGAGCCCATCCGACCATTGAAGTTGTTTTTGCAATTTATAGGTTAGCTTTAAGTTGGACAATAGAGCGTGAGGCACTTCTAAAGAACTTCTTTCCTATCGCGTAAACGCACCCCATAGCCGCCGCCATTCTCGGGAATAAAGACAACGCCTAGATCTATGAGTGCTTGTACAACCGCGCCGACGTTATTCTTCATACCAGACGCTTCGCCTTCACTCGCCTCCATACGTTTCAACGTGGGTATGGAAATCGACGAAGCTTCAGCTAGCTCTTTTTGTGTGATGCCAAGCAACGTTCGTGCAGCGGCAATCTGTCTTCCCGTAATCATGATGATCCATTCAGATAAATTTGATCCAAAGGTATTGACCAAAGGATTATGATGATCTAAAAGTATCACAACGAACCGAATGGCACAACGCCAAGCGCCTAACGAGGTTAGCAATCAGTTAATGGAGAAACCAATGCAGCACGCAGTGCCAGCAAATACCACCGGCTTGCCTGATGACAGGTTGCAGGTCGCCATCGATGTTTTCTATGAGCTCGACGACATCATCGGACGCTTGGATAACGCTATTAAAGTGATGGACATGCTGACCGAAGATACTCCAGTCAACCGAGCAATCGGTCCACTGTTTGAGCGTCACAATGAGATGCAGACCATATTGGAAAAGACATGGCCAGTCGTCGTTAAAGGCGAAGCACTGCAGCAGGACGATCTTTTCCATAAGGGTGATACCGTCCAGATCGACGGTAAGTCATATCAATTGGTCAGATATCATCTGGATATAGATGCGTGGGATCTTCACGAAGAAGGAAGGCTTGCCTTCACTTTGAGCCGCGAAGCGCTCCGAGCTCGAATTCAGGGGATCCAGTTTTGTTGATTTTTCTGGGGAACTTCTCCCCGGAATTCCGGGGATTTCGGGGCCGACTATTGTGACGTCACAGGAGATTTCCAACCACGTCATTGGAGTTTTGTAGGCGCTTTGAAATCACAGTTTCGCCCGCGTATCGGTGCGCTTATCTAAAGCGCTAACCGTAGTGGATAAGGAAGGTTCGAGTCCTTCGGCGGGCTCCATTATGCCGGCCTCACCAGCCAATTCGTTCGTCCGTATTCCGTACAATCGAAAAAGCACGGGGAACGCGCACGCCACTGGCCTTCTAAGCCGGCGGCTGCAAAAATCAGCGCCTTCTAAGAATGAAGAAATAAATCAGGACAACAACGACAAGCGGCACACCGAAAAGCCACATAACACCAGCTGTAAGCATAATGATCTCCTTGTTTATCAATAAGAAAACGAGATCGAAGCATTTTTGTTCCAGAATCGGCGGCCACCACCCGCTGGTTGACCAAGCACGAGGATAACAAAAGCCCTGCCCGCTCGACGGTGAGCGGGGTTTTCCATGGTTATGGCAACCGATGTAAAACACCAAAAAAGTCAATGAAATCAATGCTAATGGCGGAGGGGGTGGGATTCGAACCCACGGTACGATCTCTCGCACGCCGGTTTTCAAGACCGGTGCCTTAAACCGCTCGGCCACCCCTCCGCATCTGCACGAAGCAGATGTGAACGCCTCTTTATCGTTATCAAACAGCAGCGTCAATCTGCCACTTGATGTCATCCTCGATTAAATGACTGATAGTCTTGCTCTTCAGGTTAATGAAGCATAAACTTGAGAATAATAGTCATAAAGAAAAGGGAACGTATGAGCCTGGAATCGGTCAAGGCGTTTTTCGCAGACAAGGCACCCGAAATCGAAGTGATTGAACTGCCAACCAGTACGGCGACAGTCGCCCTCGCCGCCGAGGCGCATGGTGTCGAACCGGGACAGATCGCAAAGACACTGTCATTTGCAGCGAAAGATCAGACCATACTTATCGTGACGCGGGGAGATGCGCGTATCGATAATCGCAAATTCAAGGACCAGTTCGGAACCAAGCCGCGCATGTTGGATGCGGAAAGCGTCTTGAATGAAACAAGTCATCCGGTCGGTGGTGTTTGCCCGTTTGGATTGCCTAGCGCCCTGCCCGTTTATTGCGATTTGTCGCTCAAGACTTTCGACGAAGTTGTTCCGGCCGCCGGGGCTACAAACAGTGCAGTGCGGATCGCACCGCAGAAAATGGCTGAGCTTGTTTCGGCTGAATGGATTGATGTTTGCCAGTAACGCACGTGTTGCCCGGATTATCTAATCGCGATGACGTGATGAAATGAAGTGCTTTTTTGCCCTTTAAAGGTGATAAAACACTTCATATATTTTAAGAATAGTTCTAAAGTGGATTCGAAGTGAATGCACTCGCTTGGCACATATCCCTGAAATCTCCGGGCTCCGGAGTAGCCTGATGGGGTTGTGACGTAACCAAAAGCAGAGTTTTCCGTGGGTAGGTCCATCAGGAAGGCTTGAGGATGTGCTGAAAGGAATAATCAATGCGTCTTACTCGTCAGACGAATTATGCCATTCGCATGCTTATGTATTGTGCCGCCAATGACGGCAAACTGAGCCGCGTTCCGGAAATTGCCCGCGCTTATGGCGTTTCGGAGCTTTTCCTCTTCAAGATTTTGCAGCCACTTGTCGAAAACGGACTGGTTGAGACTGTACGCGGCCGTAACGGTGGTGTGCGTCTTGGACGCGCTGCCAAGGATATTTCGCTGTTCGATGTCGTGCGCGTGACTGAAGAAAACTTCGCCATGGCAGAATGCTTCGAAAACGACGCAACAGAATGCCCGCTTGTCGATAGCTGTGGCCTCAACTCAGCCCTGCGTGAAGCACTCAATGCGTTCTTCGGCGTATTGATGAAGTATAGCATCTCGGATCTGGTTAAGGCGCGTCCAAATGTTCGCGTGCTGCTCGGTCTTGATGAAGATCTCGAAGCGGAACGTGTTGCCAGCTGATTTGCAGCGTGGTTGAATAGAAAAAGGCTGAGAACCGGGCAGGTTCTCAGCCTTTTTGTTTGTCTCAAACTTTTCAGAGTGCCGCGGCATAGGCCGATTGTGGCAACACGAATGGCACGCCTTGCGCTGGCGGCACACCGACCCTTAGAGAGCACTCATAAACCCGCTCCAACCGATCATCAGTCAGCGCATGTTGTGGCGTGCCGATGGTATCAAGTTTGCCCTTGTGCATGACAGCGATACTGTCAGCGAACATGGCAGTGAGATTGAGATCGTGCAGGATAGCAATAACGCCGCCACCAGCGGCTGCGAAATCGCGTGCAATTTCCATAACCGTGATCTGATGCTTTATATCGAGGCTAGAAATAGGCTCATCCAGGAACAGATAACGCGGTTTTCCATCCACGACAGGCTTCCAGACCTGACAAAGCACGCGTGCAAGCTGCACCCGTTGCTGTTCACCTCCCGAAAGCTCCTGATAAAGCCTGCCGCTGAAGCCTGCGAGATCAACCTTCTGCAATGCAAGATCGGGCAACTTCTCCTGCTCTGCACCAGTTACGCCGCTGAAACCACCCGTCAAACCGATATGGACGATCTCGCGGACAGTAAAAGGAAACGACAAAGCGCTGGCTTGCGGCAGCACAGCCCGACGCGCAGCCATGCGCCAGGGCTTGATCCCTGCAAAATCCTCGCCATCCAGATAAGCAGAACCCGTATAAGTAATATCACCAGAAAGCGCGCGCAGCAGCGTCGTCTTGCCGGAACCGTTAGGCCCAACAATTGCTGTCACTTCGCCAGGACGCGCGACAAAATTGATATTCTCTATGATCGGCTTATTGCCGATAGAAACACTTAGGTTTTTGGTTTCGATCATTTCGCGCCTCACAGATCAAGAACGCCGCGCTGGCGCAGCAATATCCAGAGGAAGAATGGAGCGCCGCACACAGCCGTAATGATGCCAATCGGCAATTCGGCAGGTGCAACAATGGTGCGGCTTACCGCATCTGCAAGCAAAAGCATGATTGCGCCGAGCAATGCTGCGGAAGGCAACAAGTAACGGTGATCAGGACCAATGCTCAAGCGCAGCATATGCGGCACGACAATGCCGATAAAGCCGATGCCGCCGGATATTGCGACCGTCGCACCCGTCGCCGCAGCAACAGTTACGATTGCGACGTTTTTAATCCGCTGCACAGGAATACCAAGATGGCCGGCTGCGGCCTCACCCAAGGCGAGCGCATTAAGACCCCGCGACAGAAACGGTGTCGCAAAAAGTATGACCATGATAATCGGGCCAGCCGTGCCGATCTTGCCCCAAGTAGCACCTGCCAGCGAGCCAAGCCCCCAGAAGGTCAGATCACGCAACTGTCGATCATCAGAAATATAGACGAGAGCACCAGTGGCAGCACCTGTCAGAGCGCCAAGCGCGATACCAGCCAGAAGCATCGTAGCGACAGAAGTACGTCCTCGCCGCGTCGCCACGCGATAAAGGATAAGCGTGGTTATCAGGCCACCAAAAAATGCAGCGAGAGGCAGGGCGTAAAGACCGAGCAACAGATAAAGCGGAGCAAGTGCTGTTCCACCCAGGACAATCATTGAAACCGCACCAAGGCTGGCACCTGCGGAAACACCAACAAGTCCTGGATCAGCAAGCGGATTGCGGAACAAGCCCTGCATAACGGCACCGGAAACGGCAAGCGAAGCGCCAACCAGTATTCCCATGATGATGCGCGGCAGACGAATTTCCATAATGATCAGATGGTCACGCCGGAATGCGTCTGCACTTTCCTGCGTTCCAAAAACCAGTTCGCGCAAAACGCTCATAACAGAGGCGTCGGAAGCACCCGCAGTCAGGCTGAACAGTGCGGTTATGCAAAGTGCAACAGCGAGAATTGCGATAGCCAAACGAGCGCGCGCAGAGCGATCTCCGGCATGACTATCGTTGGCTTGATCACGCACGGCAAAGCCCCCGGGTTTTGCCACGCGGTCTTGGCTGGTCATTTCGATATGTCCTTATTGCGGGTTTCCGCGATATGCCTGCCGGCAATGATGCTCGACAGGCATATGTTTTAGTTTGCAGCCTGCTTGCCATAGAGCTTTTCAGACAATTCACGGCTGGCAGCGCCTGTGCGTGGACCAAAGCCCAGCAGATAGAGTGAATCCATCTGAACGATGTTACCGCTGCGTCCAGCAGGCGAATTAGCAAGAGCCGGGTTCTTCAGCAGGTCCTCTTTCTGAACGCTATCCTTGCCAATATTCATGGTGAGGATGAGATCAGGAGCAGCCTTCTCAACGGCTTCATCGGTGAGCTGCTTATAACCCTGATAAGAGTCGATTGCGTTCACACCGCCCGCAAGGGTGATGATGCCATTGGCACCTGTGCCCGTACCGGACGCCATAATGCGCCCTTCCTGAGCCGACATGATGAACAGCACGCGCTTGCGCGGATTCTGGTTTGCTGAAATTTTCTGCGCAGCTTCCAGATCCCGCGATACGTCAGCTGCGAGCGCTTTGGCTTTATCTTCCAGACCAAGCGCCTTGCCGACGGCTTCAATCTTGGCAATCACGCTTTCGCCGGTATGCTCTTCGGGAATAACAACCATCGGAACCGAAGCTTTTTTCAGCACTTCAAGCGCTTCTGGAGGACCACTGCCCTCAAGCATCAAAATACCCGTAGGATTGACTGAAAGAACACCTTCCGGCGAAAGACGGCGCATATAGCCGACATCAACCAGTTTTCGAGCTTCTTCCGGATAGCTACTGGTTTGATCACGAGCGACGAGCTTATCGCCCGCGCCAAGCGCATAGACGATTTCGGTGACAGAACCGCCGATGGACACCAGACGTGACGTATCGGTGATTTTCTCAACCGTATCGGCTTTTGCGACTCCGCCAAAAGCAACAGAAGCGACAATAACCGCCAGCGCCGCGCAACGACCGATGCTTGATGAAATGATTGACATGTTCCGCTTCCCTAAAGCACGCCCTGGAAACAAGCTAACTCGTTCTCCAATGATGACGTGCGTATAAAACTGGGCTTAGTGTGTATTCCGAACGGAAAAAACATCCGGAATACACATCAAAACAAGGAGTTATCCGCCTGTTCTTTAAGCAGCGTTCGACTGCGGCAAGCGCGGCAGATTTTCCGCGATCATACGCCAGTCAGCCAGTTCCGCTTCGCCCTCGTGACGCTCACCGAAGAACTGGATAATCAGCTCACCATTGGCATCATAAGCCTCAAGCGAAGTGACATGACCGTCCTTGGTTGGCTTACGAACAACCCAGGCATTGGCGATATGATCGGCGCGAAGGTGCAGATGGAAAGTCGGATCAAGCACATTGAGCCATGGACCCATTGTCTTGATTTCGGCAATCTTGCCGGTGTGAATCTGGATACAGCCACGGCTTCCAACAAAGCACATGATTGGAATCTGTTCCTGAACGACATGGTTCATCATCGCTTCGACAGCAGACAAATCAACGCGCCATGCGAAATCCTGCCCAGCAAGATGCACGGCCTGATGACGATCAACGCCAAAATCTTTCAGAAGACCGACAAACTGGTGAACGTCGGTGAGTGCGCCCCAGCGTTCACGGAACGCATCGGCATCGATAGCCGAAACATCGGCTTTTTCTGCCTTGGCAGCGACAGGCTTTGTTTCAATCGAAGGCGTCTGATCATCGAGCAACAGTTCAGAAACAAGCTGCTCGTAGGCTTCCAGATTAGAAGCTGGACGCAGATGAATTTTATGAACGGCTTCGCCCGATGCATCAAAGAACTGAAGGCTGCGGCGAACGTGTTCGCCATCAAGCTTGGCAACCGCAAAACCATGCACCCAGTGCTTTGGGAAAATGCGGAGATCGATTTCCTTGCCGAGTGTGAGCGACGCGTGCGGTCCCCAGATCGTCTTTTCAAATGGACCGATCTTCTCGTGCACAGCGCTTTCATTGCGCGTCAACGCCATGACTTCGCCAAGCGAAGGGGCGTGTTTGAGCAAGGTTTCCACATCTGCGCGAATACGGCGAGCGGAGATCGAGCTGTCAGCATCTGCACCGGTGTAAGCCGCAATGAAATCGGCCTCTGATATCCCGAGGCTCTGCGCAAAATCACGTTCACGCATTTTCGGGTTATCTGCCCGTGCCTTGAGTATCTGCTCTGGGGAGGGCTTGGTCTGGGTCGTCATCTGTTGTTTGCCTATTTGTTCAGGATGAGCTTGCCTTGACGGGTGATCTTCAAACGATAGAGAGAGCCGCCGTGCTCTATCGCCACTTCACGAGAGCCGTTGAAGAGTTCACGGCTGCCATAAGTTTTGAGCTGCGGCTCGTAGGACTGTTCAGAAACGTGCGATTTAGCTTGTCCGCCCGTTTCAAGACGGGATTGAATTTCGGGCATGCGGCTGGAGACGCGTTCACGCGGCAACCGCACCTGCATGTCGATATGGATTCGCCTATTCATTTTATTGCCTCTGCACCAGTTATGGAGCCGTCTTGTGAACTGACCGGATGCCAAACAAATCATTAGTTGACATCGAAAGTCATGTTTTATAATCACTGCCTTACTGGATTAAACGAGTCAAGTTTAAATCTTGTTTTTTCCAGCGCAAGCCCGAAGGTTGTCCCTTCCAGCCAGCACAAATGCTCCTCTCGGGATGAGGAGAAACTAACCATTTGTAACAATTGATCTTCTTGCTCCCTCTTGGGTGCGGGAGACTTCCTTTGGCCTCAGGAGAAACCAAGGCAATGCGGGCGAAAAACGGGGAACAGACGCGGTCATTTCTGGCGAGCACAGGTCTCGCTGTTGTAATTCTGGCAATGACGTCGAATGCATACGCGCAGGAACAAGCTGCAGCGACTGACAACAACGGCGTCGAGCTGAAACCTATTGTTATCAAGAACACACGCGGCACAAAGGGATCGGTTTCCGATACACCTTTGGCAAACGTCACAACCGCTGACGAAATCCGCAAAAAGGACATTGATTCCGTCCGGGATCTGTCCAACACGCTGGAACCTGGCCTCGCCGTCAGCGCTACAACCGGTAGCGTGAACATTCGCGGTCTTCAGGATGATCGCGTACTCACGACAATCGACGGCATTCCTATTCCTTATCTCGACGCAGCCATCCGTACCGATGTGAGCGGTGGCAGCAGCGATGCATATGATATTTCTGCTCTCTCCACATTTGACGTGCTTTACGGCGCAGATGCCAGCCGTCTTGGCTCGGGCGCTATGGGCGGCGCAATCGCGTTGAGAACACTGGAACCAGAAGACCTGCTCGCTCCGGGCAAAGCATTCGGCGGCATCGCAAAGCTGACTTACGACGGCTCCGACCGATCCTTCATCGGCTCTGGCGCGGTTGCACAGAAAATTCAGAACACCTCGGTTCTGTTTCAAGGCTCGTATAAGCGCGGCCATGAAATTCGCGGAACGGGTGACGTCGGCGGATATGGCGCAGCACGCACCGAGGCCGATCCTAAAGATTACGACCGCAGCAACCTGATGTTCAAGCTACGTCAGGAGCTTGAAGGCGGTCACACCATCGGCATAACAGCCGAGCGCAATCGGTATGATTCAGACACCAATCTGAATTCGGACGCAGGCACGACCTACAACAATCGCGATTACAATCAGAACCGCAAAAACGATCGTGATCGTGTATCGCTCGACTATCGTTATGAAGGCCAAGGCGATGGCCTTGTAAACAATGCCTGGGCAACTGTTTACTGGCAAAAGATGACGCGCTCTTATGGTACAGACACCATACGCAAAGGCGCCCTCGCAGGTCCTTTCAGCCGCCATTATAAGCTGGAGGATGAACGTTACGGGGCAAGTGGTTATACAAATCTCGGTTTCGACACTGGGATTCTCAATCACTCGCTGACTGTTGGTGGTGATTTCAGCATCGGCAAAAGCACCCAGTCGTTTACCGGTGACGATGCTTGTATTCGCGGTGTTCAGAACCCGACCTGTGCATTCCTGCATATTAATCAATCAGATACACCGGATGTAGATTCCTATCGTCTTGGCCTGTTCGCTGAAGATCGCATCGAAATCGGTGATACTCCGTTCGCAATCACGCCAGGATTGCGCTTCGACTGGTTCAAGTATGAGCCGGACTCGATCAGCGGATATGATAATAATTCTGACGGCCGCATATCACCAAAAATCCGCTTCTCGTGGCAAGCCGCGCCTGCTCTCGAACTCTTCGCGCAGATTTCATCGACCTACAAAGCGCCTGAGATCGATCAGCTTTATGTGACTTATCTTTCGGCAAGCTACGGAACTATCGGTAATCCCGACCTGAAGCCGGAAACGGGTTATGGCATTGATGTAGGCGCCAAGTTCGGCGATCAGGATTCCGGCGGTAAAATCACCGTCTTTGCAAATCGTTATAATAACTTCATCGATACTGTAACGACCCCAACCGACGAATATCCAGACGGCTTGACGACCTTCCGTAACCTGAACAAGGCTCGCATCGCTGGTATTGAGGTCCAAGCGCACCATAACTTCGTCAATGGCTTCAATGTCCATGGTACCCTTGCTTATTCCAAAGCAATGAACCTTGACGACGATATCGCATTGTCCTCGTCGCAACCGTTCAAGGGCGTATTCGGCGTTGGATATAATGCGGAGACCTGGGGCGTTGACACCAGTGTGGTTGCTGCCGCCTACCTGAACCAGACCATTTCGACCAGAGCGGGGAGCGCTACGCGTAGACTTCCTGGATACGGTGTTGTGAATCTCACCGGCTGGTGGGAACCAAAGCAGCTGAATGGCACACGCCTGCAGGCTGGCGTCTATAACATCTTCGATAAGGGTTATTATGACGCGATGAACGTCAGCACGGTCACAAATATCTCAGAGCGTTACACGGAAGCTGGCCGCTACTTCAAGCTGTCGCTGACGCAGAAGTTCTAATCACATCCGGGAGGTTGTTGCCTCCCGGAAACCAATCGTCGTGTCTACGAAGTCCACCCAACTCTGACCGCGGCTGTGGCCTTCATATCCCGAGATACGACGCGGCGAGTGCGGGCCCTACCACCGCACTCGCCGGAAAACCAACAGGACACGACAGATCATCTGTGCGATTGTCCTGACGAATTTTTGTAGCCAGTCCATCTTTGCAAAGAAAAGGATCAGCAATGTTCATCGCAATGAATCGCTTCAAGGTTATCGTCGGCAACGAAGCCGAGTTCGAAACCGTCTGGAGAAACCGCGATTCCCAGCTCGCCGAGCTTCCGGGCTTCGAAAGCTTCAACCTTCTGCGTGGCGCGACAAATGAAGAAGAAGGCTATACGCTTTACTCCTCGCACACTGTCTGGAAAACGCGTGAAGATTTTGTCTTCTGGACCAAATCAGAGCAGTTCCGCAACGCGCATCGCAATGCAGGCGACCGTAAGCCACTTTATGCCGGGCCACCTCAGTTTGAGGGATTCGAGGCTGTTGAAGGCATCTGATCGCTCGTTTGAGTGTGTTTTCCACACGGTGCGGCGAAATGGCACATAAAGTTGAAACGGGGTCAAAATGGCCCCGTTTTGAGTAGGTGAAAATGCTAATTAATGTTTAAAGATGGGCTGTTAACTCATATTTAGAATTATTCTAACTTATTGATTTTTAGAACGTTTCAAAAACATAAAATTTGACAGAACCACCCCACAAAAGCCATAACCTGACTTAATTCGGTGGGTTTTATAAAGACTTATCGAAGTTTACCTTTGATGTTCGGGCCTTTAACCCCTGCAATTGGAGGAACCATTGTTCGGTTCAGAGTTGCGCCAAGCGCGCGTACAAATAAATGTAGCAGCTGATAGCTGTATTTCTGATGCCTTCGCAGGCAAAGAACGGGTTTATTCCAACCGTATTGTGAATAATATACTTTCACATCGCATTGCAGATGCCGGAGTTTACTGCTCATGCTAGTCTGCAGCTGCAATGTTATTACTGATAAAGACATCGAAGCCGTCGTCATACAACTTCTCGATGAAGATTGCTGGCGGCTGATTGTCCCTGGCACCGTTTATAACGTCATGTCCAAGAGCGGCCGTTGCTGTGGCTGCTTCCCAAACGTCGTAGAAACCATCATAAGGGTTACCGAAGAATACCATCTTCGTCGCAACCATATGGACGAAAACGTCATCCAGTTCATGGATCGTGTACGTTCTCTACGAGAAAAATTCGGGAGTTCTTGGAATGAAAGGCGAACCAAAGGTCATCGAGCGGCTTAACGAGGCACTGTTTCTCGAGCTCGGCGCCGTCAACCAGTACTGGCTGCACTATCGTCTGTTGAACGACTGGGGCTTCACGCGTCTTGCAAAGAAGGAACGTGAAGAATCCATCGAAGAAATGCAGCATGCTGACAAGCTGATCGACCGCATTATCTTCCTCGAAGGTCATCCAAACCTTCAGACGGTTGCTCCGCTGCGCATCGGCCAGAACGTCAAGGAAGTTCTGGAAGCCGATCTGGCTGGCGAATATGATGCACGCGCATCCTACAAGAAGTCGCGCGAGATTTGCGACGAACTCGGCGATTACGTTTCCAAGCAGCTTTTCGACGAACTGCTTGCTGACGAAGAAGGTCACATCGACTTCCTCGAAACGCAGCTCGACCTTCTCGCCAAGATTGGCGAAGAACGCTACGGCATGCTCAATGCAGCACCTGCCGACGCTGCTGAGTAAAATAGCCTGAATGAACGACTTTAAGCCGGGGCTACGCTCCGGCTTTTTGTTTATGAAGGGTTTCGGGAATGCGCGTGAACGAATAGGCTTATACCTACAAATTAAAGCATTTCCAGCAAAAGTGGGAACCGGTTTTGCGTCGGATAATGCGTAAAAACAAATAGTTACAGCGGCTCCAACGATTCAGTCTTAACTGGAACCGCTGTAAAGCCATGGACGTTCTCAATGACCGATACTGCAATATCCATCCGCAAAGCCAGTCAGTCCGATCTGGCGGCGATTGTTGCCATGCTTGCAGATGATGCACTTGGAGCAAAACGCGAAGATGCAAGCCACCCATTGAACGCGTGTTACATTGATGCGTTCAACGCCATCGAAAACGACCCAAACCAGCTGCTTGCTGTGGTTGAACAGGATGAACAATTAATCGGCTGCTTACAGCTCAGCTTCATTCCCGGCCTTTCGCGCAAGGGCATGTGGCGCGGGCAGATCGAGAGCGTGCGTATTGCAAGTAGTATACGCGGTGGTGGCGTAGGCCGACAAATGATTGCGTGGGCAATCGATAAATGCCGCGAACGTGGTTGCGAACTTGTGCAGCTGACGACCGATAAATCGCGCGCCGATGCCCTGCGTTTTTATCAATCGCTCGGTTTTGTTGACAGTCATGAAGGCATGAAGCTGTCGCTTTAATGAATTCAACTAGTTCCTTGATGTAAAAGAAAAAGGGCGCATCAAGCGCCCTTCCTTATTCGATCTTCAAACTGCTTATTGTGGCAGCTTATCGTCAACGCCTGCGACGTAGAAGTTCAGACCGAGCAGGGTCTTGTCGTCAGCCTGCTCGCCTTCCTTGAGCCACTCCGAACCGTCCTGCTTCTTGATAGGACCGGTAAATGGCTTGAAGTCGCCCGACTTGATCTTGGCTTCGGTTTCTTCAGCCAGTTTCTTAACGTCATCTGGCATGTTGGTGTAAGGCGCCATCTTGACGAGGCCTTCCTTCATGCCCCACCAGATGTTCTGCGTCTTCCACGAACCGTCAAGCGCGGCCTTGGCGCGGTCGATATAGTATGGGCCCCAATCATCCACGATTGCTGTGAGCTGGGTTTCAGGGCCGAACTTGATCATGTCCGAAGCCTGACCGAATGCCTTGATGCCACGCTCATGCGCAACCTGGATCGGAGCAGTCGAATCCGTGTGCTGGGTCAGGATATCCACGCCTTGGTCAACCAGTGCCTTGGCAGCATCTGCTTCCTTACCTGGATCGAACCATGAATTGACCCAGATGACCTTGACCTTGAAATCAGGATTGACCGACTGAGCGCCGAGCATGAATGCATTGATGCCCTGCACCACTTCCGGCACTGGAACCGAAGCGATATAGCCAGCAACACCCTTTGTCGACATTTTGGCAGCGATAACGCCCTGCACATAGCGACCTTCATAGAAGCGCGCATTGTAAGCAGATACGTTGTCAGCGGTCTTGTAACCGGTTGCGTGTTCAAACTTCACATCCGGGAACTTGGCAGCAACCTTGATGGTTGGGTCCATATAACCGAAAGAGGTCGTAAAGATCAGCTTGTTGCCTGCGCGAGCAAGACGCTCGATCGAACGTTCGGCATCCGCACCTTCCGGTACGTTTTCGAGGAAAGTCGTTTCGACCTTGTCGCCAAGAGCTTCGATCATTTCCTTACGGGCCACATCGTGCTGATAGGTCCAGCCGAAATCTCCCGGAGGTCCGATATAGATGAAGCCAACTTTCAGCTTGTCTTCTGCATGTGCTGCCCCGCCAACCATAAAGCTGGCTGCAGTGGCAATCGCCAACAGCGTCTTTTTCATGTTCCCTGCACTCCTTGTTGTCACCCTCAAAACAAAACGGCAGGCCGTGGGAGCCGGTCTGCCGTTCAGAACTCATATTTACCTGTCCGGCACAAAAGGTTTACCGAGCGATGCAGGCGTATTCATCATCGTCAGACGCCTGTTGCGCGAGATGATGACCAGAACCACAATGGTCGCGATATAAGGCAAGGCCGAAAGGAACTGCGACGGAAGACCGAAACCAAGCGCCTGCGCATGAAGCTGGCCAATGGTTACGGCACCGAAAAGATAAGCGCCGATCAGAACACGCCACGGACGCCATGAGGCAAACACGACGAGCGCAAGTGCAATCCAGCCACGCCCTGCCGACATGTTCTCCACCCATTGAGGCACATAAACCAGTGACAGCTGTGCGCCCGCGAGCCCTGCGCAAGCGCCGCCAAACAGCACGGCGAGATAACGCGTGCGAACCACATGCACACCAAGCGCATGGGCTGAGCCGTGATTGTCACCGATAGCGCGCAATTGTAGACCTGCTCTCGTGCGAAACAGGAACCATGTCACGCCAATCACCAGCAATATGGATATGTAGAAAATCGGATCCTGCCCGAAGAGGAAGCGACCGACATAAGGAATATCGCTGAGATATGGGATATTGATCGCACCTAAACGCACGCCCGGCATACCGACGAAGCTTTCGCCCAACATGGCTGAGGCACCAATGCCCAGAATAGTGAGCGCGAGACCTGTTGCTACCTGATTGGTCACAAGCGACAGTGTTAGAAAAGCGAAAATGCCTGAAAACAACGTGCCTACCAGAATGGCGGCAATCATGCCGAGCCACGCCGAGCCAGTGAACTGCGCGGCAGCAAACCCGGAAACAGCACCCATCAGCATCATGCCTTCGACGCCAAGGTTCAAGACGCCGGAGCGTTCGACAACGAGTTCACCAATGGCTGCAATCAGCAACGGTGTTGCAGCTGTTGCGATGGTGAGGAGGATTGCCTGTGTCAAATCCATTGATCAGGCCTTTCCTGCTGAGCGACCCGCCACAAAGCGGATGCGATAGTGAATGAGCGTGTCGCAAGCGAGCACGAAAAACAGGATCATGCCCTGAAACACGCGCGCTGACTTTTCGGAGATACCGATGGCAACCTGTGCCGCTTCGCCGCCAAGATATGAAAGTGCCAGCACGAAACCAGCTGCAATCGCACCAATCGGATTGAGCCTTCCAAGGAAGGCAACGATAATCGCCGTAAAGCCATATCCGGGTGAGATGACAGGGCGTAGCTGGCCAATGGCACCGGAGGTTTCGGCGATGCCTGCAAGACCAGCCAGTGCGCCTGAAATTGCGAAGACAAAGAAGACCAGCTTACCGCGACTGAAACCTGCAAAGCGCCCTGCCCGTGGGCTTTGGCCTATAACCTTGACCTCAAAGCCTTTCAGCGTCTTGGCGAGCAGAAACCAGACCAGCACCGCAGCAACAATGGCAAAGATGAAGCCCCAATGGGCACGGCCCGATGCACTCCAGATTTCAGGCAGCACCGCACTTGGATTAAACTGCCGGGTTTCCGGAAAATTATAGCCTTCCGGATTGCGCCATGGACCACGTACCAACCAGTCGAGGAACAATTGCGCGACATAAACCAGCATCAGGCTGGTAAGAATTTCATTGGTGTTGAAGCGAACTTTCAGAAGCGCTGGGATGGAGGCATAGGCAGCTCCACCCGCCATGCCCATCAGCATCATCAAAGGCAATACGATCCACATCTGCAGATCGGGGAACATCACCGGCAGGATCGAACCGGTAATTGCGCCAATAATGAACTGGCCTTCAGCGCCGATATTCCAGTTGTTGGACTGGAAACATACGCAAAGACCAATAGCGATCAGAATAAGCGGTGTGGCCTTAACCAGAAGCTCATGCCACGACCATACGTCAAACAGAGGTTCGACAAAGAAGACATAAAGCGCATGAAGCGGGTCCTTGCCCATCAACGCAAAGGCAATACCACCAAAAACAAGCGTAAGCGCCAAGGCCAGCAACGGCGAAACGGCGCTAAAGATTTTTGAAGGCTGCGGACGTTTTACGAGTTCAATACGCATCAGGCTGCCCCCGCCTGATCCGGGCCGGAAACGCCGCCCATCAGAAGGCCAATCTTTTCCAGCGTTACGTCTGCGATAGGCATTGGATCGGAAAGCGCGCCATGGTTCATCACGGCAATACGATCACTGATTTCGAGCAGTTCATCCAAATCCTGACTAATCACAAGCACGGCTGAACCCGAGCGGGCGAGATCAACCAGAGCCTGCCGGATATGCGCCGCAGCGCCTGCATCCACGCCCCATGTCGGCTGATTGACGACCATTACAGAGGGAGAACGGTCCAGCTCGCGTCCGATGATGAACTTCTGCAGATTACCGCCCGACAAGGCCGAAGCTGGCGGATTTTCCGCACTCTTGCGTACATCCATTGTATCGATGATGCGCTTTGCAGCCGAGCGCAGCGCGCTTTCGGCAATAAGCTTCAACTTGCCGCCGCGCATGAAGGCCTTCGCATCGGTCTTATAGCGCGAAAGGAAAAGATTGTCGGTCAGCGTCAGCGTTGGCACCGCGCCATGTCCAAGGCGCTCTTCCGGCACAAAAGCTGCGCCCATCATGCGGCGCTCACTAATGTCGAGTTTGCCAGCATCCGTGCCACGAATGCGTACCGACGAGGGCGTAGATTGCAGAACCTCGCCCGAAATGGCTTCAAAGAACTCGCCCTGCCCGTTACCGGCAACGCCAGCAATACCAACAACTTCACCGGCTTTAATGCTGAGAGAAATGTCTTTCAGTGCAGTCGAAAACGGACCGCGCGGAGCTTGAGACAGATTTTTGATTTCAAAAAGCGGCGCTGCCTGTGTTTCTAAAGCTGCCATCGGGCTGCGTGCCACGACCTTGATGTCATTTCCGACCATCATGCGGGCAAGCGATGCAGCCGTTTCCTGTCTGGGATCACAATGCGCGACGACTTTGCCGTGACGCAGCACAGTGGCGCGGTCGCAAAGCCGTTTCACCTCTTCGAGGCGATGACTGATATAAAGGATCGACTTGCCTTCCGCCTTCAAACGCTCCAGCGTTTCAAACAGGCGGTCAGCTTCCTGCGGTGTGAGAACCGATGTCGGCTCGTCAAGAATGATGAGGTCCGGTTCCTGCAAAAGGCAGCGCACAATTTCGATACGCTGGCGTTCACCGACCGAGAGGTCACCGACATGGGCTTGCGGATCAATCGGAAGACCGTAAGCCTGCCCCACATCGCGCGCACGTTTGGCGACTTCGGAAAGGGACAGCGAACCATCGAGCGACAGCGCAATATTTTCGGCAGCAGTGAGCGAGTCAAACAGCGAGAAATGCTGGAAAACCATGCCGATGCCAAGTTTTCTTGCCGTAGCTGGTTCGTTGATCGTTACCGGCTGACCCTTCCAGACGATCTCGCCCTCCAGAGGCTGGAGCGCGCCGAACAGCATTTTCACGAATGTGGATTTGCCAGCACCGTTTTCACCCAAAAGGGCGTGTATTTCCCCAGCTTCGATGACGAGATCTACCGCATCGCACGCTCTGAGTTGACCAAATACTTTAGTGAGCCGGCGGACATCCAAAAGAGGCCGGTCGGATAAAGGCGCTGACATTGTTCCCCAAGGTTATTTTTGAACGACCTTATCCAGCAAGTTCGTTCTTGAAAAGCCAAAAAGAAAACGGCGGAGGACATATGCACACCGCCGATTCATTTCACGCAATTTATGACCCAAAAAAGCCTCGCAACTTTTCGGGATCGTGCTCACAGCTTCTATATTACGGAAGCAGAATACTCGCACCCGTCGTCTTGCGCGCTTCGAGGTCTTCATGCGCTTTACGCACATCTTTTAGCGCATAGGTCTGGTTGATTTCGATCTTCACTGCACCACTGGCAACGACATCGAACAATTCATTCGCCGTCTTTTCGAGTTCGGCTCGCTTTGCAACGTAATTGAACAGCGTCGGGCGGGTCGCAAAAAGCGAACCCTTCTGAGCGAGAAGATTGAGATCAAACGGCGGAATAACGCCGGATGACTGGCCGAAGCAGGCAAACATGCCCAGCGGCTTCAGAACATCGAGCGACCCCATATAGGTGTCGCGACCCACGGAATCATAGACGACATTCACGCCCTCGCCGCCGGTCAATTCCTTCACACGTTCAACGAAGTTTTCGGTGCGGTAATTGATGACATGGTCATAGCCATGGGCTTTGGCCAGAGCGATCTTCTCTTCCGATCCGGCTGTACCGATAACGGTTGCACCAAGATGTTTCGCCCATTGACCGGCAATAAGCCCGACGCCACCTGCTGCCGCATGAAACAGGATCGTGTGTCCCGGCTTCACAACAAAGGTCTGACGCAGAAGATATTGCGCCGTCATGCCCTTGAGCATCATGGCAGCAGCGGTTTTCAGTTCGATGCTGTCAGGTACTTTAACAAGCCTGTCAGCAGGCAGAATGCGCTCTTCGGCATAGGAACCGGGCGTCGCTGCATAGGCAACCCGATCGCCAACCTTGAGGTTTTCGACGCCAGAGCCGACAGCCACGACAATGCCCGCACCCTCGTTGCCCGGCGTAAACGGCATCTGCGCCGCCTTATACAGCCCAGTGCGGAAATAAACGTCGATGAAGTTCAGCCCAATGGCCTCATGGCGTACCTTGGCTTCACCTGCTCCCGGCTCACCGATCTCGATCTGTTCATATTGCAGGACGTCCGGACCGCCGGTCTGATGAACCCGAATAGCGTTGATCATGGTCTCCTCAGCCTCTCTTCTTCGCTTCTGCAGCCTGTTCAGCCGCGATAACAGCAGCAGTTCGTCCGAGATTAGGGAAGAACTGCATGATTGCGCCGATGAAGTAGATATAAAGACCGGTCACTGTGATGCCGACGCGCACCCAGAGCGGCGCATCGAGCGTATAGTAAAGACCTGCGGCGCCAAAGGCACACCACAGTAAAAAGATCGTCAGATTGAGCGGGCGCAGACGCACCACACGCACCGGATGCAGGAAACTGATTGGCAAGAAGGAAAGGATCGCCGACAGAACCACAATGGCGAAGGCTTCCCATTCTCCGGGCCGGACAATGAAGAGCGTAAACACCACCATATTCCAGACGACCGGGAAGCCTTTGAAGAAGTTCTCCTTCGTCTTCATGCCGGTGTCGGCATAGTAAATCGCGCTCGAAACCACGATAATCGCACCGGATATGAACGACAGGTTCGTCCCCATGAACCCACTTTGATAAAGCGCAAAGGCGGGTATCAACACATAGGTCACATAGTCGATAATGTTGTCGAGCAATTCGCCCGACCAGTTCGGCAGCACATATTTGACTTCCAGCTTGCGCGCGATTGGTCCGTCGATGCCATCGACGAACAATGCAAGACCAAGCCACCACCACATCGCGGTGTAGCGGCCATCACTTGCGGCCACGATTGACAGAAACGCCAGAAACGAACCGGACGCGGTGAGCAGATGAACAGAAAATGCCTTCGCCTGTGGCGCAGTCACTTTCTTGGCTTTGAGTTTTCCGGTCAGTTTGCTTTTCACGCCGTTTGCCATTTCTCTTGATCGCCGCCTTCAATCTTCCAACAAGGCGTGAAGCGGCAGATAAGACCTCCAACGCGAAAGATCGGTGGAAGCCATGCTGTTGCACAAAGCTTTCCCCGAATAAGGCGAAAAGAGCAAGTAAGTCGTGAGACAAAACCGCCCTCATTCCACCAAAGATTGGGTTTTAGCTTATGCAACAATGGCCTTTGACCGCCATTTGCGGTTAAGTTGCAACAAATACGACGCGATAAGAATCGCTTTGGGCCGGAAGTTTCTGGCCAGGGATAGAGCACTATGAATGACGTGGTTGTAGAAAAGCCCCTCACCGAAATCACAATCAGTGGCGGTGGCCCCGCCGGAATGATGGCCGCATTAGCCCTAAGCGCCAAAGGTTATCGCACGGCACTGCTCGGTCCAGAAACCGACAGAAACGACCGCCGCACCACAGCGCTGATGATGCCTGCTATTCGCTTTCTTGAAGAAATCGGTGTCTGGGGCGATATCGCGCCTGAGGCTGCTCCTCTTGCTTCAATGCGTATTGTCGATGCCACGCAGCGTCTCATCCGCAGCCCCGCCGTAACATTCCGCGCAGGCGAAATCGATGAAACAGCCTTTGGCTACAACATCCCCAATGCAGCGTTGAACCAGAAGCTTGCGGAAGCGGTTGAAAACAACCCTGCAATCAAACGCATCACGCAGCCTGCAATCGAATATCGCAACAATGGCGATCACGTCACCATAACGCTTGCAGGCGGCGATACGCTGCATACCCGTCTTGTCGTAGCAGCTGATGGACGCAATTCCGCTGCACGCGAAGCCGCTGGTATTCGCACACGTCGCTGGAGCTATCCGCAGACGGCCGTGGTGCTTTCTTTTGCGCATGAAGTCGAACACGAGAACATCTCGACCGAATTTCATACAGAAGAAGGCCCGTTCACACAGGTTCCGCTTAAGGGAAAACGTTCAAGTCTCGTCTGGGTGGTAAACCCCGGCCGTGCCGAAATGCTGCTCGCATTGGATGACGTGGCCCTCGCTCAGCGCATCGAAGACATGATGCAATCAATGCTTGGCAAGGTGACGATTGATATCCGTCCGCAAGCGTGGCCGCTATCAGGAATGGTGCCGCTTTCATTTGCATCAAAGCGCACTATTTTAATCGGTGAAGCTGCGCATGTGTTCCCGCCTATCGGCGCACAGGGTCTTAATCTCGGCACACGCGACGTCGAAACACTGATCAAGGCCATTGCAAGCGATCCATCGGACCCCGGTTCGGACCGTGTGATCCGCGCTTATGATCGTGGTCGTCGTCCAGATATTCTGGCCCGCACAGGTTCTGTGGATGCACTCAACCGTTCGCTGCTCTCGCCTATGCTGCCAGCACAGATTGCACGCGGCGTTGGTCTGGAAATGCTGCGCTCTTTTGCGCCGCTCCGCGCATTCTTCATGCGTGAAGGCTTACGCCCTGGCAGCGGCTTTTCTCAGCTGTTGCCGCGGCTTCCGAAACTCCCTAATCGCGGGAAAAGCGCGACAAAATAATAAATCGCCTCAATAACCGAACCTGAAACCTCCCGCAGCTTTAATTCAGCGCGCGGTGAACTACATATGTCTCATGGGTATGACACAGATAACGCACGCTAAGTTTCAGATCGGACAGGTGGTCAAGCATCGACTGTTTCCTTTCCGAGGGATCATTTTTGATGTCGATCCGGAATTTGCGAACACCGAGGAATGGTATGAGTCCATCCCTGAAGAGACCCGGCCGCGCCGCGATCAGCCGTTCTATCATTTGCTGGCAGAAAACTCGGAGTCCGAATATGTGGCCTATGTCTCTGAGCAAAACCTCGTACCGGATCTGAGCGATGAGCCGCTGCGTCATCCGCAGATCAGTGAAATGTTCGACAAGCTTGATAACGGGTCGTACCGCGTGAAGCTGCACGCCAATTAAATAAAATCGGGTATTTACTCGGATCACTTAATCAAATGCACAAACAAAAAGGGCGCTAAAAAGCGCCCTTTTCGATTCATTGCAATAGAGCAGCTTAGTTAGCTGCGCCCTTTGCCTTGGCCTGTTCAGCCTTCATCTTTTCTTCGAATTCCTTCTGGCGCTTTGCAACAGCGTCCTGAAGTTCCTTCTGGCGTTCTTCGAGTTCAGACTGCTTGAGGCCCGGGCCGGTAAGGGCTGCCGAAAAGCCGGTCAGAGCAACTGGAATCGGGTTCTGCTTGTTCTGGTAGTTGACCGAAGTCAGCGTAACCTTCGTGCCTTTTTTCAGCGCATTGATCAGATCGTCTGAAAGCGGAGCTTCAGCAATGCAGCGATCCGGGAAGCAAATGCCATACTCAAGCTTGGTTGGCTTGGCATTGTCGATCTGCAGACCGACACCAGCAGGGATCAGGCGGCCGATTGGAACAGTGACCTGAAAAATCTTACGATTGATCTTGCCCTTGATCTCGATGAGGTTAACTGCGGTCAGCAACTGGCCGGAGTCTGCAGTGATAATGTTCTGCGTGTTGCAGATGTCATTGTCTTCCTGCTTCGAGCAAACCTTGAACCAACCCTGAGGCGGCTGCTGTGCAGCTGCAGGCATCGTCGCGGAGGCAAGCAGGGCGAACGCGCCAGCAAATGCGGATGCGGCAGCGATTGTCTTCGTGCTGGTCATGATCAACAGGTTCCTTTCAACGCTATGATCTTCCGTCTCTGGTTGAGTCAGCGATAGACCGTCACTGATTAGAAAATGCGGCAACAGCGTGACCTTTGGGAATTAACATCCCATTCCGGGCGTCGTGTTACAACGACTTCTGATATGAATCCAGATGGTCGAAGCCTTTCAACCAGCAAAATACGTCATATTTTTTGTTTTAATCTGCACTGTCGCGCGTCAGACACGCTGTTAATCCGCACAAACTCAAGGTTCATGCTAATTTCGCCACACGAATCGATACTAAGATTTCACACTTATTTACAATGAACCTATTAAGTTGAACGAGGACGCGAGAAAGTTGACTGGATTGTTTGCTCTTTTCCGCAACACAGCTTTAGCCAGCCTTATCGGCATTTGCGCCAGCATCGCTCCAGCGAAGGCCGAAAATGGTGCAGCGCCAGACTATGCACTTTCAATGCATGGCGACGTGGCACTGCCTGCTGATTTCACCAGCTTTCCATATGCCAATCCCGACGCCCCAAAAGGCGGCGCGCTGCGTATGGGTGTTGTCGGCACGTTTGACAGCCTTAATCCGTTCGTTCTCAAAAGTATGCGTACAACCGCGCGCGCCCTTTTCAGCGATGCCGATTTCGGGAATCTGGTCTATGAAACGCTGATGCAGCGTTCACGCGATGAACCTTTCACGCTTTACGGATTGCTTGCTGAGAAGGTCGCGATCGACCCGGAACGCAAATGGGTCGAATTCACGCTCAATCCAAAAGCAAAATGGTCTGACGGTGAGCCGGTAACAGTTGAGGATGTCATCTTCACCTACGAGATTCTCACGGAAAAAGGCCGTCCGCCTTACAACAATCGGATGAGCCGGATCGAGAAAATCGAAAAGACCGGCGAGCGCTCCGTGCGCTTTGTCTTCAATGACAAATCGGATCGCGAGTTTCCGATGCTGATTGCCGGAACGATGCCGGTGCTGCCCAAGCACGCAATCGATCCGGCGACATTTGGTAACTCGACACTCAAGCCTCCAGTGGGAAGCGGCCCTTACACCGTCTCTGGCGTTCAGCCCGGCCAGCGCATCACCTATAAGCGCAACCCGGATTACTGGGGCAAGGACCTGCCAGTTCAGCATGGGCTGAATAACTTCGACACGATCTCAATTGAGTATTATCGCAACGAGACATCGCTGTTTGAGTCTTTCAAGAAGGGCATTCTCGACGTATTCATCGATGCCAACCCGACACGCTGGGAAAAATCCTACAACTTCCCGGCAGTCAAGGAAGGCAAAGTCGTTAAAGAAAACTTCGAGAAGGGAACGCCAGCAAATATGCTTGGCTTCGTCTTCAACACACGCCGTCCAGTGTTCGAAGATCGTCGCGTCAGACAGGCACTCGGGCTTCTGTTCGATTTCGAATGGGCCAATCGCAATCTCTTTGCTGGTCAGTATGAACGCCTGCAAAGTTTCTGGGAAGGCTCAGATCTGTCATCGGTAGGTAAAGCTGCTGATGCGCGCGAGCGGAGGCTTCTCGCTGCCTTCCCTGATGCTGTTCGCAAGGATGTGTTGGAAGGAACGTGGCATCCATCGACCACCGATGGCACCGGCCATGATCGCGGCCCGGCCAAGGAAGCTTATGAACTGCTGATAGATGCCGGCTTCTCGTTTGAGCATGGCAAGGCGATTGATCCATCTGGCAAGCTATTCCAGTTTGAAATCATGACACGTTCGGCTGACGAGGAAAAGGTAGCGCTGGCCTATAAGCGCAACCTCGCCCGCCTCGGAATCGATGCCGAAATTCGCACCGCTGATGACGCACAGTATCAGCAGCGTTTGCAGACATTCGACTACGACATGATCCTCGGTGCCCTCACGGGCTCGCTATCACCAGGCAACGAGCAATGGATGCGCTGGGGCTCTGCATCACGCGATGCACAAGGCAGCTTCAACTATCCCGGCGTATCCGATCCGGCAGTCGATGCGATGATCGAAGCGATGCTTGCGGCGCGGGAACGCGATGATTTTGTGAGTGCCGTGCGTGCGCTCGACCGCATTCTCATCTCCGGTGATTATTACATCCCGCTCTATTACCTGCCTTATCAGTGGGTGGCACGCTGGGATCGGATCGGACATCCGGAGAAAACATCGCTTTACGGCTATCAGTTGCCAACCTGGTGGCAGGCGAGCAAATAGACTGAGTTGATCGCGTCGTAATTCACCCTACATTTTCGATCTATAAAGATAAGCAAGCGGGAGAATAATCCTCCTGCTTGCCGAACGGAGCACCTTATGACCACAAGAAAAATCACCATCGACGTTGTGTCTGATGTCGTTTGTCCATGGTGCTTCCTCGGCCGCAAAAGGCTGGAACAGGCACTCGAATTGACGCCGGAAGTTGACGCGGAAGTTCGCTGGCGTCCTTATCAGCTCGACCCTTCCCTGCCTTCGCAGGGCAAGGATCGTCAGGCCTATATGCGCGAAAAATTCGGTACCGGCTCGAAAATTGACGACATTCACAAGCAGCTAACTGAGCTTGGCGAAGAGAACGATATTGTCTTCGATTTTGAAGCCATTACGCGCGCGCCCAATACGCTTGATGCTCACCGGCTGATCCATTGGGCTGCACAGGCCGGACCCGGCCTTCAGGACAAGCTGGTTGGCCGACTGTTCTCGCTCTATTTCGAGCAGGGACAGGATATTGGCGACCATGAAGTGTTGGTTGATGCTGCAGCAAGCGTGGGTATGGAAGCGCCGATCGTTGCCCGCCTTTTGCAAAGCGAAGCCGACAAGGCCACGATCCGCGAAGAAATCGACACTGCAAACCGCATCGGCGTGCGCGGCGTTCCGTGCTTCATCATCGACCAGAAATATGCCGTCATGGGTGCACAATCAGCTTCCGCACTCGCTGATGCTATTCAGCAGACAGCGGAAGGTTTTGAGCCTGGCATTTCGGAAGACCGCTGATACCCGAATGAGCAACAAAAAAGCCCGCGCATTCATTCAGATGCGCGGGCTTTTTCTTTAAATATCGAGCAAATGCTTACATGCTTTCGTCTGATACGCGAACCAGAGTCCAGCACGGCTGCTTGGCAAATTCAAATTCCATATATTCGCCATTGTCGGTGCCTTTGATTACGACAATCTTATTGCCGTTTTCCCCGTCTTTGTACTCAGCCTGTTTCTTTCTTCCGGCCAGCGTTTCCACATCTGGCATCACCGGCCATTCAACATCAGCGAGCGGAACTTCGGTGCTGACCTTCTTTGGCTCCGGATCGGCTTCCATATCCAAGCTCTCAAAGATGACGGTCTTTGCGGTATTGGCTTCCTGAATCGAAATATCATGGCTGAAAGTCTTGACGAAATGCTCAATCGTCTCAACCTTGCAATTCGGCGTAGACAAAGCGAAAGCCGATTGAGAAACAAATAGGAGTGCTGCAGCAGCGCAGGAAACGCGCAAAGCATTCTTTAGCATCAAAGTTCTCTCCGTTTTAAACTTCAGAGCCGGGGAATGGCACTGAACCCTCAGTGTTTAATAGCTAACTGTTTAACTGCCGGTAGCAATCTTGGCCAGCTGAGTCATGATGACAGCCGAGCCATTAAGACGCTTTTCGGGCGTAGCCCAATCGCGAATGAAAACAATGCTCTGATCTGGTCTGATCTTGGCCATGGAGCCTTGCTCGCCGATCATCTTCACCAGCCCAACAGGGTTATTGAAAGTTGCATTGCGGAACTGGATAACCACACCCTTCGGACCGGCATCTAGCTTCTCGACATTGGCGCGGCGGCAGAGTGCCTTGATGTAAACGATCTTGAGCAGATGCTGCACTTCTTCCGGCATTGGTCCGAAACGGTCGATCAGTTCTGCACCGAATGCATCGATTTCCTGCGGTTCTTCAAGGTCTGCAAGACGACGATACAGCCCAAGGCGCAATTGCAGATCCGGCACATAGGCCTCCGGAATCATCACAGCCGTACCGATTGCTAACTGCGGTGACCACTGGCTGTCTTCGACTTCAATGGTGCCCTTGAGCGTTGCAACCGCTTCTTCCAGCATCTGCTGATAAAGCTCGAAGCCCACTTCCTTGATGTGACCGGATTGTTCTTCGCCAAGCAGATTGCCCGCACCGCGAATATCCATGTCATGGCTTGCTAGCTGGAAGCCCGCGCCAAGTGTGTCGAGCGATTGCAGAACTTTGAGACGGCGCTCGGCAGTCTGCGTCAGCGTGCGACCGGCAGGCAGTGTGAACAGCGCGAAAGCACGCTGCTTGGAGCGGCCAACACGTCCCCGCAACTGATAAAGCTGCGCCAAACCGAACATATCGGCGCGATGCACGATCATCGTATTGGCCGTCGGAATATCGAGGCCCGATTCCACGATGGTCGTCGACAGTAGCACATCATATTGCCCGTCATAGAAGGCATTCATGATGTCGTCGAGCATACCCGGCGCCATCTGGCCATGTGCCACGGCCACTTTCAGTTCCGGCACATGGTCCTTCAGGAATTCCTCGATCTCTATGAGATCGGCAATGCGCGGGCAAACATAGAAGCTCTGGCCACCACGATAACGTTCACGCAGCAATGTTTCGCGGATCACCAGCGGATCGAACGGCGATACGAAAGTGCGCACGGCCATACGATCGACTGGCGGCGTCGTAATCAGTGAAAGCTCGCGCACGCCTGTCAAAGCCAGCTGCAATGTGCGTGGGATCGGCGTTGCAGAAAGCGTCAGGACGTGAATGTCCGACTTCAGTTCCTTAAGCCGCTCCTTGTGCTTCACGCCGAAATGCTGCTCTTCGTCAATGATAAGCAGGCCGAGATTTCTGATCTTGATGGAGTTGCCCAACAGTGCATGGGTGCCAACCACAATATCGACAGTGCCGTTTTCAAGGCCTTTCTTGGTGGCGGCCAGCTCTTTGGTGCCGACAAGACGCGATGCATGCGCGACATTGACCGGCAGACCATGGAAGCGCGTCGAGAAAGTCTTGAAATGCTGGCGCGACAGAAGCGTGGTCGGCACGACGACAGCCACCTGAAAGCCGCTCAAAGCTGCAACGAACGCCGCGCGAAGCGCCACTTCCGTCTTGCCGAAACCAACGTCACCGCAGATGAGGCGATCCATTGGCTTGCCTGCACCCAGATCGTCCGTGATGGCATCAATGGCGCGCAGCTGATCTTCGGTTTCATCATAAGGGAAACGCGCTGCGAATTCGGCGTAAAGGCCTTCTGGCGGCTGCATGACTGGCGCGCCACGCATCTGTCGTTCGGCTGCGATCTGGATCAGATGACCGGCAATCTCAAGCAGGCGCTTCTTGAGTTTGGCTTTGCGCATCTGCCATGCGCCGCCGCCAAGCTTATCAAGAACTGCTTCCGATCCTTCCGACCCGAAGCGAGAGAGCAGCTCGATATTTTCAACTGGCAGGAACAGCCGATCATCGCCCGCATAGTGAATTTCAAGACAATCATGCGGCGCACCTGCAGCCGTAATCGTCTTAAGACCAACGAAACGACCAATACCGTGATCGACGTGAACGACGATATCCCCAGCCGAAAGCGAAGCCGCTTCCGAAATGAAATCCTGATCGCGCTTGCGGCGTTTGGAGCGGCGTACAAGGCGATCGCCCAGAATATCCTGTTCGGCAACGACAACGAGATCACCTGCATCGAAGCCGCTTTCAACAGCCAGAACCGCAGCCGTGATCTTGTCACGCGACAGTGCCTTTACAGTGGAAAGACGATCCACCGTCTCGATCTTTTCAAGGCCGTGCTCGTCCAACACCTGCAAGAGACGGTCGAGCGAACCTTCCGACCATGCAGCCACCAGCACTTTTTTGCCAGCCACGCGCAGATCGGCAATATATTTAACCGCCGCTTCAAACAGGTTTACATCGGTCGCAGCGCGCTCTTCTGCAAAACTGCGACCTTTATGAACGTCAGCATGAACAACCGTGCGGCCTGAGACTTCCGGTGTGCCGAACGGTGTCAGATCAATGCGCAGACCACTCATTTCTGCAATTGCTTCAACTTCGCGGGGCGTCAGATAAAGCGCTTCCGGCTTAACCGGCTTATAGGGCACGGCATCGCTGCCCGGCTCTTTCCCTTCGGACTGCCGCAAACGCGACTCAAAATGATCGACGACCATCGTATGACGCTCGGTCAGCGCTTCATGTACCAGATGATCGAACACCACCGGCATGTCGCCCGTATGGTCAAATACGGTTTCGAGATTGTCGTAAAACAGCGGCAGCCAGTGTTCCATACCGGCAAAGCGACGCCCTTCGCTGATCGCCTGATAAAGCGCATCATCCCGCTGTGGTGCGCCAAACATCGCCACGTAATTCTTGCGGAAACGGCTGATCATATCCGGCGAGAGCGAAATTTCGCTCATAGGCTGAAGCACGAATTCCTTGCGCGCGCCTGTGGTGCGCTGTGATGCCGGATCGAACGCGCGGATTGTTTCGAGCGTGTCGCCAAAGAAATCGAGCCGCAGCGGTTCTTCTGAACCCGGCGCATAAAGATCAAGAATGCCACCGCGCACAGCATATTCGCCAATGTCACGCACGGTCGAGACACGCTCGAAACCGTTACGCTCAAGCCGCGCACTCAGATCATTCATATTGAGCTGATTACCGGGGCGTGCGGAAATCACCTGCTCGGCGATTGCGGCCTGCGGTGGCAGCTTTTGCAGAATGGCGTTGGCAGTGGTGATAATGACAGCTGGATGCGGCGTTTTCTTGAGTGATGCCAAGGCAGCGAGTGCCGCAAGCCTGCGCGCCGATGCGTCAGCCCCCGGCGACACACGATCATATGGCAGACAGTCCCATGCTGGCAGATGCAGTACAGGAAGATCGGGCGAAACAAAGTTCAGCACCTGTTCCAGATCAGCAATGCGCTGCCCATCGCGCACAATATACAAGACAGGCCCGCGTTCTCCGATCTCTTCTACCAGACGCGCAAGACAAAAAGCCTCGAAACCATCGGCTACGCCGTCGATAACGATATGCTTGCCATTTTTAACGCTTGGGCCGGTTTTAAGACCAAATTTGCTGAATACGGGCATGGGGATTTATTCTCAAAATTCTATGCGGTCGCGGAAAGCGATAATGTCTCGGAATAAAGGTGTATCGTATTCCTGTGGTGTTTCGCTTTCGCCTGTCACCCACTTCAAAAGATCTCGGTCGAGCACCTCAAGAATCTGCTCAAACTCATCCAACTGTACATCCGTGAAGTCTGGAAGATATTGATCGGCATACTGGCCGAGGACAAGATCCATCTCGCGCATACCGCGATGCCAGGCGCGGAACAGAAGCTTGCGACGCCTTACATCAAGATTCCCTGCCGCAAGTGTGCTGCCAGTCATTGTTTAAGCGCTCCATTAATAAATATGTTGCCGGTATATAGCATCTGTTGGCGATGAGGGAACCTGTTTCCTCAATAAGAACAAAAATAGTACAAAACCATTTCAAAGGCTTGCACAGAAAAGCAAAGCAGTTAATGCTCCCCGCCATGCGTCCGTCTGTGCTTGATCCGTTTTTCGCTTCCGTCCGCTCCCTTTCCGGCATTGGCCCGAAAGTGGCAGCTTTGCTTGGCAAACTTTTAGGCACAGACGTGCCCGGAGCCGAGCCAAAAGTTGGCCAGCTTCTTTTCCTGCCGCCTCACAGTGTGATCGACCGGCGCAACCGTCCCGGCGTTGCATTTGCGCAGGAAGGCGCGATTGTCACGCTTGAGGTGATGGTTGATCAGCATCAGCCAGCACCGCGTGGACGCGGCAATGTCCCACATCGCGTAATTGCGCATGATGATACTGGCGAAATCATCCTCACATTCTTTCATGCCCAATTGCCTTGGCTTGAAAAGATGCTGCCCGAAGGCGAAACTGTAATCGTTTCTGGCAAGGTCGAATGGTTCAACGGGCGTGCCTCGATGGTACATCCGGATTATATCGCAAGCCTTGAAGATGCAGCCAATCTGCCCATGGTCGAACCCGTCTATCCGCTGACGGCTGGGCTTTCTTCCAAAACGCTTGGCCGTGCCATGAAAGAAGCTCTCACACGCGTGCCGGTGCTGCCCGAGTGGATTGACGGGTCGCTGATTGCGCGTGAGCGTTTCACCGCTTTCAAAGACGCACTCAACACGATGCATATGCCGGAAGACCCCAGCGATATTGCGCTTGAAAGCATCACCCGGCGCAGGTTGGCTTATGATGAGTTTCTGGCGGGTCAGCTGGCGCTGGCTCTCGTGCGTGCCAAAACACGCCGCCTTTCAGGGCGTCCGCTGGAAGGCAATGGCCGCATCGTTGCTGAAATCATGCGCCACCTCCCCTATAAACTGACCAGGAGCCAGGATCAGGCGGTTCGCGAAATCATCACCGATCTTAAATCGCCTGAGCGTATGCTTCGCCTGCTACAAGGCGATGTCGGCTCAGGTAAGACGGTTGTTGGCCTTTTATCGATGGCACATGCTGCGGAATCTGGTGGTCAGTCTGCCCTGATGGCGCCTACAGAAGTGCTGGCACGGCAGCATTTTGCAACCATTGCACCTCTGGCCGAAAAAGTTGGCCTGAAAGCGGCCCTTCTTACAGGTCGCGAAAAAGGCAAGGAACGCAATGCTGTGCTTGAGGGCTTGAAAAGCGGCGAAGTCGATATTGTCATCGGCACCCATGCGCTTTTTCAGGAGAAGGTCGAGTATCATGATCTCGTCTTCGTCATCATCGACGAGCAGCATCGTTTCGGCGTGCATCAGCGCCTGATGCTGACTGCAAAGGGCAGCGCGCCCGATATGCTTGTGATGACGGCAACGCCTATTCCACGCACGCTGGTTCTGACCGCATTTGGCGATATGGATGTGTCCAAACTCACCGAAAAGCCCGCCGGACGCCAGCCGATTACCACTGCCATTCTGCCCATGGAACGCATGGGAGAACTTGTCGAGCGTATTCGGAAGGCCGTTCACGAAGGGCAGAAGATCTATTGGATTTGCCCACTCGTTGAAGAATCCGAAGTCGTAGAGCTGACTTCCGCCGAAGAACGCTTTGAATCGCTCAAATCTGTTTTTGGCAACAAGATCGGCCTCATCCATGGCCGCATGAATGGTGCTGAAAAAGACGAAGCCATGCGCGCTTTCAAGCAGGGCGAAACACGGCTGCTCGTCGCCACCACCGTCATTGAGGTTGGCGTGGACGTGCCGGATGCAACGATCATAGTCATCGAACATGCCGAGCGTTTCGGCCTATCCCAATTGCACCAGCTGCGCGGGCGCGTCGGACGTGGCGACAAACCATCCACCTGTCTTCTGCTTTATAAAGGCCCGCTTGGTGAAATCGGACAGGCACGTCTCAAGGTGATGCGTGAAACGGAAGACGGTTTCCGCATCGCCGAAGAAGATCTGAAACTGCGCGGTGAAGGCGAGCTGCTTGGCACAAGGCAATCGGGTACACCAGGCTTTCGTCTTGCTTCGATTGAGGCACACGGAGACCTGCTGGAAATCGCCCGCAAAGATGCCCGTTATGTGCTGACCAGCGACCCCGATCTTGAAAGCGAACGCGGAAAGGCACTGCGCGTTCTGCTCTATCTTTTCGGTCGCGATGAGGCGATCCGTCTGCTACGCGCTGGATAAAGCATGTCGCGGAAAAGTGGGAACCGGTTTTCCGATAACGACATGCACGAAAGTAAAGACGAAAATGGCCGCATCGCTGCGGCCATTTCTATTTATCTGTCAAAATCTCCAGATAAGAGATTGTTTTAATTTACTCTACAGTCACCGACTTTGCGAGATTACGCGGCTGATCAACGTCTGTACCCATCAGAATTGCGGTGTGGTAAGCGAGCATCTGGATCGGCAGGGCATAGACCAACGGCGTGATAAACTCAGGCACATCCGGCAGAACGATAGTCGCCATCGTATCAAGGCTCGCTGCCGCAGCACCCTTCTTATCGGTGATAAGAATGATGCGACCGCCGCGTGCTGCCACTTCCTGCATGTTGGAAACGGTCTTCTCATAAAGACGATCCGACGGTGCAATGACGATAACCGGCATGGTTTCATCGATAAGCGCAATCGGGCCGTGCTTGAGTTCGCCAGCCGCATAGCCTTCGGCGTGAATGTAGGAGATTTCCTTGAGCTTCAGCGCGCCTTCCATTGCCAGCGGGAAGGATGTTCCGCGACCGAGATAAAGCACATGATTAACCTTGGCCAGCTCATGGCAGACGGCAGCAATCTGGTCTTCAAGCTTGAGAACCTGATTAAGGAAGCGCGGAGCTTCCGAAAGCTGACGCACCAGCTCCTGCTCGCGCTTGTCATCAATCGCACCGCGTGCTTTCGCTGCAGCAATAGCAAGTGATGCCATGGTCGACAGCTGGCAGGTGAAAGCCTTGGTCGATGCAACACCGATTTCAGGTCCGGCAAGCGTCGGGAACACAGCATCCGATTCACGCGCAATGGTCGAGCCAGTGACATTGACCACGGAGGCGATTTTCAGGCCCTGTGACTTACAATAACGAAGCGAAGCAAGCGTATCAGCCGTTTCACCAGACTGCGAAACAAACATAGCGAGCGAATCTTTTGAAAGCGGCATTTCGCGATAGCGGAATTCCGAAGCGATATCGCTGTCGACTGGCAAACGTGCGATCTGCTCAAACCAGTACTTACCCACCGAAGCTGCGTAGAAAGCCGTACCGCAAGCAGAGATCGTCAGACGATCAATCTTGCTGAAATCTATGCTGACTGCTTCCGGACGCACCTTGCCGGTAGTGAAATCGAGATAATTGGCGAGCGTGTGCGAAATCACTTCCGGCTGCTCGAACATCTCTTTCTGCATAAAGTGACGATGATTGCCCTTCGAGACCAGCATATTGGCAGTCTGCGATTTCTGAATCGCGCGCTCAACCTCTACATTGTTCTCATCATAGACGGTCACGCCCTTACGGGTCAGCACAGCCCAGTCGCCATCTTCGAGATAGGCAATCGTATCCGTGAACGGCGAGAGCGCGATAGCGTCAGAGCCAAGGAACATCTCGCCTTCGCCATAGCCAACAGCCAATGGTGGTCCCTGACGGGCACCAATCAGGGTTTCTTCATCGCCTTCAAACAGGAACGCGAGGGCAAAAGCACCCTGCAGCTGCGGCAGGCAATCGCGCACGGCTTCTACCGGCGACTTGCCCTTTTCCAGTTCGCGCGTCACGAGATGTGCGACAGCTTCGGTGTCGGTTTCTGTCTCGAACTTGTAGCCTTCAGCTGCAAGCATGGCGCGCAGTTCGGCAAAGTTTTCGATAATGCCGTTATGAACAACGGCCAGACGTGGCGTGATATGCGGATGCGCATTGCGCTCAACCGGCTTGCCGTGGGTCGCCCAGCGAGTGTGGCCAATGCCGATAACGCCCGGAAGCGGCTCACCTGCAAGGCGTTTTTCCAGATTGACCAGCTTGCCTTCCGCACGGCGACGATCAAGCTTGCCATCTAGCAGCGTAGCAATACCGGCAGAGTCATAACCACGATATTCAAGTCGCTTCAGCGCATCGACCAGACGCGGTGCGACTTCGTCATTGCCGATAATGCCGATAATTCCACACATAGGGTGCTCCAGATCCGAGATTCACGCATTGATTTGCGATTTAAAGATTCTAACGCTGAACGGCAACCCACAGGACTGCCGTTTCAATCATCTGTTGGTGGTTTATTTCGAAGAGGTTTTAGCCGCTTTGATGGCAGCATACTTCTCTCGCAGGATCTTTCCCCGACCTTCTTTGGTTTCCTGTCGCGCACGACCGAAAGCCAGAGCATCCGCAGGCACATCATCCGTGATTGTGCTGCCGGATGCGATATAGGCATTATCACCAATCGATACAGGTGCAACGAGCGAGCTGTTGGAACCGACAAATGCATTTTCGCCGATCACGGTCTTGTATTTGTTATAGCCGTCGTAATTGCAGGTGATCGTGCCTGCGCCAATATTGCTCGACGCTCCAACGGTTGCATCGCCAATATAGGTAAGGTGGTTGATCTTGGCACCCTTGCCGACCTGCGCATTCTTCACTTCGCAGAAATTACCCACTTTAGATTTTTCGCCAAGATTTGCACCCGGACGCAAGCGCGCAAAAGGTCCGATCTCGGCATTTACGCCAATCTTCGCACCTTCAATATGTGAGAAAGCATGGATCAGCGCGCCAGACGCCACATGCACGCCCTGCCCGAAGAAGACATTTGGCTCAATCACAACGTCAGCTTCGACCAGCGTATCATGCGAAAAGAACACGGTTTCAGGCGCAATCAGCGTCACACCGGCAAGCATCATTTCCTGACGCTTGCGGTTCTGCCAGATGTTTTCAGCTTCTGCGAGTTCAGCGCGATTGTTGATGCCAATCACATTATCGACCGGCACTTCAATAGCTACGACATTCAGGCCCTTGCCATGAGCAAGACCGACAATGTCGGTGAGATAATATTCGCCCTTGGCGTTCTTGTTATCAACCGCATCGAGAAGAGCAAGTGCGTGGCTTCCACGAACGGCCATAAGTCCGCCATTGCAAAAGCCAATTTTCTTCTGCGCTTCGCTCGCTTCTTTTTCCTCTATGATCGCGGTGAGCTTTCCACCTTCTTCGATCAGGCGACCATAGCCATGCGGGCTCGCGGGACGGAAACCGATAACAACAACATCAGCACCCTCTGAAAGCTTGTTGCGCGCAGCTTGCAACGAATGCGCTTCTATAAGCGGTGTATCGCCAAAGACGATCAGCAGATCATCATAGCCGCATTCAATCGCTGCACGCGCAGCCAAAACTGCGTGCGCCGTACCAAGACGTTCTTTCTGCTCAAAAGCAGAAACAGCATCGGCAACTTTTTCGACAGCGCCGCGCACCTCATCAGCACCACGTCCGACGACCAGCGCAACGTCGCTCTTACCGGTTCCCTGTACGGCTTTGACCACATGAGAGACCAAAGGCAGGCCTGCTACCTGATGCAGAACTTTTGGCAAATTCGACTTCATTCGTGTGCCTTCGCCAGCGGCAAGCACGATGGAAAGGCAGGTACGGTCTGTCATTGTATCGTCCAAAATGATTGAAGGCTTCTCTGCTCAATAGCATCAAAGCGTATATGGAAGCTTACAGCTCTTTATCCAAGTCTGCCCAATGCGGGAAAGGTTTCAAGCAGCCAGAATGAGAAAGACTGCATTCCGCCTGTAAGGAAAAGAATACCTGCAGCAATCAAAAGAGCGCCCATCGCTTTCTCGACCTTGCCGAGATGCACACGGAAGCGGGACAAAAACCGCATGAACGCGCCAGAGAAAAGCGCTGCGATCAAAAACGGAATGCCAAGACCAAGCGAATAGACCGCAAGCAGTGCTGCGCCCTCGCCTACAGTACTGCTGCCGCCTGCCAAAGTGAGGATCGGGCCTAAAACCGGGCCGATACAAGGCGTCCATCCAAACGCGAAAGCCAGCCCCATGACATAAGCGCCCAATGGCGTGGCAGGCGCACTGCGCGCCTGAAAACGTGCTTCGCGTGACAGAAATGAAAAACGCAGAACACCAAGAAAGTTCAGGCCCATCAGAATGATGACGACGCCCGCCACCATTGCGATTTCCTGCTGCCACATGCGCAGGAATGCGCCGATAGAAGAAGCTCCCGCGCCAAGCGCGACGAAAACAGTGGTGAAACCGAGTACAAAGCAGATAGCCGCAAAAGCTAGCGAACGACGATGCGAAGGGGCGGCAGCAATCCGTGATTCTTTATCGGCACGAAAGTCCTCAACACTCACGCCCGCCATATAGCACAGATAAGGCGGCACAAGCGGCAGAACACAGGGCGAAAGAAACGACAGCGCACCCGCACCGGCAGCCGTCAGATAAGAAACACTAAGCACCAAAACCTCATTTTTCACATAGAACTTGGTTTTATCTGATACAGATAAATAGCTCTATTCATTTGTTTTTGATCAAAGTTAGAAGAAATTGAGCTTTCTTTCCCCACTCTGTTCAAAGCGCTTGCGGCAAAAACCATTTCGCTCAACTATACCGTCTAACTTCGACATTACTTTTAGTATTTTCAATGCGGCATCTCGCTCGAACATAAGTTCGCCCTAAATCAGGATCACTGCGCGATTTTAGATTGCTCCAACTGGACGACGCTCCTATGAGCCTAATTGATGATGATGATGAACCTACCGTAGTAACCAGCGGACCGAGTACGTCATTTGGCTGGCTAAGGCGATACCAACATTTTCTATTTCCTGTCGCCGGTATAGCGATCGCTCTGCTGGCAATTTATGTTCTGGAAAACCTTCTTCAGAACACGTCCCGCAAGGATACGCTTGAAGCATTTCACAGCTTTTCGTGGTCCACTATCGGCCTCGCCGTTCTCTTCACAATGCTCAGCTATGCAGCGGTGGCGCTTTACGACGTGGTCGCGGTTGATACGATTGCACCCAACCAGATTCCGCGCCGTATCGCGGCAGTCGCAGGCGCTGCGGGCTATGCGATCTCCAATGCAATAGGCTTCTCACTGCTCACCGGCGGCGCGCTTCGCTATCGCATCTATGCAGCCGAAGGCATAAGCCTTGCCGACATTGGCAAGATTGTTGGCACGTCATGGTTTGCAATCTGGTTTGCACTCATCATCATGGTCGGAGCAGCATTGCTTATCGACCCACAAGATGTGCCATGGATCTCCACCATCGACTCGCGCATCGATATTGTTGCCGGCATCGTCATTCTGGGTGGCATCACATGGCTGATTTATTGGCTTTCGCACGGTCAGCGGACGCTGCGCATCGGCTCGCTTAGCCTTCGCCTGCCCAACTCAAAGGGTGCAATCACCCAGATTTTAGCAGGTCTTGTTGATGTCGGCGCAGCAGCAGCAACTCTTTACGTGCTGATGCCACAGGATGCGGTTCCAAGTTTTGCGGTTTTCGCACTGGTCTATGTGATTGCTATCGTGCTTGGCATTGCCAGCCATGCACCGGGCGGGCTCGGTGCGTTTGAAGCGACAATCATTGCAGGCCTGGGCATTGGCGGGAAACCCGACGCGATCGCAGCGCTCCTCGCCTATCGTGTGATCTATACGGTCATGCCACTCGTGGTTGCCACGATAGGTCTGCTTATTTGGGAAGCTATGCGCCGCAGACAGATGCTTGGCCGACAAGCCAAGTTTGCCAAGCGGCTTGTCGAGCCTCTCATTCCCGGCCTTTCTGCCAGTATCATTTTCCTCGGCGGCATTATCCTGCTCGTTTCAGGAGCCACGCCGGATCTGCATAACCGAACCAAAATTCTTTCAGGCATCGTACCTGAGTTTTTTGTCGAAACATCGCATCTTGCTGCAAGTCTGGTCGGCGTCGCTTTGCTTATCGTTGCGCGCGGCCTGTTTAAGCGGCTGGAGCGCGCCTGGATTGCAGCACTAGCACTGCTGCTTTTCGGTGCCGTTTTCTCACTCACCAAGGGTCTCGACTGGGAAGAGGCGACTATTCTCTGCGTCTTTGCCTTCGCCCTATGGGGCTTCCGCGATTCATTCTATCGCCGCCCGATCTCCGGCCCGTTTGAACTGAGCTGGAGCTGGATTGCATCCGTCGGCACCACTGTTATCGTTTCAACATGGCTGGGCTTCTTCGTTTATCGCCACGTCGAATATTCCAACGATCTCTGGTGGGATTTTGCCTGGAACGACAACGCACCGCGATTCCTGCGCGCAACAGTTCTCGTCTTCGCGGTGGTGGCAGCGGTCGGTCTTCATTCCATCATCAACCGGCACAGCCAGCGCAAACGCAAGCGCGATTATTCCATTCCTGAAGCGGTGCCCGCGCTTGTGGCCGCTTGCCCGCATACGGATGCAGCTCTTGCCATGCTTGGTGACAAGCAATTCATGCTCGCTCCTGATGATAGCGCCTTCATCATGTATGCGCAGTCTGGCGGCAGCCTGATTGCGCTGGGTGAGCCTATCGGCAATGCACAAGCAGCCAAGGAACTTGCTTGGTCCTTCCATGGCCTTGCCGACAGAATGGCTCTGCGCACAGTCTTTTACGGCGTTGGCCCACAAAGCCTGCCGCTGTTTCTCGATATGGGGCTGGTGGCACTGAAACTCGGCGAAGTCGCTCGCGTCGACTTGACTGACTTCTCGCTTGAAGGCCCCCGTCGCCAGCCGTTCCGTTATGCCGATCGCAAGGTTGATAAGGACGGACTGACCTTTGAAGTCATTGACGTTAAAGACGTGCCTCCATTGGTGCCGCGTCTGCGTGAAATTTCGGATGCATGGCTTGATCATAAGTCCGGCAGCGAAAAAGGCTTCTCACTCGGTTACTTCGATGATGACTACATGGAGCGCTTTGATGTGGCCGTTCTGAAAAAGGATGGCGAGATCGTGGCTTTCGCCAATCTCTGGCGCGGCGCTGATAAATACGAAATCACCGTCGATCTGATGCGTTATATGCCCAATGTCCATAAGCTTTTGATGGACGCGCTTTTTGCCAAGCTGCTTATGTATAGCAAGGATCAGGGCTATAAATGGTTCAATCTGGGTGCGGCGCCACTCTCTGGCTTGAACCGCAGCAGGCTCGCTTCACGATGGAACCGCTTCGGGTCCTTCATTTATCGTCGAGGCGCAGACCTTTATCACTTTGATGGCCTCAAAGCCTTCAAAGAGAAGTTCGACCCGATCTGGACGCCGCACTATATGGTCTGTCCCGGCGGCCTTGAAACACCGCGTACTCTTATCGATGCCACAACCCTGATCAACGGCAACCCTCTGGAGTTCATCCGCAAATGAAGAAGCGACGCATTCTTTTGACCGTCCTTGGGCTGGCGCTGATCGGTGGCGCTGGCGCCTATGCGGCACTTCATCCGGGCAAAATTGCCCGTCAGTGGGCGCAGTTCTTCAATGCAGATGAACCTGTCATTCATGCAAGCGCCGAACGGCTTTCAAACATTCCGGTCTATATGCCTAAAAGCGATCCGGTTGGCCTTGCCATTCTCCTGAGCGATGAGAACGGTATTGGCGAAAAAGAACGTAGCTATATGGATGCGATGTTGGCACGCAACATCATCGTATTGCCTGTGGAGCTTGGCCCTTGGCGTGCGGCGCTAGACAAGGAAGATGGCGAGTGCAACTACCTCGATTCCGACTTTGAGGCGATTGCCAAGGAAGCTCTGCGCGGACTTGATCTGGATGTCTATTTCCATCCCGTCGTAACCGGCATCGGTCAGGGTGCAACGATTGCATACGCCGCCGCATCGGACTCGCCAGATGCAACTATCGCAGGGGCCATTTCGCTCGATCCAACGCCTGCGAAAACGCGTCTGCCTTCATGCACGGAAGCAGCAGAAGCCAATAAGGCACCGGAAGGTGGCTTTACCTATGGCTATAATGCAAACATGCCTGCTCCGACGTTGGTTATCGGGCCGACAGGCTTGCCAGTAAACAACCCGGTTGAAGCGCGTCAGAAGAAGATTGCTGTATTGCAATCCGAGCCAGACTTCCCGGCACGCATGAAGATGGCGGTCGATAACGTCGTTGCCATGGCCGATCAGGACGCAAAAAACGAGGCTCTGCCAATCGTCGACCTGCCTGCAAAGAATGGCAATGCCGAAATGGTTGCAGTTTTTTATTCCGGCGACGGCGGTTGGCGTGATCTCGACAAATCAATTGGCGAGTGGCTGCAGGCCCATGGTGTTCATGTCATCGGTGTCGACTCTCTGCGCTATTTCTGGTCGGAACGGACACCGGAAGAAATTGCTCGGGATACAACGGCGATGATTCAGAAGGCCGATCCAACCGGCAAGCTGCCAGTCGCAGTTCTGGGCTATTCCTTTGGTGCCGATACGTTCCCCTTTGCGTGGAAATATCTCGATCCTGCACTGCAGGATCGCACGAAAATGATCGGGCTCCTTGGCGTCGAAACAACCACCACATTCCAGGTTTCGATTGAAGGCTGGCTCGGTATGGATGGCGACAAAGACGTTGTTCCAGCCATCACGACAATTCCGCTTGATCGCGTTGTCTGCGTCTATGGCGAAGAGGAAGACGATACCGCCTGCACCGCGCCGGAGCTTAAAGGCGCTGACCTGATGAAGCTGTCGGGCGGGCATCACTTCGATGAAAACTATGAACCGATTGCAGCAGCACTGCTCGACAAAATGCGGGCACGCGCAGGCTTGCCGCCACGCCCTGCGAGCTAACGCTCATAAAAGGCACCGGCCAAGGCCGGTGCCTCTATGATTCAGGTTTTGGCGATTGTAGCCAGTTTCCAGCGCACCAAATCTATAGCCAGAAATACCAACAGGCTTAGACCGACCATCGGCAAGGTCCATCCGATAATAGCCGCAATCAGCACGACAACGAGCCTCTGCAATATGCCAAGATAGAGCCAGCTCTGGATCAGTGTTCGCGGTGTGCTACCCGCGGGCGGACGTCGCTGCCACCAGATGCGATAACCATAGATGATTGTGCCGATCAGCGCCAAACCCAGCAAAGCCATGATGACCTGATTGGCGACGCCAAACAGGACACCCATATGCAAATCAATACCCCAGCGGATCAGCTTGGCGATGATCGGAAAGGTTGCAAAATCGGCCCGGCTGATGACCTGCATATCGCGCGGATCGATTGCAATCGTGTCGACCTGCGTTGGCCATGAACGATCATATTCACGAACCAGCCAGGCCTGATCGGCATTGCGCGGCAGTCGAATTTCCAGCATCGGCGATTCAAGGCCGGATTGTCGCGACAAAAGATTTACGGCGTCCAGCTGACCAATATAGTCAATCGTTGCAGGTGCAGCGTCATGATCCTGATGATCTGCATGATCGTGATGTTCAGCATGAGGATCAGCCGCGACAGCAGGCTTATCAAGTGCCACCGAAACAGATGGCGTGATCCATCCGACAGCGGCACGGAAGTCATCAATCCGACCACCAGCCAGTTGCGACCAGGTCATACCCGTTGCCGAAAGAAAGACCAGTCCGACGGCAATCCAGATTCCTATCTGTCCGTGCAGGCGGCGGGTGCGGAGGTGCTTGCTCTCGTTAGCCTTTGCATTGCGCCGAACATCACGTTTCCACCACCAGAGCAGAACCCCGCCGAGTGCTGCGACCCACAACCAAGACGCGGCAAGCTCGCTATAATAGCGCCCGAAATTGCCGAGCATGAGATTGCGATGGAGATAGTCAATCGACGCGCGCAACGGCAAAATACCGCTCGTTCCATAGACGACGAAATCACCTTTGATCGCTAGCGTGATCGGATCAACGAAAATCGCTCGACTTTCCGATTCACCCAAACCCGGCTCGCTGAACATAATACGCGAGTTCCAGCCCGGACCTGTTGATGGCCGTATAGCAAAGAGCCTTGCTTCGTCACCGATAAAATCGCGCGCAGCCTTAACCTGATCCGCCAACGGCTGCACGGTCCCCAGAGAGGACGTGCGCAACTGGTCGCGATAGATCATATCTTCGAGTTGTGGCGTCAGCACGTAAAGCGTGCCCGTAATCGCTGCAATCAGAATGAAGGGACCGACGAACAGCCCGACATAAAAGTGCAGCCGTGTAATGAAAGCCTTCAAGCTTGAACTGGCAACGCGTGTTGCCTCAGCAGGATGGGACTTGGGCTTCGACAATACAGTATCTGTCATAGCTGCACCCCATATCGTGCAGCATCTGCGAATAAACGAATAGAAAACATTGGCATCTCCAGCCTATGTGAAACAGCCGGACGTCACGCGATTGCGCCTCACTTAGAATGCGCGAAAACTAGGTAACGTCGGATTTGATTCATGCTTGAGCTGAAAATGCGGGCGGGCCTCTGGGAAGATGTGTTTCCGCAACATGATCCGGTGGACCAAGAACCGCAAGTCGCACGACATGGTGCGAGGGAATGAAAACGGCGTGATAGGCAAATGAAAGCGTCTGAGCCGCAAGACCTGTGCCTATGGCACACGCAGCCTGACAAAGCGTCGAGCAACAGGACCGCGCCAGATCTTTGAGTGGTGCGTCGTCACTCGTGCCCTGATTGTTATGGATCGAGCAGATGATTTCGGTTGGACCATTGGACCATGCAACCATCGAGGCCTGAGCATAGGATGTTACGATGCCCTGAAACAGAATGACGAGCGCAATTGAGGCCACCCAAAGGGCAGCTTCAAATTTATCGCCGATAATTCTGGCTTTAAGGCTCATAATCGCTCATCTCATCCCTTGGCGGGATTGTCACTGCGACAAATGCGAGAGCCGAGCACCAGAATCTGCTCTGAGCTATTTCCTGTTCAATTGGAGAACAGGAATGTTTGGTGAAACTCCAGACAACGGTTTACCCTTGGGATTGTCAGAGCAATCAAACTGATAAAGCTGCGGCGACTTTGCAGGCGGATACCAGGGAAAATCTTCCGATGCCGGCAGTTCTGGTTTAATGCGCCAAGCAGGCCGAGTAACAGTTTTGCTCAGAGCACCTGTTCCTTCTAGCGGAACGATGTTGCAACTCACCACTCCTGCGAAAGCAGGGCTGCTAAAACCGCTCAAAATTGCAATAATTGAAATGATAAAAAGCTTTAAAGTTAAGCGCATGATCATTCTCCAAACAATCATACGCAATCTAAGTAGATTAACAGCTGGCGGTATCGCAAAGCTTCGCGACCCATTGATTGGGGTAGCAACTAATATTTCGAAGGAGGGTAAAGCTAAGCAAATAAACTGACGAACAAGTTTAAAATAAAAACATAAAGGTAAAACAGCTAGTCTTAATGTTTGCTAAGTCATTGAAAATGGTGAACGCGCAGGGATTCGAACCCTGGACCTGCTGATTAAAAGTCAGTAAATCTATTGTTATTTTTCAATGCTTTATAACCATCATGTGTCATTCATGTGCCAATCTATCATCACGCGAGTGTTTCCGCAATCCTGTCGAACGCGGCTTTATGATCGTCCGAAGGAAACAGATGGCCATAGCGATTCATCGTAATGGCATAGCTCGCATGACCGGCCAATGTCTGCACCGCTTTGGGTGAAAGGCCAGCCTCAATCCAAGTCGAAATAGCGAAGTGTCGAAGAGCGTGCCAGCCGATATTTTCAACTTCTGCGCGTTCAATTGTGGGTTTCCAATCGCGCTTCATGAAGTTGGTGTGACGCACAAAACCGCCCTTGCTGTCAGTAAAGACAAAGTCGTCAGGCTCGCTGTACTTCGTTTCACCCTTCCAAGCATTTAACTGCTCAAGCATCGCCTTTCCGATTGGAACAGTGCGACGACCTGCTGACGATTTTGTCGTGTCGAATTCACCGTACGCATCCACGCGCGTTTCGACCGAGACGAAGCCTTTTTTCAGATCGAGGTGCACCCAGCGTAGCGCCCATTGCTCAGAAGCTCGCAGGCCTGATGAAGCAGCGAACCTGATTCGCAGCGCTAATTTGTCATCAGCTTTCTTAAGGATCTTAGCGAGAGTAGCCTTTGAAGGTGGCGTTACCTTATCTCCAGCCTCATCGCGCTTGCCAATAACTCGAACACCTTTGGCGACATTGACGCCCACTTTATCCGTCTCGACGCCATGTTTCAGAATACGACTCAGCGTTCCGAGAACTCGCCGGGTTGTGACAACGCCGGCTGAAGCATCCCGCATTTCATTCCTGAGCTTGATCACGTCCGCTGTTGTTAGGTCGGAGAGTGTTTTGGTTCCGATCCCTTTGCTGAAACCAACAGTACTTTCGTCTTTTGGATCAATCCAGTTATCGATGTGCTGCTTTGTGGTGCGCAGATAGGATTGTACGACGCTTTCACCGCGCTTATTACGCTTCTCCATCTCTTCATAGTAATCGCGACAGATATCAGCAACCGTCGTCTTTTGAGCTGCTTCTTTGTATGTCGCGGCACCTGTCGCACTCACAAGGTCAGAAAGACGAGCTTCGGCTTCGCGTTTCTTTGCATACTGTTCTCGATGACGCTTCCCATGCCTGTCAGTGAAATCCAACTGCCAAGCTTCGTGTTTTCCGCTCGCGTTTTCCCACGAACGCTTCTTAATTTTAGCCAAAATGATCTCCTGATAATCGCGTCACATGATACCGCGTGGCACACGCGACTGCAATCTAACCAGGATTATTGACATCTCACAAAAAAGAGAACATAACAAGAACATTGACGGGTGGCAATTCAACGATGGAGAGCGCCATGAATGGAGTTTCGGGAAACTACGACGCTGAGATAGATCTGGTACTAGCCTACCACAAGGGCGACGTTCGTGCGTCAATTGAAGCGCTTTTAAAAGACCGAGATTTCCTCGCGCGTGAAATTGAGCTTTCTCGCCTTGCCCTTACCCACGGCCAGCGTGGCAGTTCTTTCAAGAGGGCCGCGTGATGAAAACATTCCAAGTTGCTCTTCCAGAAGCGTACGCACTGAAATGCGCTCGACGTGAAGTTCACCGAGATGCCGGCCGGCTTGGTGCTCGCCTACCTCACCGCATGGCACGCAAGTCGGGTATCGACTTCTGCGTATTCAGTTTTCCATCGGAAAGGCGAATGAGCGTCTTCATGGGGCGTCACGGCGGCAAGCCATTTGGTGATGGTAATTGGGAACGGACCGTCGTTCGGTAATCAGCATGCCCAGGCCTACGTCTTATGAGAAAATTGGCGAGTTCACTTGCATAGCCGACCTGGAGCCGTGGGCTGTTCTCTGCGGCCTTTGCGCAAGGTGCGGGCATGTTCGAGACTTGAACATTGGTGAAATTTGCCGAAAAATCGGGCCCAATGAGTTTCTCAAAACGCAGCAATGGAAACTTAGATGCAGAGCTTGCACTGTGAAAGGGCAAAGTGAATTCGTTGTTTTTAGAGCGCCGAGGTAGATATGTCCGGATATAAGTCTGAAAGCGGTGTCGCTGGAACAAGCAGTAAAAGGTTTGAGCATTGGTGTGACGCGGACGGATGCGAAGCCTGGGGCACCTACGGATACAAAACCAAGTTTGGGCAGCTGTGGTTCTGCTACGAGCACAAGCAGCGAGGCGAAGACGCGCTAGCTGGACGGAAGTGAAAGGCGCCCTATCCTGATCAGATCAGGAGGAGCACATGTGCAATCTTTACAACCTCACTACGACACATGAAGCCATGCGCCGTCTGTTTCCAAAATTCGGCGATATAACGAACCGTGTTGATCCGCAGTTAGATGTCTATCCAGACTACCCAGCCCCGGTCCTGCGCAACTTGGCAGATGGTGAGCACGAACTTGCACATCTTCGTTGGGGAATGCCGACGCCACCTATGTACGTTAAGGGTGAAGCCGACAGCGGTGTGACGAACATTCGAAACCTCACATCACCCCATTGGCGACGGTGGCAAGGCGTTGAAAGCCGTTGCGTTGTACCTGCTACATCCTTCTCCGAATATGGGCAAGAACCCGATCCAAAGACCAAACGCAAGCCTCTGCACTGGTTCGCTCTAAACGAGGCGAAGCCGCTTTTTGTCTTTGCTGGCATCTGGACGATTTGGAAGGGCGTGCGGAAGAAAAAAGAAGGGCCGGTCGAAGTTGATATCTTTGCCTTCCTGACCACCGAACCTAACGCCGTGGTCAAACCTATTCACCCGAAAGCGATGCCGGTAATCCTACGCACGACCGAGGAGATCGACGCGTGGTTGCGTGCGCCATGGGATGAAGCGAAGGAGATGCAAAAGCCACTACCAGATGTAGACTTGATCGACCTGACGCCAAGCAATGACAATAAGGAAGAACAAACTAGTCTGTTTTGACTGGTGCGGTAAGAGCATACCGATCCGAGCAAATAGTCACTCAGGCACATATACATCAACCATGATAACGGTGATTGACTCTCGAGTAGAGTGAGAACATTATAGGAACATCCGAAGCGAAGACGAATTAGAAAGACTCATGGCAATTAAGTTTACGAACACCCCTGTCCGCCCAGTAGAGCCTAAAACAGGTAAAGCCAAAGGTTCGAAAAAAGCAGGTGGGCCGTCGAACCGCGATAATTCCGATCTCGACGAAGATACCAACGGGAAGTGACTTAAATGGCTAATGCGCGTCTGATCGTGGTTGCTGCCTTTGATAAGAATGATGACGGTGAGCTCGTTCCCGCATTCGATCCAATGTCGTTTGAGACCGAAGGCCGTGCAATGAAAGCTGCGACTAGTCTCGAAGGAAAGCATTCAGGGATTGTCGCTTGGAGCCGGGAAGCCGATCCAGATATTGGTGAATATGGACCTCCAGCCATTATTTTTCAGTTTGGCGAGATCCCAGACATGGAATAACAAAACACCTGAAACCCAACCCCCCGTCAAAGCGGGGTTCAGTTTTAGCTAGGCATTGCATTTGTGGCATGGACCAACAGTGCTAAAACACACTTTTCAACGATAATTCTCTTTGATAAATTATCGCCGCGCCGCGTGGAGGAATACGGGTCATGCCCACGTGCGCAGCCCCGTGACGTTGGGAGACGTGCCGGGGCTTTTTATTGCAGGCAGCAATCATAAAAATATGATCAACTCGCCTAGGAACCTAAGGTTCGTCCGCATGTTTCTCCTGAGCAAACACCCCTAGGAGTAATGCAATGAAGATCGTCCTTATTGCTGCCGCTGCACTCGCTATGATTTCAAGCTCTGCACTAGCGCAGGAGCCGCCTAAGCCACCTGCACCTCCATCTACAGAAGCACCGGGGACGCCCCCACCGCCGCCACCACACAGAGGACCGCCTCCTCCCGAAAAGTCAGCACACATTCGCGTTGAGGATAAGGGCTTCAAGGTAGACGTGAAATGCTCTGAGGATGAGTCAACGAGCGACTGTGCTGAGATCGTCTACAAGTTGCTCGATCGCGTTGGCCCACCGAAAAAGTAACCTGATAATTTGACCTGCCTCGGTAGGGTTATTTTATTGCAAGGATACGAAAAACCCGCCCAGTGAATGATCTGAGCGGGTTTTTTTGGGTTTTCGCTGGCGGGAGGGATCGGTACGGATTGGATCAGCCAGCCAACTTAGTAAATGCTATCAGGGTTAACGTGTGGTTAAAACAACTTAGGTTGTAATTATAGCCGTGCGATTTTTGGCGCGCTGTTCGATCGCCTTCAATCTCTCAGCGAAGAATATGATCTTATTCAGATCATAAAGACGGCTGGCCGCGTCCTTCTCTCCAAAACGATAGCAAGCCTTAAAGATGTTACCGAGCGCAAAGGACATGCGTTTGTGTTCAATAAGATCGTTTAGTTCGCTCGCACCTTCAGGCAGTTCATAATAGCTGGTTGAGCCGCCGTCGGATTTGATCGCACTGCAGGATCGCATGCCAAGAGCAGTTAAATGCAAAGGCTTCGGCATAGGCACCTTAGGTTTATCCAACTCTCCACGCGCGATCTCACGGTCAATTCTTGCATCTGGCACCATCACATATCCTCCGGCGGTGCTGGCGGCAGCATCCAATGAGTTGGTACGGGTGGCATTCCACCGTCAAAGCGCTCGTCGAACCAGCCCATTTCACCCACGGGCTCGCCATTAAGCCAATGATGGTGAGTGAATGCGCAGCCGGTTATGCGTCCAAAGTTCGTCCACAGATCGACCGCAGTCCCATCTAAAGGCGCAGTTTCCATTCGCTGCCAGCTACTCATACACCCTCCCTCACCTTACGCTTTGGCTCTTCGAAGCTCTCTGTCAGAGGCCCGCCAGCAAGCAATCCGCGCAACGCTGACAGCTTATCTTCCACACGCGGTCGGAAGCGTCGCGCTGCAAAAGGCGGGTTTTCATAACCAAACTGCGGGCAAGTACCGCGATCGACACCCTTGAGACGAACGCCGATATAAGAGCCATGAATATAATGCTCAAAAGGTCCGATCCACTCGATCTCGTAAATCTCGCCTTCCTTCACCTCGAGGTATTGCTCAAAGCCAACGACTGAATCGATGCAGACCACTTTTTGCCCAACATGGAATTGGTTCATGCTGTCTCTCCTTCAATAATGGCTTCGGCAATAATGCCTCCTGCAATTCTATGTATATCCGACCACGCATCCTCATCGTCGAATACGCAGATCGCTATCGCAGCACATCGCTGCCTTTCTGCAAGGACGGCTGCTGCAATTCTCTCCTCGATGTGACGCTCAAGTTTAATTGCTGCAATATTTTCGCCCATCACGCCGCTGCCCTATTCTCAATGCTTCGGTACTCAACTGCCACATCGTGCTGCATCGCTCGATCGATGCCCATCTTCATTCCGGCGCTGATACCACGATCAGAGTAAACAACGCATTTCGTAGCCACACGATACCAGGCAAGACCGGCCTCAATGCCCAACGACCGTTCATCGGGCCGCATATCGTCCAACACTTGCGTGTGCAGCAAATGGCTAGCAATCGGTGCCTCGCCTCGTCGCAGGCTGTCTGAGAGGCACGCTCGTGCATATGCTATGTTGCCGTCCACGTCGCCGCTGTAAGGTGTTTCGATGATGGAGAGTGGTTGACGGTTGTCGTTATAAGGTTTTGGCAGGCACCTTATAACCCCTGTTCTTAACAGCCGCCCTTCAACAGCTGCGCGTGCGGCTTGGTCTTCTGCTTCTTCAAGCATATGCTCTCCTCGTGTTGTGGTGAAACGCCGCTTGGTGGGCGGCGTGGTTGGTATTGTCTTGATGCGGTTTCCAAGCCTACACTGATAAACAATCAGGGAGGCCGATATGCAAATATTAGACGCCAAGTACGTTGGGAACTCAGCATCCATCACTGTGCAGTTCTCCGGCAAGAAGGTGGTCGTGGAATATGGCCCAATAGCTCCACCAATAGACGGAAGGATGCGTTCCCCATTCATCGACAATAAGGATTTAGCCATGAAAGAAATTTTGGCGCAAACCAGCCAACTTGAAACTGAAATTCGAGCGGCCGTTGCAGACTATCTAGCGTCCCAAAAGGGCTGACGGTTAGGCTGCAGCCCTTTGACTTTTCGCATTGTCATTTGCCGCCGCATACTTCCCTGCGACCATCTCGGGCCGGAGAATGTCGCGACCGACTTCACCAAACTGCTTGCTATAGGTTATCCGTTTAGCTGATCGACCAGACAGCCACCCACCGCCAGCGGCATAAGCGTCTGGTGCTGCGAGCGTTTCATGCTGCTCGACATACATCAGCGTGCCTTTTCTGGCATCGTCGCTGTGTCGGTGTCCGATATGCACGTAGGCGTGTTGCGAGCGGCCAAACATCCCGCGAAACATGCCTGCAATCGTGCCCTCGATATTTGCGACTCCTCGCTTGTGCCCGTGATGATAGGCAAGCATCGTGCTGCCCCACTCGAATGCGTAATAGAGCGACGGTGAATTATCGACAGTGATGCGAGGTTCGTCTTCATACATAACGGCGAGCATCTCACGCAGCCATGCTGATGATGCCGGGTCGTGGTTACCAGATGCCATCACGACATGAACTCGCTCATGCTTCTGCAAGAGCATATCGATGATGCGGCGGATCGTTCGGATCACAATGCGAATGACTTTCTGCAGGCGGCTGTCAGCGTCCAGAACATGCTTGTGGGCAGGCGTGACGCTTTCAAGTGCATCGTGGTGCATCAAGTCGCCGAGCTGCGCCAGAATGGCCGTGTGAGCGTCGGGCGCTTGTGCTATAGCCGCCGAGAACCAATCAAGCAATAGCTGCTCGGCAATCCGCAGATCGTAATCGCTGCCAGTTTCTTCGCGCCACGACATCATTCCGAAATGGTTGTCAGTGATCGTGAACTGATTCAACAGATCCTCGCGACAGCCCTTCGGCGCCGGCATGATAGATACGCGGGGCAAATCTTCTTTGAGCGCTTCAACCATGGCTGTGATTGCGGCCCGTTGCTGGTCGGCGTCCGCACGCTCCATGATGTGTTGCGTGACGATGCGGCCTTCGCTGTTAACGAGCGTCGTCTTGCCTTTAACGGCAAAACCGGCAGTCGCTTCATAAACAGGGCCAGCCTCTTTTGTCTGGCGCATGTAGGTGCCGTTAGGCGTTTCGGTCAGGCTTTTAATCGCATAGCCTGGCAGCGTTTCCTTCGGACCCATCAATCCGAGCTCAGCCGCACGTTTGATACTGTCGTGAAATGCAGACTTCTTGACGCCACAAGCCGCAGCGGCCTTCGTTATCGTGCCGTGCTGCTGATACGCAGCAACACGGCGGGCTAGTTCTCGATTTGAAAGGCGCGTGTTCGCCCGCTGTCTGTCATTGGACATACAGTCTCCTCGTGTTGGTTGGTTTGCGGGTTGGTGGCCGCAATTTGTCATTGTGGTGAAAGTGAAAGAGGCGTCAAGTATAAAACATAAAGGTTTCAGTCCACTCTACTTATCCCTGCTATTCACAAGCCAACTCACTTATTAGGCACTATATGTAGTGGGAAGCTAAATTTCGAATTCTAAATATTGACGACCCTATTCGATTCGTTCACATTACGTTCACGACCGAGTGACCTCCAGTCCAAGTAGTCGTCCCTGTAATTAAATAGGAACTTTCGATATGGCTAAAGCCGAGACAAGTAATAGAGTATCTTCGATTGCCGCAAAGGCTCTCTCAACAGGCAAAGCTACCCCAACCCAGATAAAGGCGATGGCAGGATCAGTACTTCGCCAGGATGAGACCAAGGGCAAGCGCAAATAAAAATAGGGGCCTTTAGGCCCCTATTTATTTCTTCTTAGGATCAACTCGCCAAGAATATCCTGTGTTGAATTGCCCGGTTTTGCTATCCCTAGATAATTTAGGTGACATAGAGGATGGAGCTGCTGGCCTAACGGCTACCTTGGATGGGCCGGTGTTCAACCCTCCTTTTCGGGAGTAGCCTTCACTCATGCTGCCGAAGCCACGGTTTTTTGATGTCGTACTCTTCATCTTCATCAGCCTCCTTGCTCGCCTTATATGGGAATTCCAAATGCATATTATCAGATCCTCGCGCAATATAAACACTCGGCAGTTCAAACAATAGGTTTCCGTCGAAATCGAAAACTTGCGCCTCATTTAACACAAGTTCCCTAAGTTTTTCGCTCTCGGAGAATACCCCTACCCATCCAGCATAAACAATGTTGTTAGCAAAATCCCTATAGTGGACATATTCCGAGGCTGCCTTCGGAGAATTCATTACGAAATCCCAAACATCTTCATCGCCATAAGTTTTCGTTGCTCTAATTAACTGTAGAAATCGAGTAGCAATCTTATAATTAACAAAGTACAGCCACACTATGGAAAGTATAAATCCAACAAGCGTGGCTATAGCAATTTGCAATGATATTGCAGCATCTATTACAGTTTCCTTATCAATGTTTTCCAACTTTACCATTATAAAGTCTTGATGGAGAACGAAAAAGACAACGTACGTCACCGCATAGCTCACGATGCCAAATAAAGCTGCGCGTAGCAAAAACTCGAATTGTGATGGATTTTTCTTTTTACCGTATGAAGCATCAATTCGAGCCCAAATAACGCCTGGCAAGAGAAGAATAGTCAACTGAATCAGAAATATGCTAATCGTCATGTGCCGCCCCTTTGCGGCAGATTATCAAGTTTTCGATGAGTTGGAAGCAGGCATTGTAACTGCTACCCCCTCGCCCGTGTAGTCTTCTGCTCAAACACACGGTCCATGCGCTCGGTCAGTCCATCAATTCGATTTGCAACGCTTTCGATGGCACGCATGATCTGCGAGGTCTGTTCCTGCATCCCCGCCTTTGTGGCGAATGTTTCGGCCGCGCGCAGCTTATAGTCTGACAGTTCCTGCCGCGTTAGTGCGGCGAGCGCTGTGGCTGCTTCGGCTTTGGCCGCCGTTTCATTTCTCGCGGCGTTAATCTTGCTGTCGACGTACTTCCAAAGGCCAAACAAAAAGCCAAACAGCATCACGATGAAGCCGACAACGCCCATGATTTCAGGTCCGGTCATGCTTCGTTTCTCTTTAGATTAAACATAGTTAATGTGCCCCTTTGTGTTCGCTTAAGGTCTTTGCTGATATGATTGCGGCATGAGACAGGTATCGAACAGTTTGATTGGCGAAATCTTCGGTGCGGTTTTGCGGGTTTTATGCATCGCGGTGCCGGTGATTGTTGCACTGGCAGCTATAGTCTTCATCGTGAAATACGAAGAAAGACGGGCGTTCATGCCGAAAGAGCAAACCCCGGGAGTGACTGAGCCTTTGGGCAACTGACCTCAAGGCCGTACCCCGCACAGCTTTTCCATTTTCTCATTCTCTGCCAGGATCTGGCGCTTGGTTTCTGACGTGTCGTCATGGCTGGCATAGATCGCCCGCGCTACGTCGCAATAGTTACCGCTTGTCGCGCATCCACTTAGCAAGCCGAGCGTCAACAGCGCTGTCATCAAGACGGCTGACTTCATTTTCTATCTTCCGTGCTTTGGTTGCCGATTGTGCTTCGCGCGCGGCCTGAGCTGTTTTGCTGTCGGACCGGCCTTTGAGGTACGCGCTGACAAGGACGGCCAACGCCGCAGCGATTGCCACGGCGTAGCCTGTCAGCTTGGAACGGAGTGCTAGGAGGAAGGTCATGCTTGCTCTCCTGTAAGAAGCAAGGATGTCGAACCGTCGCGCTCGCGGCGGATCAGATACCCGTCGCGAGTTTCGGTGATGCCTTGCGCGAGTGTTAGGTGCGAATCGGTCCAACGCTGGACCTTCCCATCAATTGCGACTTCTGCAGTCTGCGCTTCAGCGTCGTAATCAATCACGATCCTCACGCCGCCACCCTCTTTAGTTCAAGCCTGCCTGTATGCCAGAGCCAGAAGCCGCCACCGACGGCGACGAGAACAAGTGCGACAGTCAGAAATGCCCACGGATTTGAAACAGCGCTGATAAGGCCGGTCAGGAACGTACCACCACCAGCTGCGACGATGGTCTGCACCGTCTTATCCTTGAGCATAGGCACGTCGTCAGGCTTGGCATCATCAGGAGCAGCGGCCTTCATTTCGCGCGCAGCAATCAGACTATCGAGAAAGTTGCGATAATAGCCAGCGATCAGCGTGGCCTTATCAGTGCCGTTGACGATGACACGCGCGCCTTCAGGATCTGCTTTACCCTTGCCGAAATAATCTGCGAGCTTGCGCCCCGTGAACTTGCCCAGCACCATGCCTTCAAAGAGGATACGGATTGCTGTGGCTAGTTCGAGCGCCTTCTCCGGTGCATCGGCAATGCCGAACTTCCTGTAGTTCGTTTCATGGGTAACTTGAGCAAAGCCACGTCCAAACCACGCTTTGCCTTTTTTGTCGAAACGCCAGTAAGGCGTGCGAACTTGCTTTAACTTGCCTGAGGCCCAAGCGTTATCCAAGCGCTTCACGACTGTCTTATCAGCCACGAACTGTTCGCTGGGCTTTTGCGTTTCTTTGATCGGCTGCATCTTGCCACCAGTCTCATGAAAGACCGTTGCAAGGATATAAGCGATCTGCTCGTCGGGCAGATTACGGCGCTCAGCTTCGGCCAAGATAGCCGATGTGCCATCAACCTGAGCCTGGCTCAAACGGCCACCAAAAGGCGCGCGCCTCGCATAAGCGAAGAACGTTGTTTTGTTCATTTGATTGTCCTTGGAATTGTATTTGCGGAAGGCAAGCAGTTTTAGTGCGGCCCTCGGTAGGAAATGCACCTATCTGTACGGTTTCGTACATTGATTAGGCGGGGATTTATGAGATGATGAAACCGCGCAAAGACGGTCTGCCAAATACTGCCTAGCGCAAAGCTCCGACTTGATCCGTCTCGTCGGGGCTTTTTTATTGACCGTCGATGAACTCGCGGCTTCTGCTCAGTTCGTTGCACGGCTTGAGAATTTCAACTGCAGACTGTAGCATCGTCTTTTGTATCAGGAGGGGATCATGGACTGGATCAGCGTTATCAATATGGCTTTGGCAATATCGATGGTAGGGTTCGGCCTATTATGTCTCGTGATTTTGTGGGTACAGCGAGATTGAAACTATCGCCTCTCTGTACGCTACCGTACATTGCATTGGCACGCATTTGTGAGAAGATACTGATGCGTATCAACGTCACCGCAGACAGGCTGTACGCATGGCCTCAGCTCGTTAAAGATACCCACGAGCTGGGGCTTTTTATTTCTGCCCAAAAGTAAAAGTTCATGGACTTGCGCTCAACGCTTAGTTTCCGAGTAAAACCCTTAGGTAGCCTCGCACAGCCTCTTCTTCAGAGAAGCTCCGTCCTCTGATTTGCAGATAATCACGATCGTGCCGGGTCTGAAGTTGTGAGATGATGGCAGTTGCTAAGGCATTCGCATCTGCAACAGGAACAAGTGGACCGTACTTTCCGTTCTCAAGAATTTCTCTGGGTCCGCTCGGACAGTCCGTGCTCACGACAGGGCAACCACAGGCTAGAGCTTGGACTAAAACACCAGGCAGGCCCTCATACTTTGAGGACAGAACAAATAAATCAGCGTTGCGCATGTACTTAAACGGATTTTGAACGAAGCCCTCAAATATAACATGATCTGCGATATTTAACTTCTCTACCAATAGGTTGAGATCTGAGAGCATTGGACCTTCGCCCAGTATGATCAGACGAGCTTTAAGTTTGGTTCGGACTAGTGCAAACGCTTTTATTAGTGTTTCAAAATCCTTTTGGGGCTTCAGCTTCCCTACCGCGATAATTACGGGGATTTCTTTATTGTTAAACCAGACATGCTGCATGTCCTCCAATGATTGTTTTTCAAGTGTCGAATTGTATACAGCATTGTAAACGGCATGAAGCTGATGATCAGGTAATTTTAAAGCTTCGCCGAGATCTTTAGAAACGCCCTTTGAAACAGAAACAATTGCATCGGCGCGTTCAAAAAAATACCTTAGCGTTGGGGCTACGTGTTTCTGACGCCATTTTGCTCGCCCGATATAACCTTCACTCAATTGGTTTCGTTGGCCTATAACGATGCGTGTATCCACATCTGACACCGTTCGTGCAACGACCGCTGCGATGTTACCATAATCTAGAGCAGTCAGTAGCGCTCGGGGCCGAGTTTTGCGAAGATAATCAGCCAAAGCCGGCACTGCAGCTGCGGGCTTTGGTGAGCTGGGAATAACGATTAGTCGCAGCAGGTATAATAAGTCCATCGGATATCGCCACAGACTACGCATTGTTTGGACGAAGGAGGCTTGGCGTAGCCTGATAAAATTAACTTTGTCGGAAACCAGATCATGGAAAACGCCTTTTTCATCGACTACCAAAAGATCGACATCGACGCCCGACGCAGCAAGAGCATTAGCAAGATTCACAGTTGATCTTTCGGCACCGCCTCCCTTCAACGATTTGATGAAGATGGCTAGTTTTCCATTCTGGTCCGTAAGTGGCGCCAACCGACAACTCTCCATTTTTCGAGGAAAACTTCACCTCCTTTCCCTATCTAATTAAGCTAACCGCGTTGCAATAGACAATTATAACTCTGCAGACAGAAAAAATTACTTTTCCAATCGCTATATGGCGCACCAAGTGTCAGTGAAAAGAATTCGATCTCTCGTCCATTGACACCTCAACGTTTCGCTCTAATTAGCGGTTATTCACAGCATCACAGCCCCCGCTTGAGTGCAAAGTGAGTAACCCCAGTTGGTTCCCTCCGGCTGGGGTTTTTGCTTTTTCCCACTCTTGACGCTGAGATATGCGACACTAGATCTTTGTTATTCACCGGATCGAAGCATTGCTCGAGTTGCACCAGTGAGTAACCCCGGTTCATGGCTGCCCGCCTGCCGGGGTTTTCTTCAATCTGCGGTGAGTGTAAACTCGACTCGCGCGAGCCAACCTTAACGACGCAATCGGAAGGCTCGCATGGCCCCGATCGCACACAACCGGTCGGGGCTTTTCTTTTCCGCGTTATTTGTTATTGAGATTTTGCGCTGAGATTGTCCGCAAGCTGTCTTGGCGCAGCCCCGGCTCGTGCTTCCTTCATTCAACACGCCGGGGCTTTTCTTTTCAGTTACATTCTGAGAATATCAAATCGCACCAAAGGCCGCCCGTCATAGTTGCCCGAGGTGTAACCCCGGATTTGACCTACCGTCGTCTGGGGTTTTCTTTTGTATATTTTTTGCTATTGAGATTGCGCGCAGAGACAACTGCATGCCCGTTGATGCGCAACCCCCGGCTCGTGCTATCCTCCATTCCCTTCGAGCCGGCGCTAGATCGAACATTGAGTAGGGTAGAATGACCAGGATAATGAGAGAGTGGAGCGAGACAGAGGAAAAGATTGCTCAGGATACGGTTGATAAATTCCACAAAGTTTTGATTGCAATGTTAGTTGAAAAACAGATGACACATGCTGATTTAGGCGCTGCTTTAGGCGTATCGAGGGCTCGAGCTACTCAACTTCTCGGTCCCAACACTAATCCATCCATGCGTTACACTGCATTAGTTCTTCACCGACTTGGTTATACGTTGGAAATCAAAAAAATATAATCCCGTCGCCATAAGTGATCTACATAGGGGCCATATTCAATCAGCTGCGTTGCATTGATAACAATCATAACGTCATATCTGCAGGGTTGGATTTTTCAATGAACCTTATATAAACGCCGTTAGCGCCGACTGAATATTGTGCAGCTTGCGCAGCCCCTAAGCGTTGCGGGAGATGCGCAGGGGGCTATATGTAGACTTGTTCCAACAGTCTCACAATTTGAACAAGTATGGGTTTAATCTAAACTAGGTTTCATATGACTATATTCTATGATGATTTTATAATTTCAATGATAGTCGTTCTGTTTTCTCTCGCGATTATCGCGTTCGCATGGATTATACGCAAACGATAACACAACTATAAGATTAACTATTATCGAGTTTAGGGATACCTTTCGACTGAATAAAAAACATAAGTTGGCTAACGGTTTCAAACCGCCACCCAAAAGCCAAAATTTGGTATAAAAAACTTGACCGCAGCAGAAGAAAGCGGATGACCAAAGATGATTAAAACGATTATTTTCAACAACGCCTTTCCAGTTGTCTTGGTAGGATATTATATATCATTGCTTCTCAACTTCAGCCAAACAGAACGGATGTCGATTGACCTACGACCAAAATATCAGCGCATCATTAGCCTGCTGGTAACATTATCTCCGGCCGGTCTGGCAATAAGTGCCGTTCTTGGCATAGTCGTTGTTATTGCGCGCCTTATCCAATTACCGTCATAAGTACTGGCGAACTGCGTGTGCCAGTAAACTTTTAATCGGACCCATACAGATCTCGCGTATAAACCTTCTCAGCCACATCCCTAATATCGTCAGCCCATCTATTTGCGACGATAAGTTCAGCGCGCGCTTTGAAGGCTGACAGCTGCGCAATCACTTCCGAGCCAAAAAAAGATGTGCTCTTGAGCGTGGGTTCATAAACAATCACTTTGATACCCTTGGCTTTAAGTCTTTTCATAACGCCTTGGACACTGGAAACTCTAAAATTATCAGAGTTTGCCTTCATAGTGAGCCTATAAATTCCCACAACCTCTGGCTTTCGCGCAATTATTTCGTTTGCAATAAAATCTTTGCGTGTTGTGTTCGCCGATACAACGGCTTGAATTAAGCTTTGCGGCACATTCGCATAGTTTGCTAGTAATTGCTTGGTATCCTTCGGGAGACAATATCCACCATATCCAAACGAAGGGTTATTATAGAAGTTGCCAACGCGGGCGTCCTGACCTATGCCCTCTATTATTTGTTGTGCATTTAATCCGTGAACGGCCGAGTAGGTATCCAACTCGTTAAAGAACGCTACACGCATTGCTAGATACGTGTTTGCAAACAACTTTATTGCTTCTGCCTCGCTCGTGCCAGTTACAATGATAGGCGCATTTCTTTGAACAGAGCCGCCCAACAACAAACTTGCAAACGCCTCTGCTTCGTTCGTAGGTGGCCCCACAATTATGCGCGATGGATATAAATTGTCGTGAAGAGCCCTACCCTCTCGCAGAAACTCGGGTGAGAACAATATCGTTAAAGTAGGATATCGTTTTGATATTCTCTCTGTGTAGCCTACAGGAACCGTAGATTTGATAACGATGGTAGATAACGGACTTATTGTCTGAACGTCATCAAGCACCTGTTCAATCGAGCTGGTATCGAAAAACTGCGTTTCAACATCGTAATCGGTAGGCGTGGCTACGACAACAAAACTTGCCCCCTGATATGCATCGACTTTGTCTCCAGTTGCCCGAATATCAAGAGTTTTGGTCGACAAAAATTCGGCAGCATCAGCGTCGACGATAGGCAGTTCCTTCTGATTCAGAAGAGCAACTTTCTTCTCAACTGGATCATAAGCCACCACTTCATTGTACTGAGACAAGATAAGGGCATTGGAAAGCCCAACATATCCCAAACCAGCCACTGCAATTTTCATAACAATTTCCTATTCAATTTGCTTTGGAACCCAGTGCATTCAGCAACATATTGTATATCTCTAACGAATGATTCGCCGAGAGGATTCCGCTATTGCACAAATCTAAAATCGACTCTATGCACCAGTCGAAACTGAAAATCGAGTCTCACTAAGGGACGAAAGATTGAAGAATATTAAGCGTTTCAATCGGTCAGGATTCCGCCGCACCATAATTACACTAGCTTAATCCTTGTCAGAGATGTTTCACTGGCCTATAGAACACAAGATTCATCTGAACGTTTTTTCGGTCTATTCAGATTATCTTCTGCTGGACTATTTGGAACTTGAGGTTACTTATGGATCTTTCTATCATTATTCCAATGTATAACGTCGAGTTATATCTACGCGAATGTTTAGATAGTGTTGCAAAGTCATTAAAACCTGACTTCAGAGCAGAAGTAATTTGCGTCAACGATGGAAGCACCGATAGCACACCGCAGATTGCCGAAGAGTTTTCAGCGCGGTATCCACAGTTTCGATTAATAAATCAAAGAAACGGCGGCTACGGAAAAGCAATCAACGCAGGACTAAATTCAGCCACTGGATCTCTATTTACCATTGTCGAATCCGACGACGTAATTTTGGACAGTGCATATCCCAGGCTGGTTGAAATTCTACTCAATGATTATTCAGTCGATTTTGTTAAAACACCGTACCAACCCTTCACCGACTTAGGTAAAAACCCGATAATTGCCGCACCACGCATTAATTTATCTGCATCGGACGTTCTGAATGATAAATCGAAAGCAATAAAGCCAACCGACTTCCGCGATAATGAGCTTTGCTTTACACCACCAGCGATTTGGGCGGGTATCTATCGACGATCATCTTTTGAGCGGCTAAAAATTCAATTACCCGAAACGCCAGGCGCAGGATATCAAGATACATGTTTTTCAACATTATCGTTTCTCAATGGGCTTCGATACTATTGGTTGAACGATTATTATTATATGTATCGCATCGACAGAGAAGACGCGTCGAGACACATCAAGAATCGAAGAAACGAGATACTTGATATATTCGAATATACTAAAGAGAATCTTGTTCGTAACAATAACTTCAACGATGAGTCGGAACCTTATTTTTATGCGCTCTATTTCCGGAGGCTTGTGTGGTTCCTGAAGCGCGTTCGAGAAGATTATCAATTTACGCTTTTCATGAATTTATACCGTTCTTTTGAAGATGTATGGGGCAACGAGAACCTGCGCGCAAACGTCAGAACTCTCTTGCCAGGTTTCGAAGCTGAATTATTCGACAAGTTTTATAATGGTCGACATGCAGAGCTTTATATTTGATGAACTTGGGTAATCCTATGTCACTTACAATCATTGTTCCCTCGCGAAATCCAGAGACTTACTTCATCGGTCAGATCAATCGACTGCTTGATTCAGGTAGAGATTGGAAAGTGATAATCATTGATGACGGCTCCAAAATACCCATTCAGGATTTCTTTGCTGACCACGGCAACTTAAAGATCTTAAGAAATCCCTTACCAAAAGGCGCAGGCGCCAGCAGGAATATTGGGTCCAAGCTGCTCGAAACAGAGTATGCACTGTATTTGGATGATGACGATTTTATGGATTGGGCTGTCGTCGATCAGTTGATGGAGCTTCTTGATGCTACTCCATCGGCAGATCTCGCAGTTTCATTGTATGACGTTCAACAGGACGGAGTACAAATTGGGGCAAATCCTAACGACATAGACATTATCAGTCGTATTCTGAGCGGGAAAACGCACCGTTTGATCGCGATAGATGGTAACGAGACGTTATTGAGATTTACCAATTATCCTTGGAACAAGATTTACCGTACGAACTATATCGAACGCTTGGGATTACGGTTTTCACATACTGCAACGCAGAATGATATTCACGGACATTGGCAATCTTTGCTCGGTGCAAATCGTATTCTAGTTAGCAAATTCGTTCAATGTACAAAAGTGCAGCACAGCAAAGGTCGGCGGATCAGCAACACTGGTGATAAAAGACGCCTGGAAGCTTTTACCGCCCTCCGTGAGACATTTGAATTGGTGGAGCAACACCCATCTCAATGTGTAAAGGATACGTTTTGGGCATTCTATTATGATGTCTCACATTGGATGTTGAGTATCGCCTCTCCGAATGCGTATTCTTCTCTTTTGCGCGAACACGTCAAATTCATTGGCATGATAAAACCAGGTCAGTCGAGCATTGAACCAAATACCGGAGTGAAAACATGGAAATTATGGGACACACCGACAATGAGTAAAGAATCCAATTCGATAGATAATAACAATCAGGATATCGAAACTGACTTGGGATACTGCCTAACAGAAATTTCAAGGCTCAAACGTCTCAGCATCGAACTTAAATGTGATAATGAAAAACTGCGCTCTGAACGCGACCATCTTTTGTGGCTGCAAGGTGAACATCTCCGTCAGCTTAATTCAAAAGCAGCCAGATGGGCATTCGGCATACGGGCAAAATTCCGAAAGTTCGTTAATTAATGGGGGCTGCATTGCATTATAGAGAGATAAATGCCCTGCGAGCTGTAATCACAGCTGTTGAGCGCACTTCCGCAGAATGGAAACATCTATATCGGTTTGAGGAAGAATTCTCATCTCAACGTCACGGGATCAGTATAATTGTTCCAGTCCACAACGGCGCCCAAGAATTAGAAGACCTGTTCATCTCACTGCGCAATCAATCGATCGATAAATCTCTTTATGAGGCAATATTCTCGCTGAATGGATGTACCGATGAATCGCTGAATTTAATTGAGGAATTTTCTGCTAAAAGTGGCGTTAATACAAAAATTATTAACAGCACTTTCGCGAATGTTGCGAAAGCTCGGAACTCTGCAATTCAGCTTGCTTCCTTTCGTTATTGCACATTCATCGATCATGATGACTTTATCTCCCGTAATTATCTTGAAGAGTTTCTTGTACTTGGCGACTATCGCTCTGTAGTGGTTTCCAACATCGTCAAAGTGATTGATGATCAGCTCCAAGAAGATTATGCGCAGCGCGTTGTTCAAGCCGGATTTGAGGATGCTTTAGTTCATAGTGCAGATGATATATCAATTTGTTATAGAGCATACACGCTGAATGCAATTAAAGCAGCGCCTACTTATATGTTGAAAAGAGTACATTATGAGGATAACCTGCCTCATAGTGAAGACCTGCAATTCTGGCGCCGCGTTTTTAAAAAGTTCACCCCTATAACAGTAAAAACCCCCACTCGAACTGATATATATTATAGAAGAGTCTTGAATTCATCGCTTAGTAGAAAGCCGGACAATTTTTATCAAAAGGCAAGGCCAAGGTTAGCCATTCTTGACAGCATAGATCAGGAAGCAAGGCAGCATTACTGCGACTCTCCTCAGCGCAAGTTTGATTCGCAAATCAAATCGCTGCTTTTGGAGACACTTTATAATATTGGCAAGCAGTGAAACTTGATCTTATTCAGAAAATTTTAATACACTATGGAGTGACACTATCTGAAGTTTTGGAGAGCTTTCTCTACGAATCGTGACATATTCTGATGATGGGAAACGTTTATACAACAAAAGGGGTGACCTTGCCCCGTTGAAATAATCCATTTTGAAGTAAGCTCTGGCTCATTGAGAGGACCAGAGAATGAAGCGCAACCGTTTTACAGACGAACAGATCATCGGCATTTTGAAGGAGCACGAGGCGGGCACGCCTGTCGCCGAGCTTTGTCGCAAGCAAGGCGTCAGCGATGCCAGTATCTATAAATGGAAAGCCAAGTTCGGCGACCAAAGTGGAATGGCACTATATAGCGCCTGGTAAACCGCTCCAGAACGCCTTCATCGAAAGCTTCAATGGACGGCTACGAGACGAGCTCCTGAATGAAACGCTCTTCTCGTCACTGACCCATGCACGATCAGCGCTTTTAAACTGGCGCAGCGATTACAACGATCACCGACCTCACTCTGGACTCGGCTGGATGACGCCTGCCGAGTTCGCTCAGACAATCAACCCGCGACGTGATGCGGTGCTGCGCAGCCGGAACGGCTCTGCAGCGCAACCCGCCGCTACCGCCCCGAATACGGCAACCCAAAACCACTGGAGCGAACTCAAAACTGGATAAAACTTGGCGGCAACGTCAGGGGGAATTATGAGTAGTTTTCGCGATTTTTTCTGAACATAAAACGTATTCCTGATCTATTACCGCCAACCCGATAAAACTAAAATCGAAGTATTCGTTTAGTTTTTGCGGCGAAACTGAAAATCCTATTATGTAGTTTTGACAGTTCATCTTTCACTTTTTCATGATGCTTTATCTCTGAGTCATAAGCATCACTATTTGCATTTATAATATAATTCGAATCTATATTGAATCTCTCCATAAGATGAGATTTATGCTTAGACAGAATATAACTGCTATTAGCAAAAATAATATTCCAGCTTTTGTCGACAGATTCGGTACTGATCACATTAATGAGAATGTTATTACTTTGAATGAGTTTTCCGCCTTCGGACGTAAATCGTAAGAGAAACTCCAAATCCTGCATACGACGCAAATTTTCATCAAACTGAAACCGTCTAAACACAGAAATGTGGCCAGCCATCAGAGATGTGCCTAGCGCATAATGAAAAGTTCCATCGACACCAGTTTGCGGCATAAGATGCCGTTGGGCCGTATGCCTCAAAACTTCATTCCAAACTATTCTATTTCCTAGATCAGGATAAATGAGATCCCCGTAAAGTCCAAACGGATTACGCGGCCCCAAGTACTTGGAGTTCGCAAAATGATTAAAACGAGCAATGCAAATTGAATCACTCTCGCTTTTCTCGATCTGAGCTACCTGCTCTATGACGCGGGTATTCTTAGAAACGTCGTCATCATCGAAGAATACGAGAAATTCACCTTTTGCCTCGTCTACCACAACTTTGCGACTGTAACCAGCACCTCGATTTTGTTCATTTCTCAGTAAGCGCACTCGAGCATCTTTAGAAGAAAACTTCTGTAGAAACTCGAACGTCCCGTCTGTAGAGCAATCGTCAAGAATCAATATCTCATATTCGCCCCCCACCTGAGAAAGAGCAGAATTTAGCGAATATCCAATCGTATCAATGCAGTTATAGGTCAAAAGACCTATAGTAGCCCGCACAGTTGTCCGCTCTTTGATGCGATCATCCGCAGCGACGCAGAGGCTTTCTGTTCTGAAATCCAGAGGGTGATCGATCCTGAAAGAATTAATAATTTTCTCGTTTGTCCTTAGCGCCTCTAAAATGCTTAGTTGGCTATAAGGCACACCTTTATCTTCGCTGTCAGTTAACGTTTGGATCATGCATGGTTTTTCACTTCCGACCGCAGAATAGCCGGCAGAAGCCACGCGAAGGTTGAATTCAGTATCATAAAATCTTCTAAGTTCTTCGTTGAACCGAACTTTACGGATTATTTCAGTAGGGCACGTCATTATTCCCGAACCAACAGAGCCCTTTACACCATGCCCCTTAACGCTCTCAAAAAACTCCGGATTATTTTTGCAAAACTTTTTATCGAGATGGTAAAAAAGGGCATCGGCCATATACTTAGCGAGTTGAGTGGAAGTGACAGCTAAAGGGCGCACTCCAAACGTCAGACCTTCTTCAGCTTTATTTATAAACCGATCACAAAAAAATACTTTGCGGTCATCTCCCGCAAGAACTCTCATAGATTCTGAAATTCTAATTGGAAGACTATAATCATCATCGTCAAACAGCGAAACGTATTCGCCACGAGCGGCATCGGCAATTATGTTAAAAGAGGCAGCTGCACCTTTGTTAACTTCATTCTTTATGATGGTTACATTCGATAAACCATCAGTTTTGCGCTTGATAACGTCCAAAGAACGATCGCTAGAACAGTCATCTACTATGATAATCTCGATATTAGCGTAATCTTGAGATAGTGCGCTATCAATTGCCCTACCTATACTATCTTCAGCATTGAAGCAGGTAATACCGATAGTCACCAGCGGTTCTTGTGTTGTTATCTGAGACATATTATTTTCCCTCCCGCCGAATCCGCCTTGAATAGTATTTCGCCATAAGCAAAGACGGCTTCAATCCTAAACCTACAGCTCTACTACGAATCGACTCTCGATTACTGCCAGCCAATTTTCTAATTAAAGGTGTATTCCAGTAAGACATCTTTAAAAATTTCGCGAATTCATCACCACTGCGAAACGAATGCTTGATCGCATTACCTGGAGGCGCAGAGACTGGTGGGATAAAATGTCGATAATTTCCTCTTGCAAACTCTAAAAAATCTCGACCGGAAGATCCCAATGTCCGTATAACCGACACGTAAAGATCCGGGCGGTCTAATATCTCCTTGAATTCTGCATAAGCACGGGAAAAAACGCGAAACCGCAATCCGGGCGAAACACGTTCGAAGTACCACTTGAATCGAAGGAAAAACGCTGCATAAAACGCTGCTTTCTCTTCTGACCCAAATGCATCTGAATCAATCAAAAACTGCTTGGTATTCGCCATCATATCGATAAATTGTTCCCCCCACCTTCGATTATGGCGCGAGGCATCAAAACGACTAACTCTATACAGGTAAAAATGCTCAAAAACCCGAATATATTTCATCCCACTCAAATAGCACTTAAACGCAAAATCTGTATCCTGAAAAGATGCGCCCGGGGTTTCTATTACCTCAATATTCCGTTCCAAAATTGACGATTTACGATATATGCAACTCCAAATACTAGGTGCGTGCAGGATCGAATCATCAGTTTTGAAATTCACTACTACTTGATTTATTTTTCCATCAGAACTTACGAGAATCCCATCTTCAGATTTAATAATATTATCGATAGTTGAAACTGGGTTGGGTAATGAAACAACATTTCTTGGGTTTAATGGACTCCAAGGTTGATATGGGGTTTTAACAAAATCAACCTCAGGAAACTTCTTAAAGATTTCGATTATTCTTTGGTGCACATTGGGTAGAATCACATCGTCAGATTCCACAATGGCAACGAACTCGCCTTTCGCATGCTGAATACCAACATTAATGGCTCGACCATAGCCAGCATTTTTCTGACTTATAACCCTGAAGTTATCATAACTTTGCGAAAATTGGTTAAGAATAGATAGAGATTCATCCGTGCTACCATCGTTGACGCAGATGACTTCAAAGGGGAAATTTGTTTCAAATGCTGTTACTATACTTTCCAGGCATTCGAAAATGTAGCTTTCAACATTGTATACTGGAACTACGATCGATAACGTAGGTATAATCATGGTGATCTTATCCGGCAGGTAAATTCTCTCGTGAAGCTGCGATATACCCTTATTGATTGAAAAATACACCCCCATATATCAAAATTAACGATTAACTTTACGTTTCTTTTGTCTCATTTCGTAGTTATTAGAAGAATTCCAACCCGACGATATCTAATACCAAAGTCTACCCTTTATCGTCTGAAGCAGACATTGTTGAAAATTAGAAGTTTCTAATATTGTCATTCTCGTTTGATTTCGACATCACCACTCTACGCCGACAAACGACTTCACAAATGTGCATAACGTTCCGAGCATGCCTGAATTTCAGCCTGTGAATTTATCTAACAAAATTTGGCGCAACTGAAACGACAGCATGCCACACAACGTACAGATCTACATGCGCCCAATTCGATTGGGATTTTCTTTAACCTCTGAATTTTATCACCATTCAAAATCCGGTAATTCAGCCAAGAAAGCTTCTAGACTCGGTTGATCACGTTTGCCCTTTTGCACCTTATCCAATTCAGCAAGCGCATAGAGCCAAACAGCATCACGCCATGCGACGAAGGCTTGAGCCTCGGCGGCCCAATGTTCGATTGTCGAATTGACGTAGCTGGCAAGCGTAGCACCGCTGTCGTACTGGCGTTCTTGCGCCTTTCGGTCGATTAATGCCTGAATTTCGAGACAGTAAACATCAACAGGATCAAGGCCGGGATGTTCGTTGACAGGCTGCCCTTCTTCAACCGGTACGATCTTCGTAGGCAATTCGCGACCGTATGCCTCTGGGAAGCGTGGTGTTCCCTTTCTGCCCAATGCGTGGCTATCGATGACAGTTTTGGTTGCTTCGTTCATGTCGATCACTCCGGCTTCTCAAACTCAACAATCAATCGACCTTCGTCATCGGTAAAGTTGCAGCCGCTCCACCTGACATAAGGATCGTTGCGGCGTGCCATCACCAACCACGCCACATTGTCAGAACAGGTCTCATCCTCGCAGATGATGTCAAATGTCGCTCCATCTACAGGAGACGGCCTGACACGGGCAAACCCATCCTGATTTTGCAGTGCGTGGACATGAGCATCAGCCCAAAGATTTATAAAAGTATTCGTCATCACGCCGTAATGATCTTCGACGTTCACGGTCACCCGGCCATTTGTAAGCTTTGCAATGCCTCGATACTCGACCAGCATTTCAGGCGCTTCCGTCGCACAATGGCGAAGGTCATAATTATCAGGGTCAGCGGTATGGTCTATTTCGAAGTTCTTTGCGGTTCCGTTGATGGCCCCCGGAGCAGTAAACGAACCATTTCCCTTAAATGAGAAATAAACATCCGAACCGTAACCCTTCACATTCAAGCTCAGTTCTGTGAATTGAGATGTTCTTTCATGCCATGACAAAAAAGCGCCGATATTTATATCGCGTGCGATAACTATTGCGTTAGACCAAAAATCATTCGCGCCTGACCAGCTTGCAGCACCTAAAACACGTAATGGATTACCATTCAAAACCTGCAACATTCCTGTCAGGTTGCTGCCTGATAGGTTGAGTTTCCCGTTGAGCGCTGTCTGAGTGGCGGTGCTGACTGGTAGATCAGCCGCATCAAGCAGGGACGCATTACCGCTTGCATTCGTCGCGATAAGCCTATTCGCCGCAAGTGTCAGAGCTGCAAACTTTGCCAATGTGCCATTCGGGTCTGTAACAAGGTCAGCCAGCTCGTACTCACCAGAAGCATTTCCGACTGGCACCTTGCCATCCTCGACACCAAGTTCAGCGAGGTTTGTCAGAACGCCGTTACCAAGAAGTTCGATAAGCGTTGTAGTCTGCGCAGTCACACGAGCGCCATCGGGCAGGTATCTTGCTCGATAAGGAGCATTGGTGAGTGAAGTACCGGTCCACGGCGCTGTCAGCGTCAGCAACGTGTTGCTGTTCACGCTGGCGATAACAGCCGTCAGGTTCTGAATTTGAAGCGTGTCACCGGCTTTGAATGCGGCAGCCTGAAACATAGTGCCTGTGCCGGTGACAGTAGTAGACCCGTTGGCGAGCGTAATCGTTCCCGACACATAATCAGGTAAAACGGCCATAGATTTGCCTCCCCATGCAAAAGCACGGTCTGGTTAGTAAAATTGCTTGATTGAGCCGTTCAGCGTTTCCAAACGAGCGATTTCAGATTTCCTGAACCGCTTAAGTTCGTTCCGGTCTGGTTGTTGGTCTTTCTGACCTGATAGGTATTGTTCCCACGAACAGCACTGCTATCAATAGCTGCCGTGTTGATCGAAACCGCTGTGCTCTGACCGGTGGTGAGACCATAGCTGAACTGTCGAATGACAGCCCCTGTAGTCGTATTAATAAGCGATATCGTGGTCGTTGACTGGGTTGATCCACCGACAATAGTCAGCGTCGCATTGATGTACCAATCCAGCAAAATCGTGTTGCCCTGTGGGCTGTTGATCACGAATGAGCTCAAGGTAACGTCATTGACTGACGTGTTGATATTGTACGAGGTGTCAGTCGTCGCCGTTACAGCGTTGAAGTCTAGGTTGCTTGTTCCGACAATCAGATTGTCAATAACGGCGCTTCCGATCTGAGCCCAAGTAATTTGCACGTTCTGGATCTTCGCCCAATCCATCACAAAGGCATCGCCATACATGACGCCGTCCTGAATGACGAACGGACGCATATACTCGGTACCATTAGAGAACACGATCTGACTGGCCATCAGCGCAACACGAGCACCGGATGCATTGGCATCCAGAAAAAGCCCCGCGCTCTTCCAGTCGCCAACTGTTCCGCCCTCAACCTGCATACCGATACGAGAGTTCCAACCAGACGGCGCAACCGAGCTTGCCATTCTGAACGTCGCATTTGCGCTGACATTGTTCACAACAGTCGTCAGGCTGGTGATTGCCGTTGCCTGAGCTTCGACCTCATCTTCAACGCCGTCAACTCTGGCCTGAAGAAGTTGAACGATGCTAGCGCCGGTATTATCCCAGAGCTGCGCATTGATCCGGATCAGTTGC
>Ga0256786_1000022_pt1 | contig 150967 bp, 152 predicted proteins | sample MC6MC0937MT_FD_186053 | JGI IMG/M metagenome (GOLD analysis project Ga0256786, IMG submission 186053) | Metatranscriptome of enriched soil aggregate microbial communities from Iowa State University, Ames, United States - MC6-MC0937-MT... | ecosystem: Environmental > Terrestrial > Soil >...
CTGCAAATCCTTTTTCGGCTAAATCTATTGCGGGCTGAACAAGTTGATCCATTGAAAGTTTACAATGTTTTAATGTGGAAAAAAATACTGATAATTACTATTCTTGCAACATATAACATATATTTCTCTCAATTTACCTCATTCAATATTGTAAAAGAAGTGAAGGTGAAAAATAAGGGTGTTGTGGTTTCAGCACATCCACTTGCCAGTGAAGCAGGGGCAAAAGTTCTCAGAATGGGTGGAAATGCGTATGACGCTATTGTTGCTACTCAATATGCACTTGCCGTCGTTTACCCCCAAGCCGGAAATATTGGTGGTGGCGGATTTTTAGTCGGTGTAAAAAATAACGGTGAAAAATTCACCCTCGATTATCGTGAAACTGCTCCTTATAAAGCCACTCACGATATGTATATCGATAAAAACGGAAAAGCAAACACTGATCTTTCCCAAAACGGAAGATTAGCAGTAGGAATTCCGGGAAGTGTCGCCGGATTTTTTGCCACATTAAAACATTGTAAACTTTCAATGGATCAACTGGTTCAGCCCGCAATAGATTTAGCCGAAAAAGGATTTGCAGTAACGGAACAGGAAGCCAATTTATTAAATTCAAACAAAGAATATTTTCTTAAGCATAATCAATTTTCGATTGCTTTCGTCAAAAATATTTCCTGGAAATCTGGGGATCTTCTGATTCAAAAAGATTTAGCTGAAACTTTAAAATTGATTCAGAAATTGGGTTTGAAAGGATTTTATGAGGGCAAAACTGCCGATTTATTGGTTTCTGAAATGAAAAGAGGGAACGGCATCATCACATTGGAAGATTTAAAAAACTACAAAGTTGCCGAAAGAAAAGCTTTAGAATTTGAGTATAAAGGAAATGATGTAGTTTCAATGCCATTGCCTTCAAGCGGTGGAATTTTATTAGCCCAAATGCTCACAATGTCCGGCTATGAAAATTTGGAAAAATATCAGCAGAATTCAACTAAAGCAGTTCAGGTTATGGTGGAAGCTGAGCGAAGAGCTTATGCGGACAGAGCAGAATACATGGGCGATCCTGATTTTATCACTGATAAAACTTCTTATCTGATTTCTGATGAATATTTAAAAAACAGATGGAAAAGTTTTAGTTTCAATAAGGCAACGCCAAGTTCAGAAGTCGGGAAAATCATTAAACAACCCAAAGAATCAACCGAAACCACCCACATTTCTGTAATTGACAAAGACGGAAATACTGCATCAGTCACTACAACACTAAACGGTTTATATGGAAGTAAAGTTGTTGTTTCCGGAGCCGGATTTTTCTTAAATAATGAAATGGACGATTTTTCTATAAAACCCGGCGTACCCAATATGTTCGGAGCTGTAGGCGGAGAAGCGAATTCTATTCAGCCTAATAAAAGGATGCTTTCTTCGATGACCCCAACAATTGTTTTGAAAAATAACAAACCTTATATGGTTGTCGGAACTCCAGGTGGAACTACGATTCCGACCTCTGTTTATCAATCTATCGTTAATGTGATCGATTTTAAACTGAATGCAAACACTGCTGTAAATTCTCCAAAATTTCATCATCAATGGCTTCCTGAAACAGTAGCTTTTGAAAAAAATTTCCCAGAAACTACAATTAATGAATTAGAAAAATTAGGCTATAAAAGTGAAAAAAGAAATCAGATCGGAAGAACAGAAATGATTCTGATTGATGAAAATGGAAACATTCACGCAGTTGCGGATGGTCGTGGTGATGATTCTGTTGCGGTGGAATAATTTCCTATATTATTTTAAGCCTCATAGGTTTTAAAAACCTATGAGGTTTGTGTAAGGAATCATTTTTCGGCGGTGCTTTCAGCACCGCCGAAAATCACCTGACTTTTATCATGTTTTTAGAACAAATTTTACTAATTTTCGCTCTTTAAATCTTATATTCTTTTGAAAAAGAAAAAATTCTACCAACAACTATATTTTCAGGTCATTATCGCAATCACTTTGGGAATTCTTCTCGGAAATTTTTATCCTGAACTGGGTGAAAAAATGAAACCTTTAGGCGATGGTTTTATTAAACTTGTTAAAATGATCATTGCTCCGGTCATTTTCATTACCCTTACTTTAGGAATCGCGCATATGACGGATCTGAAAAAAGTGGGCAGAATTGCAATTAAGGCAATGTTTTATTTTTTTACATTCTCAACATTAGCACTAATTATCGGTTTATTTGTAGGAAACATAATCAAACCCGGATCGGGATTAAACATAGACCCTGCAAGCTTATCGGGCGATGTTTCACAATATCAGCAAAAAGCTCATGATACGACGCTTACAGGTTTTATCATGAACATCATTCCTGAAACCTTATTCAGTCCGTTGATCGGGGAAAATATTCTTCAGGTACTCCTGGTTGCTATTCTCATGGGAGTAGCTTTGGTTTTAACAAAGGAAAAAAGCGGAAAGGTTACAGAATTTTTACAGGTATTATCGGCTCCGGTCTTTAAAATTGTTCATATGCTGATGAAACTTGCTCCAATTGGTGCGTTTGGAGCAATGGCTTTTACGATCGGTAAATATGGTCTGGCTTCCGTTCTAAATCTGATTATTCTAGTCGGAACATTTTACATCACCTCTATTCTTTTTGTTGTTTTGGTTTTAGGTGCAGTTGCGTGGTATAACGGTTTCAATATTTTTAAACTGATGTACTATCTTAAAGAAGAATTGTTGCTGGTTTTAGGAACAAGTTCGTCAGAATCTGCACTTCCGGGGATTATGGAAAAGCTTGAAAAAGCTGGCTGTTCCAGAGCAATTGTAGGATTAGTAGTTCCTACAGGCTATTCTTTTAATCTTGACGGAACGAATATTTATATGACTTTGGCCTCATTATTTATTGCGCAAGCCTTAAATATTGATCTTTCCATAGAAAAACAAATTATGCTTCTTTTGGTTGCCATGCTGAGTTCGAAAGGGGCAGCAGGAGTTACAGGAGCAGGTTTTGTGACTTTGGCGGCAACTTTGGCGGTAGTTCCCGAAATTCCGATTGCGGGAATGACCTTAATTTTAGGAATTGATAAATTTATGAGTGAATGCCGTGCTTTAACCAACGTTATCGGAAATTCCGTAGCAACAGTAGTTGTAGCCAACTGGGAAAAACAATTGGATAAACAACAGCTGAAATATTGTCTGGCAAATCCTAATGAAATAGAGAAAAAGCTGGAAGTTTAAATTGAAAATAAGTTTTACCTTTTCCGAATTTTAAGATGTGAAATTATAAAGTGAAAATCTTAGATAAAATTTCAGTCTATGATTATAGCCATAAAAATAAGGATATTATTCACTTATTTTTGTAATAGATTTATTATCGTAATGATAATTTTTTTTCATCATTTGTGTTTTTTTAGCCTTCCTTACGGGAGGCTTTTTCTTTTAATGATGAGTTTAAATAAGAATATTCAGGCTTGAAGGCTGAACTTTTACATGAATCGGAGATTTTATTTTATTGAATTCCCCGTCAAGATGCCAGTTTTTGGTATTGACTTTAAATTCGATTTCGGAAACAGGGAGATATGTGATATAATCGTCTTCTTTAAGTTTTTTTGTAAACATTCTGAATGCAAAAAGTGGCGAATACGTCAGTGGAAATTTCTTCACCAAAACCACATCTACAAGACCATCACTTTTACTTGCCATCGGTGCGATATATGCATTATTTCCGAACTGACGGGTGTTTGCGATATTTACCATTAAATATTTACCATTATACTGCTTGTAGTTTTCATCAAGAAACTTCAGTTTGATTGGTTTATAATTAAAGAAGGTTTTTAATGAGACCTTGATGTAATTTTTAAATCCGCGAGTGGTTTTTTCGAATTCTTTCACCACTTTTCCGTCGAAACCTGTTCCCGAAACATTGATTGAAAGTTTTCCGTTAACTGTAAACGTATCAATCTTACGGGATTTTTTAGATTTTAATTTATTTAATAATTCATCTAAGTTTTTACTAAACTGTGTTTCATTAGAAAAACCATTTCCTGATCCTGCCGGAAAAATAGCTAAAACCTTATGGGTATTTATCAGATTTTTTGCCACGGTTGAAATTGTTCCATCACCGCCGATTGCTACAAAAATATCAACATCAATAAGATGCTGTTGAATAAATTCATCTGTTCCGGCAATCGATTCAGAGATATAGTACAATGGGTTTTGCACCTTATTTTTAAGATCATTCAGAAATGGCTGATAATTCTTTTTTGCCGAAAAAGGATTGATGATGAAAGCAACTTTTTCCATTGTTACAAAAATAAAAAATGCTTCCTGATTTGGAAGCATTAATATTAGTTAATTTTAAGTCTCTTTTTAAATTCGGGATTTATGGTTCCTTCGAGCTCTTTCCACGATACAGGAATAACAATATCTCCCGCCGCAAAAGCTGCAATTTCGTACGGACTGTAATGGAAGTAAAGATTTTTTTCGTCAAAATAAAAATCTTTGTTTGCCGGAATGACATCCACCAAAAGCATTTCAGAATTATTTACGGCACCGTCAGAATCTGTTGTTCCGCTCGGGATTTTGTTGATGTTTTTCATTAAAAGTTCTTCCAACCTTCCTTTCGGCATTGTTGTAATGTCTTTTAAATCTAATTTCCTGTTGTTTTTCAGGTCAAAAACCCTTATATTAAAAGAGTAATTTCCGTGTGCACCGCCTTCATAAGAGGTGTAGAGATATTCAATCTGCAGGAAGTCATCACTTTGTGAAATCAGCTTCATAAATGATCCCGATTCCCAGGTTTGCGGTCTGTCTATATCTGAAATCCATTCTTTGCTCTCTTCTTTTACGGATGAGAAAAAATCGGTTTTATCTTTTTCTAAAAATGTTTGCAATCCCAGTTTTGAATAATCTGTAATTCCTTTTTTATCGTAATAAATACTGTCTAAAAGAGCTTTATCTTTTATCGTTGGGAAAACCAGCATCTTCGCCGAATAATTTACCGAAAGCATCTCATTAAACTTTACAGAATCATTAAGTTTAACAGAATCTATTACAAATTTTTCAGGTGCGGTAATTTCAGTTTTTGTCTCCGTTGTTTTAGTTTCCGTCTTTTTACAGGCAGACAAAAGAAAAGCTGCAGAAAACAAAATATATGCAAATGTATTTTTCATAATTATTTATTTTCCGACAAGAATGCAAAAACCATTCACAAAATGAATGGTTTTTAAATATTGATAAAATAATTACTTATTTTTTTATTAAGCTCATCACCTGACTTTCAGAATCCGACATTACTTTCCAGATTTGTTTGAAAGCAGGATAATATTCTTTGGGATAATCTGCGCTGGCTATTTTATATTCAGAAACAGTTATTATTCTGTTGTCTATTCTTTCCACCGTGTAGGAATAACTGATTTCTTTATCTTCAGTTACAATTTTTTTACTTTTGGGTAAATCAGCAACATCGTATCCTTCAGGAATTTCTATTTCGACAATCTTTGTCTTGCTGATCGGCGAAATAAAATCAATCATATATTTTCTTTCTTCCTCCTGATCAAAATCATTTTTGGTCTGGTGCAAAAATAAAAGCGGATTGATGATTTTTCTCTTTCCTAAATTATCAATCATATTATTTGAAGCGAAGCTCATCGTAGATCGAAACTCTCCCCCATCTAAAACTCTGGAATTGATATTATCAAAATCAACAGAAAAGACATCTTTATACTCTTTTTTATACTTATCCTGATTCTCATCAAAGCGCTCTTTAGCATTAAGAGCTCCCATTCCTTCATCCTGATCCTGATAAACACCCGAAACTGAACCATCAGGATTTATTTTTGCTTTAACGGTATGACTGTTATAACTTTCTTTAATGTTGGTAAGAGAAATGAGTTCGGCTTTATCATCTCTTAAAAGCAAACCGTTGTTATTCCATACTCGCGCAGGAAGAAGATCTTCTTTTGCCTGTTTGGATGTTGCATCATACAGGTATATTTTCTTATCAATTTCTGCGCAGGCAATCACGTAATTAAAGTTACCCAAATTAGGAAAAGTAAGGTTTACAAAACCATTTCCGATAGTAGAAATCAAAATAGGATACGCTTTAATGCCTTCGCTTCTTAATGCATTTAATAAAAACAGATTAAGATCTGCTGTATTGCCTGTTTTATTTTTAATTAAATCTTTGATGCCGTTATCTGTACTAAAACCGTTACGCTCATTCCATGTGTAACTGTTTTTAACAAAATCGAATAAAAGATTCGCTTTCTTATGTTGATCTTTTTCATCAGAAATATTTTTTGGTATAATTTCTTTTACCAATCTATCTTTTTTATACTGATTTCCGAACTCATCATCTTCCCAGAGTTTATTTCTGATATCCTCCCAGGTTGATGTATAAGTTTTCAAATTATTATTGAAAAAAGTAGAATGCAATTCTGCCCTTATCTGAGTTCTGTAATTATCATTATTTTTTACAAATTTTTCTTTTTTAAAGCTTTTCACATTTTCATAAGCAAATCTGTATGTCTTATATTGAGCTCCATAAGTGTTTTCTTCTGCAACCTTCTTGTATTTCGGAGTTAAAGAACCTCTGAAATCAATATTATACGACATATTGATAGGTGACTCAAAAATATATTCAGTATATTCCGAAGGAGTATCTGTTTCAATATAGGTTAGAGGAATTTGATAAGAGAAAGGTGAAGTGATTTCGTATTGAAATTCAATGACAGAACCGTTTTTGATATTAGGAAAGGCAAACTTATTGATCGTATAATATTTGTTTTCCTTTGATTTAAATTTCGAGCTTTTATCTACTTTTGTTTCTGCTATTTTGCCATCTTCAAGATTATAAACATAAGCTTTGATAGAATTGAGAGTTTCTCTACTCCCTTGGTTATTGTCATAAAGTGAGATTTCCAGATTCATCCAATCTTCAGCTTTATCTTTGTCATAAATTTTAACTCTGTATTTTACTTTTTTAATGTAATTACCTGTAGAATTATCAATATGATAATGTATTGAACGGTATAAAGTTTCTGCGGGAGCCTTTTCATCGATTTCAGATTTTGCTTTTTTCAGATCTTCAATGTCAAACTTCGGCATTTTCAGAAATTCATGTTTTTGTGCATAAACAATTACGGTTGATACACTAAAACATAATGCAAAGAATATTTTCTTCATTTATGATTTTTTAGAAATTAAAATTTTAGAATTATCGGCATTCATGATTTTTTTTCTGAAGCCAATGTAATCGTTGTACTTTTCTTTCGGGTGAAGTCCTTTTTTCATCTGTAAAAATCTTTTGACAATCAGCTGATCATCTTTTTTCTCAAATGAAATTTTGTAAGTCCCGAAATCTGAATTGATATTGCCGTTTTCGGGCATTTCTTCAATAAAATAGCCTGCAGGAAGCTTATAAACAATTTCATACTCGTCTTCGAATGAAAAACGGCTTTCAAACGGAAGCTTTCTGTTTTCATCCTGATGATAAGTCGCATCTGAATAAATAGGTACTGCTCTGAAAATAAAACTTGAGCCTACCATTTTGGAATAGTTGATCGCCTTAAAGTCTAAATCAAAATCAACTGCAGCAATGTCTCTGTTGTTTTTGAAACCGGACATTTCAACTTTTTCGAAACTTAAAGTAGAAAAACTGTTCTTAACAGCATTATTTTTTTCGGTTTGATCCAATCCGGAATAGGATAAATTAAAATCATACTGATTACCTGTATATGTAAATTTACCTTTACCGTTTATCGTTTTGTCTGCATTTAACTGAATATTTAATATTTGTTTTTCTTTATTCTGTTCAGAAGAATAAACCGGAGTCTGCATAATCTCAATTCCTGTAGGCTTTACAGCAAGAACATTTCTGTCTGTCGTACTGTATCCTAAATGATTGTATGCCATTTCCTGAGATGTATTTTCGAGCCAAATATTTCCTTTTTCTGTAGGAATTACAAGAATAGCATGATTTCCTCCCATTTTAGGGAAATCGGCATCGAAGCTTATCGGTGAAGAATTGGAATTTATGATTGCATAATATGACGGTATTCCTGCTTCATCCAGAAGAGTTTTCATATAATTGGTAAGACCTTTACAGTCTCCATACCCTTTCTTCTGAACTTCATCGGGTAACATCGGTTGCCATCCTCCGATTCCTAAGGCTACAAAAACGTATCTTGTCTTGCTTTGCATGTACTGATAAATTTTCTTCACTTTTTCTTCCGTAGAACCAGAAAGATTAAGCGCAGCAATTTCAGATTTTATCTGAGGCGTAGAAACCGAAACCGGTGTCAAAAGATTATTGTAATACCATAAGCCAAAGTCTTTCCACGTTGTAATATTACCCTTTTTTCCGACTAAGCTAAACTGATCCAGAGAGAAGCTTACTTTGGGTAGTATTTTTTGCGGATTGGGAGCCATGTCTTCATGATCAATCGCAGGAACATTCTCGTAAGCATACACTTTTCCGCCATCTTCATCTGCAACTTTTACAGAAGCAAAACCATATGGTGATTCATAAGTTTTTGAGCGTAAGTTAATTCCTGATTTATTAATGATTTTAAAACTGCTTTTCTGCAATGAAATGTTAAAGTCTTGATAAGGCGTAAAATCAGGAATAAAAACGGTGTTTGGATCTTTCTGATCATAGCTGAATTCTATTGTATAAGGATAGGTTGTCGGAGTGTAAGAAAGATACATCACTCTGTTATTCGAATAAAATGTACCTTGAGAATTGGCCGCTACATCAGAAAAGTCACTTTTAGAATAACTTTTTATTTTTACACCTTTTTCGTCATAAACTGTTACTTTAATATTGGATGCAGCATTTCCTTTTTCGTAGTAAATTCTCGGAATAGCAAAACCAACTGCATCTTTATTAATTACAGTGATTGCAGAAGAATTATGATAAACAATTTCGTCAATTTTATTAATTTCTAAAACTGTATTTTCATTTCTTACAACTGCACTTGCATTTTTCTTTAAAACGTCGCTGATTTCAGATACGGGATAATTTTGTGCATAATAAATAGAGGCTAATGAAAGAGCTCCTACGCACCATAATTTCATCATCGTTATTAATTTTTTTCAAAAATATAAAAAATCTTAATAAAATGTTAATTTATTTTCATGATCATGAGATTTATTAGGTATAAAAAAAGACTTCATTACATGAATGAAGTCTTTATATAATATTTTGAAGATACCAATTAAGCATCAATCTTCGCATATTTAGCATTCTTTTCGATAAATTCTCTTCTTGGCGGAACCTCATCTCCCATCAACATTGAGAAAACACCATCTGCTTCAACAGCATTATCAATCGTTACTTGTTTTAAAATTCTGCCTTCAGGATTCAACGTTGTTTCCCAAAGCTGTTCAGGATTCATCTCTCCAAGACCTTTGTAACGTTGAACTTCTACTCCTTTCCCGTCCGGAGACATTTCTAAAGTAAATTCTTCACGCTCTTTTTCGTTGTAAGCATATTGCTTTTTATTCCCTTTTTTCAATAAATATAAAGGAGGTTGAGCGATATAAATATATCCGTTCTCAATCAGTTCTTTCATATATCTGAAGAAGAAAGTCAAAATCAATGTTGAAATGTGAGAACCATCGATATCGGCATCGGTCATGATAACGATTTTATGGTATCTCAGTTTTGTCATATTTAAAGCTTTGCTGTCTTCTTCTGTTCCTACAGAAACTCCAAGAGCTGTATAAATATTTTTGATTTCTTCATTCTCATAAACCTTGTGCAACATTGATTTCTCAACATTCAAGATCTTACCTCTTAACGGTAAAATTGCCTGGAAATGACGGTCACGACCTTGTTTAGCCGTTCCACCTGCGGAATCCCCCTCCACTAAGAACAGTTCAGATTCTTCAGGGCTTTTTGATGAACAGTCAGATAATTTTCCCGGAAGCCCAGAACCTCCCATCGGAGATTTTCTCTGAACCATTTCACGGGCTTTTTTCGCAGCCTGTCTCGCTTTTGCAGCTAAAACAACTTTCTGTACGATCAATTTCGCTTCGTTGGGATTTTCTTCAAGGAAATTCGTCAGCATCTCGCCCACGATTTTATCAACCGCTCCTGAAACTTCCGAGTTACCTAGTTTTGTTTTGGTCTGCCCTTCAAACTGAGGCTCCATTACTTTCACAGAAATTACAGCTGTCAAACCTTCACGGAAGTCATCACCCGTAATTTCAACTTTTTCTTTTGCAGGAAGTCCTAATTCATCGGCATATTTCTTCAAAGTTCTCGTCAAAGCACGTCTGAAACCAGCCAAGTGAGTACCTCCTTCGTGAGTATTGATATTATTTACGTAAGAGTGAAGATTTTCATTAAATGATGTATTATAACGCATTGCCACCTCAACAGGAATATCGTCTCTTTCACCTTCCATGAAAATAACGTGTTCCATAATCGATTCACGGTTTCCGTCGATAAACGCTACGAATTCTTTCAAACCACCTTCAGAGTGAAAAACTTCTGTTCTGAAAGTATCATCTTCCAACTTTTCTCTTTCGTCGGTAAGCGTAATGGTGATTCCCTTGTTGAGATAAGAAAGTTCTCTTAGACGTGTTGCTAATGTATCGTAATTATAAACTAATTCTGTAAAAATTGTATCGTCCGGCTGGAAAAACTGCTTTGTACCTCTGTTTTCGCTGTGACCGATTTCTTCAACTTCAGTCTGAGCTTTTCCTTTAGAATAAATTTGCTGATATACATTTCCGTCTCTGTAAACCGTTGTCACCATCTGGTTGGAAAGCGCATTCACACACGATACCCCAACTCCGTGAAGTCCACCGGAAACCTTGTAAGAATCTTTATCGAATTTACCTCCGGCTCCGATTTTTGTCATTACAACTTCAAGAGCAGATTTTTGTTCTTTTTCGTGAAAGTCAACCGGAATACCTCTACCGTTATCGCTAACCTCGATTCCGTTTCCTTCTTTGATGCTGACGAAAATTGTGTCGCAGTAACCTGCCAAAGCTTCATCAATAGAGTTATCTACTACTTCATAAACCAAATGATGGAGACCTCTTACTCCCACATCACCAATGTACATTGAAGGACGCATACGTACGTGCTCCATTCCTTCCAATGCCTGAATACTACTAGCTGTATATTGTTTTTGACTCATATAAAATATTAAAAATCCTGCTAAATGCAAAGACCTACAAATATCGTGATTTTTTTCGACTTATAAAAGTTAAATACATCTAAAAATCTCTCAATTTATAATTAAAACAAAGTCAATATTTAATGTAAAAAAAGATTAAAGTTACGGCAGATTTTCTGATTCATCAGAATGTTTTAAATCATATAAAAGCACATCATATAATGCGTACCTTAGAGGTGAAAAATGGAATATTATGGACGATTTTCTGGCTGCGCGCGCTCAGATGGCGATGTCGCTCGGTTTTCATATCATCTTTTCGTGTGTCGGCATGGTAATGCCTTTTCTTATGGCTTTTGCCCACTGGAAATATTTAAAAACAAAAAACGAAGTTTACAAAGGTCTCACCAAAGCCTGGAGTAAAGGTGTAGCTATACTTTTCGCAACGGGTGCAGTTTCCGGAACAATGCTTTCTTTTGAACTAGGGCTTCTCTGGCCAGAATTCATGAAACACGCCGGGCCGATCTTCGGAATGCCATTTTCATTGGAAGGAACTGCTTTCTTTATTGAGGCAATTGCCATCGGTTTTTTTCTTTACGGATGGGACAGATTTAATAAATGGTTTCATTGGTTTTGCGGATTTTTAGTGGGATTAAGCGGTTTAGCTTCAGGAATTCTGGTCGTTGCAGCTAATGCATGGATGAACTCCCCTGCCGGATTTGATTTTGTAGACGGACAATATTTAAATATAGATCCTATAAAAGCAATGTTTAATGAGGCTTGGTTTCCGCAGGCTTTGCATATGACGGTTGCGGCATTTTGTGCGACAGGTTTTGCGGTAGCAGGAGTTCATGCTTATTTAATCATGAGAAAAAAGAATGTAGAGTTCCATACCAAAGCGTTCAGAATTGCTGCCGGGTTTGCTTTGATCGGCGCATTCGGAGCTCCTTTGAGCGGTGATATTGCTGCAAAATCCGTAGCTGAAAGACAACCTATAAAACTTGCCGCTATGGAAGCTCACTTCGAAACTGAAAAAGGAGCATCATTTGTGATCGGCGGTATTCCTGATGAAGAAAAAGAAGAAATTAAATATGCTTTAAAAATTCCGAAAGTTTTAAGTTTTTTAGTGAGCAACGATTTCAATTCTGAAGTAAAAGGTCTGAAAGATTTTCCTAAAGACGAATGGCCTCCAATTGCAGTCGTTCATTATGCTTTTCAGATCATGATTTTCTTTGGAGTGGTAATGATCATTATCGGAATGATTTATTTATATGCTGTATTTTTTAAAAAAGAATGGTTGACCAGAAATTGGCTTTTAAAAACCTTTTTATACGCCACACCTTTCGGATATATCGCTTTGGAAGCAGGTTGGACGGTGACCGAAGTCGGCAGACAACCCTGGATTATTTATGGAATCATGCGAACTGCAGATGCCGTAACTCCGATGCCGGGAATTCAGTATTCATTTTATTTTTTTACGGCAATTTTTGTGTCTTTATCACTGATTATTATTTTCCTTTTAAACAGGCAGATCAAAATGGTGCCAAAGTTATATGATCCTACAGATGCGCAGTTTAATTCTAAAAACAAAAAATCATGATCTACGTTGTTATTGGTTTTCTATGGCTTTCTATCTGTGCGTATGTCATATTGGGAGGTGCTGATTTCGGAGCCGGAATTGTTGAGCTTTTCACCAGAAAAAAAAACCGCTCTAAAACAAAAACGATTATGTACGAATCGATTGCGCCTGTTTGGGAAGCGAATCATATGTGGCTGATTATCGCTATCGTCATTTTATTTGTCGGTTTTCCTGAAATATATACGACCCTTTCAACTTATCTGCATATTCCTCTGGTTTTGATGCTTGTGGGAATTATTGCAAGAGGAACCGCTTTTACTTTCAGGCATTACGATGCAGTAAAAGATGATTGGCAAAAGGTTTATACCCAGATATTTTATTTTTCAAGTTTACTGACACCCTTTTTTCTCGGTTTAATTGCTGCAGCTACCGTTTCACGTTCGATTAATCCGGATGCGCAGAGTTTCCCTGATCTGTATATTTTCAGCTGGCTAAACTGGTTCGGTATTGCAGTTGGACTTTTCACAGTTTCACTTTGTGCTTATCTTGCTTCTGTTTTTGCTTTGAGGGAAACAACCAATCGACTCGAATTGGGTTTAATGATCAGAAAATCGCATCAGACAATGCTTTTTGTTATCATTACAGGAATTTTAGTATTTGTATCAGCTTATTTATCTGACATTCCTCTTTTATATTGGATTTTTTCTAAGCCTTTAGGCATAATGGCTGTTTCTTTTGCTACAATCAGTTTACTACTGATTCTAAGAGCAATGCATAAGCAAAAATTACTCCCTGTAAGAGCTTTAGCCGGATTTCAGATCATTATGATTCTGGTTGCAGCAACTTATCAGCACAATCCGAATATTATATTATTCGGAAACGGTGAACATCTTTCATTACTGGAATATTCTGCAGCTGCAAAAACAATTTCCGCATTAGGATGGGCACTTATTTTAGGCTCAATATTTATCTTGCCATTTTTGTTTTACCTGATGATCTCATTTAGTAAGCAGAGAAAATAAATTAATCTATAATTTTAAAATATAATCGGTGGAAGAATTTAGTCTAAAAAATTTCCAGCTCATTACCTTAGAACCCTATGTTTACAGGCTTTTCAAAGATCAACAAAACATCTATTTACTTGAAGTAAGCTGTGGAACACACGGAATTTGGGAAGTCTGGATCAAACTTAATGAAGAAGAAATAAAGCTTTACCTTGATGAAAAAGAGCTTGGATTAAAAGAAATTGCAGGATTCTTTTCATTTAACTGTTATGGTTCAGAATATCAGAAACGATATGTGAAAGTATATAAATAACTGAATTATTTTTTAATTAAAACCAATTCCACACGCCTGTTTTTGGTACGGTCTTCTTCAGTTTCTTCGGGATAAACAACAGGATTGAGATGTCCCAAACCTTCAGCTTTAATACGATGCGGCTCGATTCCCATCTTAATTAAAAAACTTCGGATTGCATCGGCTCTGGTAAAGGAAAGATTAAATGTTTTTAAATCTAAATCTTCACCATCAAAATTTTCATAATCACAACAAATATGTCCCTGAAGTTCGACTTCAAGCGTTGGATTTTTCTTTAAAATCTCATAAAGCATAAACAATCGTCTATTCCCTTTGGAAAGCCATACATGACGTCCTCCAATAAAATTTACATTGGGTAATGAGAAAGTATCTTTCACTTTCATAGAAGCAATTTTCATATCAAAAAAGCTCGGATATGCATTTCTGGAAATTTTTTCTCCTTTATCAAAAAAACGTTCAATGAAAATATCAACCCGTCTGTTTTTTGCGAGTAAATCCTCAGAACTATTATCATTGATCTGCTTTGAAATTCCCAATCCAATCGAACTTGCCAAATGAATATTTTTCCCGATTCTAATTTTCAAATAATTTGTAACATTTTTTGCCCGGTTTTCCGATAAGGATTTATTTAAAATCTCATTTCCTAAAGGATTAGCATTACCAAAAATCCTGAAGGTGAGTTTTGAGTTTAGTTTTGCTAAACTGTCAAGCTTTATTTTAGAATCTGAACTTAGTTCGGAACTGTTGTTTGCGAAATAAATTGAAGTAAGAGTTTGTGAATGTATTGCTATTGACAGGAAAAAAAATAAAACAAAGCCTTTCATCGGAATAGTTTTCTTCTAAACGTGATTTACCAAAAATTAGTTTGTAAGGAAATCATTTTTATAAAGACTCGGGCGGAAGCTTCGCTTCCGCCCGAGTCTAAAATTTATTTCAAATTAATTTAAACCAAATTCATCAAAACATTTTCATCAACCTTCTCCACTTTCACCAAACCTCCTTTCGTTAAAGTTTTTGAAGCCTTATCCCATTTTTTACCGGATAACTTGCTTAACGTTTTTACTTCAGCCAAGGCGATTTGCTCCCCGGACTTCAAAATATCAAGAATCAAATGTTCATCTTCTCCCAATTCAATTTGAGGAACTGTTTTTTCCGGCTTCATCTGAGGGAAGAATAATACTTCCTGGATTGACGGATTATTCGTTAAGAACATAATCAATCTGTCCATTCCGATCCCTAAACCTGAAGTTGGCGGCATTCCGTATTCTAAAGCTCTTAAGAAGTCTTCATCAATGAATTGTCCTGCTTCATCATCTCCCTTTTCAGCCAATTTTAATTGCTCTTCAAAACGCTCTCTTTGGTCGATCGGATCATTCAACTCAGAATAAGCATTGGCAATTTCTTTTCCGCAAACCATTAACTCGAAACGTTCCGTCAAACCTTCTTTGCTTCTGTGTTTTTTCGTTAAAGGAGACATTTCAATCGGATAATCGGTAATGAAAGTCGGCTGAATGAAGTTTCCTTCACATTTTTCACCAAAAATTTCGTCAATCAATTTTCCTTTACCCATCGTTTCGTTAACCTCGATTCCGATAGATCTTGCAAAATCAAATAATTCCTGCTCAGATTTTCCGGTGATGTCAAAACCTGTATATTTCAAAATAGCTTCTGTCATAGAAACTCTTGGGTAAGGTGCTTTCCAGCTGATTTTATGCTCTCCGAAAACAGATTCTGAAGATCCGTTTACAGAAGTTGCACAGAATTCCAACAATTTCTCTGTAAAATCCATCATCCAGTTGTAATCTTTGTAGGCAACATAAATTTCCATTGCCGTAAATTCCGGATTGTGCGTTCTGTCCATCCCTTCATTTCTGAAGTTTTTAGAGAATTCATAAACTCCGTCAAATCCGCCAACGATCAATCTTTTCAGATATAATTCGTTAGCAATTCTTAAATATAATGGAATATCTAAAGCATTGTGATGCGTAATGAAAGGTCTTGCCGCAGCTCCACCGGGAATCGACTGTAAGATTGGCGTTTCAACCTCAAAATATCCTGCTTCATTGAAGAAAGTTCTCATCGCATTGAACAATTTTGTTCTTTTTACGAAAATTTCTTTCACATTCGGATTTACCGTTAAATCTACATAACGTTGTCTGTATCTTAGTTCCGGATCTGTAAATCCGTCGTGTACTACTCCATTTTCGTCAGTTTTTGCCTGTGGAAGTGGTCTTAAAGCTTTCGTTAGAAGCGTAAAGTTTTTTACCAAAACGGTTTTTTCACCCACCTGAGTGGTGAACAACTCTCCTTCAATACCGATGATATCACCAATATCTAATAGATGTTTGTAAACGTCGTTGTACAAAGTTTTGTCTTCACCTATGCAGATTTCGTCTCTGTTGAAATACACCTGAATTCTACCTGTAGAATCCTGCAATTCAGCAAAAGAAGCTTTCCCCTGAATACGGCGAGACATCAATCTTCCCGCAATCCTCACCTGTTTACTTTCTGCGAAATCCTGTTTTATAGATTCTGTTGTATCTGTAACCGTGTATTCTTCCGCCGGGAATGCGTTGATTCCCATTTCAACAAGCTTATTCAGCTTTTCTCTTCTAATAATTTCCTGTTCTGATAATTGCATTGTAATTCAATTTTTTCGAAATGCAAAAATAGTGAATTTTAAGGTTTTATGGAAGTTAAATTTTTATGATAAAATTTAACACGCTTTTGTCATTCCGGAGGAATCTAAATTATATTGTTAAAAGAGATGTTGAGATTCCTTCGGAATGACAAAGTTGTATAAACTTCTATAATATTATCAAATTGCAGCCCGACTTGAGCGGAAATCCTTTTACGAGGAAGAATGACGAACAAAAGATTGGGAGCGGAAGGTGGAGAAAGCTGCCCCAATAATTAGAATTTTAAAACCAATCTCTCCGATCTGATTTTGAAATAAAAGTCCATGCTAAAATTCTGCTTACTTTTTGACCTTGAGACATTTCAATAGTTTTAATTTCTACTGCTTTTAGCTTGTTTAAAAGTGAATTTAATTTGAAGAGATTTTCTTTCTTTGAAATCAGACAGGTAAACCAAAGAATTTGCGATGAAAATTCGACGCTTTCTTCAATCATTTTGGATACGAAAGCAATTTCTCCGCCTTCACACCAAAGTTCAGATTGCTGTCCGCTGAAATTCAGATTTGGATTTTTAATTTTGGACTTGTTGAGATTTTTTGCCTTTCTCAGATTGCCTTTCAATACAGATTCCTCAGAATCGTGAAACGGCGGATTGCACATTGAAAATACAAATTTATCTTTAGGATCAAGAATATTTTTAAAAATATGATTTGAATTTTTCTGAAATCTTAGATTAATTTCAGTTGATAAATCAGGATTTTGGTTTAAAATCTGCTGTGCATTTTGAAAAGAATCTTTGTTGATGTCTGTTCCGACCATTTTCCAGCCATAGGATTTGTTGGCAATCAACGGGTAAACCAAATTGGCTCCCGTTCCGATGTCTAAACCTTTTACAGCAGAACCTTTGGGAATTTCGTGATAATTTTCAGCCAACAAATCGCCAATATAATGTACATAATCGGCTCTTCCGGGAATCGGCGGACAAAGATTTCCGTCAGGAATATCCCATTTTTTAACATCATAAAAGTGCTGCAATAAGGCTTTATTAAGCAATTTTACAGCTTTTGGGATACTGAAATTAATGGTAAAATTTCCGTAAGAATTGTTAAAAACATAATGTTTCAATTCCGGCACACAAGAAATCAGCGAATCAAAATCGTAAGGATTGCGATGCAGATTTCTTGGGTGCAGATTTGATTTTTCAAAAGACATTTATTTCTTCTGCTTTAAGATATATTCCACCATTTTTTTGGCGTCATCCTTTGAAAATTGAGGATGCGCCTGCATTGGCACATCTCCCCAAACTCCGCTTCCGCCTTCTATAATTTTTGAAGCAAGCGTTTCAATATCCTTTTCAGAATATTTGGCAGCAATTTCTTTGTAAGATGGCCCTATCATTCTTTCATCAGCATTATGACAAGCCATACAGTCAGACGATTCTATCAAAGTCTGTCCGGAAACATTTGCAACCACAGGAGTCGGAACATCACCGGAATCTGTAGACTGTACTTCTGAATTTTCTTTTTTAGAACAGGAAAAAACAAGCAAGCTTACCATTCCTGTCAAAAACAGTTTTTTCATTATTTTGTTGCTGTAGAATCTGTTGCTGTAGGTGCAGGAGTTGCGGCCGGAGCTGGTGTAGAATCTTTTTTAGTTGAATCTGCAGGTACAACTTGAGCTTCAGGCTCTTCCAACATGATATTGCTGTCCTGTAAAGATTTTTCTTCTTTTTTTGAACAGCTTACTGCTACTAAACTTCCTAAGAATACGATTGCCAATACTTTTTTCATTGCTTTTCTAATTTGATCACAAAAATATAAAAAATAAAGTTTTAATGATGAGATTGGAAGCTATTTTAAATCATATTTAAACTGATTCCAGAGAAATAAAAAATAAATTTCAGCTTTTTTAAAATTTTTGTTTTCGATATAAAAAAAATTTCTACATTTGTCCCATGATTATTTCAAACAACAAAAATTGGTGGTGGCTTTCAAACTCTTCGTCGGGTCTGAAGCTATTGTCTTGTTGTTAAATCACAGCCGGAATTTATAGAAAAATATAAAGAGACTTTGACGATTGCGTTGAAGTCTTTTTTTTATGTCTAAATCTCAAAAAATTAAAAAATGTCGAATTCCATTATAAAAATCAAAACAAAATCTAAAAAAACATTGGGCGATCTTCAAACCCCAATGAATATTTACCTTCAAATCAGAGATAAATTCCGTGATACGATTCTTCTGGAAAGTTCGGATTCTAAAAATATTGACAATAATTTTTCCTTCATTGCCATAAATGCAATTGCCGGAATTGAAATTAAAAATTTAAATGAGTACGAAGTCAAACTTCCTAATCAAAATCCGGAGAAAAAGTCTTTAGAAAACACAAACGTTCCAAAATTGCTGAATGATTTTTCTAAAACTTTCGAATGCGAAAAAACACACGATAAAATTGAAAAAACCGCTCAGTCGCTTTTTGGGTACACAAGTTTTGAGGCTGTTCAGTTTTTTGAAGATGTTATATTTAAATCTCAAAGTCAAGAAGTTGAAATCCCAATTTTGCGCTACAGATTATATCAATATGTGATTGCTATCAATCATTTTAATGATGAAATGCATTTAATAGAAAATCAAATTGATGGTATAAAATCCGAATTCAGAACACTTGAAGATTTAATTAAAAATAAAAATGCTGTTGTTTATCCATTTGAAAAAACAGATGGAGAAACTTCAAATATTACAGATGAAGAATATCTAAAATTAGTAGAAACTGCCCAGAAACATTGTATGAGAGGAGATGTTTTTCAGCTGGTTTTAAGCAGAAGATTCGAACAAAAATTTCAGGGCGATGAATTCAACGTGTATCGTGCTTTGAGAAATATCAATCCGTCGCCTTATCTTTTTTATTTTGATTATGGAAATTACAAATTATTTGGTTCAAGCCCTGAAAGCCAACTTATTATCAAAAGCAACAAAGCCATTATTCATCCGATTGCAGGAACTTTCAAAAGAACCGGTGATTTTGAAACCGATCTACAATCTATCGAATCTTTAAAAAACGATCCGAAAGAAAATGCAGAACACACGATGCTGGTTGATTTAGCAAGAAACGATTTAGGAAAATTAGGAAAAAATGTGACGGTTACAAAACTGAAAGAAATTCAGCTTTTCTCGCACGTTATTCACATGGTAAGTGAAGTGACCGCAGAATTAGAAGAAAATACCAATCCTTTTGAAATGGTTGCCACTACTTTTCCGCAGGGAACATTAAGTGGTGCTCCAAAACATAAAGCGTTACAGTTAATCAATGAATATGAAAAAGATTCCCGAGGTTATTATGGCGGCTGTATAGGAATGGTCGGTTTGAACGGTGACTGCAATCAGGCGATTATGATTCGTACATTTTTAAGCAAAAACAATACGCTGTATTATCAAGCCGGAGCGGGATTGGTAGCAAAATCAGATCCTGAAAGTGAGCTGCAAGAGGTGAATAATAAATTAAATGCCTTGAAAAAGGCGGTAGAAAAAGCAGAGAATTTGATTTAAAATCTTTATGGCGACAAATTCCGTCTTCCGCTCTCAATCTTTTTTGCCTGTCTTTCCCGACGCAAAAAAAAGGATTTCCGCTCAAGCCGGGTCGCAAATTAGTCAATCTTTAAAAATTTAAGTATAAAAACAAAATATCAGATAAAATGATGCCTGAAATAAATAATTCATCACAAATAAAAGTTCTTGTCTTTGACAATTACGACAGCTTTACATATAATCTTGTCCAAATAATTGAAAGGGTTCTGAATCAAAAAATTGACGTCATCAGAAACGACCAGATAACTTTAGAAGAAATCGACAAATACGACAAAATCATTCTTTCTCCAGGTCCCGGAATTCCTGAAGAAGCCGGAATTTTGTTGGATTTAATTAAAAAATATGCTTCAACAAAAAGTATTCTCGGCGTTTGTCTCGGTCAACAGGCGATAGCGGAAGCTTTTGGAGGCAGCTTGATCAACCTCAGCGAAATTTATCACGGTGTTGCTACGGAAGCCATACAAACCAATGAACACAAACTGTTCAAAGATTTGCCACAAACTTTGGAAGTCGGAAGATATCACAGTTGGGCAGTCAATCCAGAAAATTTTCCTGAAGAATTGGAAATTACAAGTACAGACAGTAAAGGAATGATTATGAGCTTGAAACACAAAATATATGATGTTCACGGTGTTCAATATCATCCGGAAAGTATTTTGACTCCAGATGGAGAAACAATCATCAAAAATTTTTTATTGGGTTAATAGGTTTTGGTTGATGGTTGATAAAAATTAAATGACTATTAAAAACTAACAACCATGGACTAACAACCAGCAACAATTATCATTATGAAAGAAATCCTACAATACCTGTTCAATCACCATACCTTATCAAAATCTGAAGCGAAAGCGATTATGATTCAGATTGCCCAGAATAAATTCAATGCAACGGAAGTTACTGCTTTTATCAGCATTTTTCTGATGCGGAATATTACTTTAGACGAATTGAAAGGCTTTAGCGAAGCCTTGTTACAAATGGCAGTTCCGGTAAATTTAAATACCAATGACACCATCGATATTGTCGGAACGGGAGGCGACGGAAAAAACACTATCAATATTTCTACCCTTGCAAGTTTTGTTGTTGCAGGAACCGGACAGAAAGTAGCTAAACATGGCAATTACGGAGCCTCGACGATTACAGGTTCTTCCAATGTGATGGAAGCTTTGGGTTATCAATTCAAAAAAACATCGGATGAGCTCAATGAGGATTTGGAAAAAGCAAATATCTGTTTTTTACACGCACCGTATTTTCATCCTGCTTTGCAATCGGTTGTGGCATTGAGAAAATCATTGGGTTTGAGAACTTTTTTCAATCTTCTCGGTCCTTTGGTAAATCCTGCAAAACCTCAGTTTTCGGTAATCGGAGTTTATAATCTTGAGATTGCCAGAATTTATCAGTATTTATTACAGAAAGAAAATAGAGACTTTGTTTTGGTACACGGAATGGATGGTTATGATGAAATCAGTCTAACCCAAGACAGTAAAATCATTACAAAAAGTGGAGAAAATATTTATTCTGCGGAGGATTTAGGTTTTAAAACTATTAATCCTGAAGATATCCAAGCCGGACACACGTCCGAAGAATCAGCCAGAATTTTTAGAAATATTTTGGAAGGAAAAGGCACAGAATCACAAAATGCAGTGGTTTTAGCAAACGCAGCCGTCGCATTGTATCACACGAATACATACGGAAATTATAATGACTGTCTGAATTTAGCGAAAGAAAGTTTGTTTGACGGTAAAGCATTGAGTTCTTTACAGTTGTTGGTTGATGGTTAATCAATTTCAATTCTTAGCAATTCTATTAACTAACAACAAAAAACCATCAACTAAATGACAATTCTAGACAAAATCATAACAAGGAAAAAACAGGAAATTTCCTATTCAAAATCAAAAATTTCTTTACAACAATTAAAAGATTCAGAATTTCTCGGGAGAAAAACCTATTCCCTTAAAGAAAGTCTAACATCAAAATCCGGAATTATTGCTGAGTTTAAAAGGCAATCTCCGTCAAAAGGAATCATTAATGATACAATTTCTCCTTTAGAAGTTGTTTCAGCTTATGAACAATTTGGAGCGAGCGGAATTTCTATTTTGACGGATAAAGACTATTTTGGGGGAAATTTTGAAGACATTTTAAATGTAAGAAACCATATCAATATTCCGATTTTACGAAAAGATTTTATGATTGATGAATATCAGTTTTACGAAGCGAAAAGTCTTGGAGCTGATGTAATTTTACTCATTGCAGCTTGTCTTTCGCCTCAGCAAGTTCAGGAATTCACTCAGCTTTCACACGAATTAGGATTAGAAGTTTTATTGGAAATTCATACTGAAGAAGAGCTTAAACATTTCAATTCAGACATTGATTTGGTTGGAATTAATAATAGAAATTTAAAAGATTTCAAAGTTGATTTACAGCATTCTGTTAATTTGAAAAATCAGCTTCCAAAAGATATTTTATCGGTTGCCGAAAGCGGAATTTACAACATCGAAGATTTCAACTACTTAAAAGAAAAAGGGTTTGACGGATTTTTGATGGGCGAATATTTTATGAAACACGAAAATCCTGCTCAAAAGTTCAAAGAATTTATTTCGAGTGTAATAATCTAATAATCTAATAATCTATCAGTTTACGATTTAATTATGTCTAAAATCCATCAACCATCAACCAAAACCCATCAACCAAAAGTCAAAGTTTGCGGATTAACTCAGCTGAATCAGATTCGTGAGTTAGTGGCATTAAAAACTGACTTTTTAGGCTTTATCTTTTACGAAAAATCTCCGAGATATGTTTTGAATCACTTGAGTTTAGAGCAAATTTCAGAAATTCAACATTATGGAAAAGTCGGCGTCTTTGTCAATGAAACTGTAGAAAAGATTGTTGAAGTATCTGAAAAAGCTGATTTAAATTTTATCCAGCTTCATGGAGATGAAACCGATAATTTCATTTCAGAACTAAAACAAAAACTCAATCCAAAAATTGAAATAATAAAAGTAATCAGAATAGCTAACCAATCCTCAAATGAATTACAAAAAACCATCAACCAAAACCTGTCAACCATCAACTATCTATTATTTGATACAGACAGCAAAGTATTCGGCGGAACCGGAAAAACCTTTGATTGGAACATTTTGAATGATCTCGAAATTTCAATCCCTTATTTTTTAAGTGGCGGAATTTCTTTGGAAAACGTCCATCAATTATCAATTATTAACCAGCAACCCTATTCTCTTGATGTGAATTCAAAATTTGAAATAGAAGCTGGAATTAAAGATTTAGGAAAAATAAAAGAATTAATAAGCCTTGTCAAGGTTTAGAACCTTGACAAGGCTTTCAAAATACAAAAATCATGAATTATAAAAACCCCGACGAAAACGGATATTACGGCGAATTTGGAGGTGCATTTATTCCCGAAATGCTTTATCCGAATGTAGAGGAATTACAGAAAAATTATCTTGCAATCATTGAATCGGAAGATTTCCAAAATGAATATCAGGATTTATTGAAAAATTATGTAGGGCGGGCAACTCCACTCTATTTTTCTAAAAATTTAAGTCAGAAATATAATACGCAAGTTTACCTGAAAAGAGAAGACCTCAATCATACCGGAGCACACAAAATCAATAATGCTTTGGGACAGGTTTTATTGGCGAAACGTTTAGGAAAAAACAGAATCATAGCAGAAACCGGAGCCGGACAACACGGTGTCGCAACAGCAACAGCTTGTGCACTTCTAGGTTTGGAATGCATCGTTTACATGGGCGAAATCGATATCCAAAGACAAGCTCCGAATGTGGCAAGAATGAAAATGTTGGGAGCAAAAATAATGGCCGCAACTTCGGGTTCAAAAACTTTAAAAGATGCTGTTAATGAAGCTTTAAAAGACTGGATCAACAATCCTGTGACAACACATTATGTGATTGGAAGTGTAGTTGGCCCTCATCCGTTTCCTGATTTGGTGGCGAGATTTCAGAGTGTAATTTCAAAAGAAATTAAAGAACAACTTTTTGAACAAATCGGAAGAGAAAATCCTGATTACGTGATTGCCTGTGTTGGTGGCGGAAGCAATGCAGCAGGAACCTTTTATCATTTTGTGAATGAAGAAAATGTAAAATTAATTGCAGCAGAAGCTGGAGGTTTGGGAGTTGATTCAGGGAAATCTGCCGCAACAACTTTTCTCGGGACATTGGGAGTTTTACACGGAAGCAAAAGCTTAGTCATGCAAACAAAAGATGGACAGGTTATCGAACCCCACTCCATTTCCGCAGGTTTGGATTATCCTGGAATCGGGCCGTTTCACGCCAATTTGTTTAAAGAAAAACGGGCTGAATTTTTCAGCATTAATGATGAGGAAGCGTTACGATCAGCATTTGATTTAACAAAATTAGAGGGAATTATTCCCGCTTTGGAAAGCGCTCATGCATTGGCGGTTTTAGATAAAAAGAAATTCAATGAAAATGATATTGTTGTAATTTGTTTAAGCGGTCGTGGCGATAAGGATATGGAAACGTATTTAAAAATTTTGGATAATGGAAGTTTGGAGATGGATGTTTAATCTTGTCATAAAATCAAAACCTCATCAAAGTACCAACGGGACGACATTCTAAAGGATAGGATAAAATCCTATCAAACAAAATTAATCATACAAAAAAAATAAAAAAATGAAATCTATACATCTGGATAACACCCTTCATCCAGCATCCAACATCCAGCCCAAATTAAACATCTACTTCACCGCAGGAATTCCACAGTTAGAACACACTACAGAAATCATCAACCTCATCCAAGATTCGGGAGCAAATATGATGGAAATCGGCATGCCCTATTCCGATCCGGTTGCTGATGGACCTGTCATTTCTCAGGCTCACGAACTGGCTTTGAAAAACGGAATGACCATCGAAAAACTTTTCTCTCAGTTAAAATCTATTAAAAATGAAATCAGAATTCCGATTATTTTAATGGGTTATATCAATCCGGTTTTAAGTTTCGGATTTGAACATTTTTGTAGAGAATGTTCTGAAAGCGGAGTTTCAGGATTAATAATTCCTGATTTACCGCCGATTGAATTTGAGAAAAATTATCAGAAGATTTTAAAAAAGTATAACCTTAATTTCACATTTCTTGTCACTCCGGAGACTTCTGATGACAGAATCTTATATCTCGATTCTTTAAGCTCAGGATTTTTGTATGCCGTAAGTTCGTCCTCTACAACAGGAAATGATCAGGCAGTTTTAAAAAACGAAGACTACCTTTTAAGGTTAGCATCTCTCCCTTTAAAAAATCCGGTTATGATTGGTTTTGGAATTAAATCAAAAGAAGATTTCGAAAATGTGACCGAAAAAGCAGACGGCGGAATCATCGGAACCGCTTTTGTTAACATTCTTCTGCAAAATAGAGATTGGAAGACCAAAGCCATAGATTTCATCCATTCCATAAAAGCATAAAAATCACTAAATTTGGGTATTCAAAAATTGGTATGAACACACATCAGAATAAAGTCGTAGAATTTGAAGATTTAGGGATCAGAGAATATCAGCCTGCATGGGATTATCAGGAAAAGCTGATGAAAGATATTATCGATACCAAAATTAAAAACAGAGATTTACCCGAAGAACAGCATATTACAACGCCAAATCACTTTCTTTTAGTCGAGCACCCTCATGTTTACACCTTAGGAAAAAGCGGACATGAAGAAAATATGTTGGCTGGGATTGATAAATTAAAAGAAATTGACGCAACTTTCGTAAAAGTAAATCGCGGTGGAGATATTACTTATCACGGATACGGACAAATCGTAGGCTATCCCGTTTTAGACCTTGAAAATTTCTTCACAGACATTCACAAATACATGAGGAATCTGGAAGAAGTCATTATCAGAACGATTGCAGAATACGGTTTGAAAGGCGAACGTTCTCCCGGAGAAACAGGAGTTTGGTTGGATGTTGGAAAACCTTACGCCAGAAAAATTTGTGCAATGGGCGTAAAAGCTTCACGTTGGGTGACCCTTCATGGTTTTGCTTTAAACATTAATACTGATATGCGTTATTTCGAATACATTATTCCTTGCGGTATCAAAGACAAGCAGGTAACTTCCCTGAAAAGAGAGCTGGAAAGAGAACTTACTTCCGAAGAAATGGAAGACATTAAAGCAAAAATCAGAAAGCATTTTGTAGATGTTTTTGAAGCAGAACTGGTTGTGAAAGCATAATATAATTTATTTTAATAATATGAAATCTGTTTCTTTGAAGCAGATTTTTCATTTTTGTATGAATTAAATTGTTTTCTTATTAATAATTATTTATTTTTAAAAAATAGAATCCGTCTTAATAAATCTACTATCTAAACCAAATATTTTTAAAAGAATAATGAAAGCTCTATTTATCATTTTTTCGATCATTTTATTTAATTTTTCTCAGGCACAAAACAAACAACTACAAGAAAAAATAAGAACTAAACAGCTGAAAGTTCAGAATCAGGAAAATGCTTTAGACCTTAAAAGAGTAACCGAGGAATTAAAGGAAGAAAAAAAAGAAATGGGACCATTTACCTATGGAATTTTTGCCTATCCCGATTATGACAGCATCAGTAAAAATTCTTTTGCAGGTTTAGGCACACTCACAAACATAAAAGGTGCAGATCTGAAAGGAAAAAATATTGCCTATGCCGGCTTTTCTGAAGGAAAAAGTAATCTGAACACATATCGAGTGAGTGAAAATGACAGAATTTTCTTTACTATTTTGGTATTGACCGATTTTGTGGGTGATAAAGAGAATCCTAAAATGAGAACGCAGGTTGTTTCAAGAAATTTTCCTGATGCGATTTGCCAAGGTTTTGTAAAAACTTCAAACAATAAAATTGATTTTTCTGCTTTTTCCACCCTTGAAAATGATGAGTTTGCCATTGTCAACATGAAGTTATATAATTTGAAGTATGGAAATGTTATTTTAATTGCACCTCAAAAAGATGGAAGTTTACGAAGTATTCAAATTAAATCTGAAAAAAATTTAACTTCCACTACTTTAAAAAACTTTGTTGATGAATTATTGAACAGAGAAAACATTATTGAATTTTTTACTAATAAGAATACGATTTAGAAATATATTTGTTTGGATCTATTATTTATATTTGACTTAAAAAATAACTAATCCTATGAAAACAAAAAGTTTCTTTGTAGCACTTGCATTAATTGCCTTCACTTCAGCTCATTCTCAAAAAATATTTAAGGCAATTGCTGATGAAGATATCGAAAAAGTGAGTAAGCTTTTGGAAAAAGAAGATGTAAATCAATTATCAAAAGAATATCAGATAACGCCTCTTTACGCAGCTGCAGGAAAAGGAAATGAAAAACTTGTCGAATTGTTGATCGCAAAAGGTGCCGATCCCAACAAACCTTTAAAAACGACTGCAAACCCTCTGAATATTGCTTCTCAGGAAGGGTATACAAAAATCGTCGAAATACTTCTTAAGAATAATGCCAATCCTAATTATAAAGACGTAAACGGTTGGACAGCCTTAAGATTTGCTGCACGAAACAATAAATTGGAGATTATAAAACTTTTGGTCGAAAATAAAGCAGAAGTTGATGTACAAGCCAGTGATAAAGCAACCCCTTTTGCTTCATCGATCGGGAAAGGCTTTACTGAAATTGCAGAATATCTTATAAAAAACGGAGCCAACATCAACAATATTGATAAAGATAACGATACTCCTTTGATGTACTGTGTTCAAAAAGGAGATTTAGCAACAGTAAAATTTCTTCTTCAGTACAAACCTGATTTAACCATAAAAAACAATAGCGGTAAAACGGCTTTAGATATTGCAAAGGAGAAAAACTATACCGAAATTGTGAAACTATTGCAGTAATTTCTACATCGAATCAATTATTAACGTTAAAATCTATAGCTAAAATATTCATATTGTTGCCATAATTTACTAAACAATCAGATAAAAAAGAAACATGTGAAAAACTGTATCTCTCCGATACAGTTTTTTAATTGGTATAATTTTCATTGAAAACTTAATAGATTTTATCAACAATCATATTTCATAAAATTAAATTGCGTGCAATTTAATTTGGCAATATATTTGCACCGTACAATTCAAAATAAAAATTTATCAAAATGTCATTAATAGAAAATTTGAACTGGAGACACGCAGTAAAAGCTTATGATTCAACAAAAAAAGTAACTGAAGAAGATTTAAATAAAATTTTAGAAGCAGCAAGACTGGCTCCGACTTCATCAGGATTACAGCCGTTTAGGATTATTGTGGTTGAAAATCAGGATTTAAAAGAAAAAATGGTGCAGGGTGCTTTAAACCCCGAAGTAATGAGAGATTCTTCTCACGTTTTGGTTTTTGCAGCCTGGGATAGCTATTCCGATGAAAAAATTGACAAAGTTTATGATTATCATACCGATGTAAGAGACTTACCAAGAGGACGTTTCAGCAGCTATACCGATAAAATCAAACAATTATACGGAGCTCAGACTCCCGAAGAACATTTTGCACATACGGCGAGACAGACGTATATCGCCTTAGGATTGGCAATGGCGCAAGCAGCCGAACTGAAAATCGATTCTACTCCTGCAGAAGGGTTCAGCAATGAAGTCGTTGATGAAATTCTTAATCTTAAAGAATTAGGTTTAAAAAGCGTAAGTTTATTATATCTAGGCTACAGAGACCTAGAAAACGATTATCTTTCTCACATGAAGAAAGTGAGAATTCCGATGGAAGAATTTATTATTAAAAAGTAATATTTTTTAATCAGGGCAGCAAAGAACTTCGTTCGTAAATTTCGATAAAAGCTTTCGCTTTTCTCTCATTTATGTCTTCCGCTCCCACTCTTTTTTGCTTTAGAAACAGTATTAAAAAGAAAATTTAGGAAAACAAAAAAGGAGTTCCGTTCAAGCCGGGCTGCAAGGTCTCAATAAAATAAAATTTTCACCAAAACATTCACTTATGGACAATCTTACCACCCCAAAACTGGAAAATCAAATTTGTTTTCCGTTGTATGTCATTGCAAAAGAAATTACCGGTTTGTATCGACCATTTCTTGATGAGCTGGAAATTACTTATCCGCAATATCTCGTGATGATGATTTTATGGGAAAATGACGGTCTTTCGGTGAATTGTATCGGCGAAAAGCTTTATTTGGACAGTGGTACTTTGACTCCGCTTTTGAAAAGACTGGAAGCTAAAGGATTTATCCAGCGAAAAAGAAAAAAAGAAGACGAAAGAGTGGTTGAAGTGTTCATTACAGAATCTGGAAAAGCACTTCAGAAAAAGGCTTGTGAAATTCCGCAAAAAATACACAACAAAATAGATATTTCTAAAGAAGACTGGATCGCTCTGAAAGAAAGCATCCAAAAAATATTAAGCAAAATAGAAAAATAAATGAAAACCTTATACACAACAGAAGTTACCGCACAAGGCGGAAGAAAAGGAAATGTAAAAAGTGACAATGGAATTCTTGATTTAGAAGTCAGAATGCCCAAAGCTTTAGGCGGTTCAAATGATGATTTCACCAACCCTGAAATGCTGTTTGCGGCAGGATACGCAGCTTGTTTCGACAGCGCATTAAACCTTATCATCAGCAAATCTAAAATTAAAACCGGAGAAACCACCGTAAAAGCAAAAGTAAGCATCGGACAAATCGAAAACGGAGGTTTCGGATTGGCAGCTGAACTGGAAGTAAATATTCCTGGAGTTTCTTTAGAAGAGGCACAATCTTTAACAGAAAAAGCTCATGAAATCTGTCCGTATTCTAATGCGACAAGAAATAATATGGAAGTGAAACTGAACGTTACAAGCAATTAAAAATATTTTTTTAGTCTTGTTATATGAAATCTGCTTTCTTTGGAAAGTGGATTTTTTTAATCTATTTGTTTTTACTAACCAATCTATCCATATCATTAAATATGGAATCATTATAGAATCATTGTAATTTATATTAAAATTTGATCAGCTTAAAAATTTTTAATAAATCAATTTTTGAAGATTTTTGCTACATTTGGTTATAGTTTGGATTGGCGCAATGAGTCAATCTGAAAGTTATCTGCTATTTTTTAAAGACTGCATCCATGAAAAATATTTGCAAGTTAATTTTAGTGTTTATTTTACCAATTTTATTTGGATGTAAAGACGAAAAAAAAATACAAAGAAAAGAATTTCTAAAAACTGCAAAAATTTATTTTAGCGAAGAGTTAAAAAAGAATGCAGATTATAAATCCTTAGACTCTTTGAGAATATTAAGAATTGACACATTGTCTGATAAAGATGAATTATATGTATATATATGTCAATTATATAGATATAAAAACCATTTATTATCACAATCAAAATCGCCGAAAGATTTGTACGAATTAAAATATGGAACTGATGATTTTGGTTCGCAAATGTATGAAGACTACGTAAATAAGTTAGAATATAAGTCTGTAAAAGAAAAAGAAGCAAAATTTAATGTTCTGAGGGATTCTATTGACATTATTAAAAAACAAATAAAACATTATGAACAATTATTAGTCAAAAAAGACAGTTTAAATTTATGTATGTATGAAGTTGAATATTTTTATCAAATAACAAATAAAAATATGATTACTGAAAAGGGTGTGATAGATTTAATATTTACAAAGGATATGAAAATATATGAAAATAAATATCAGGTTATGACCGAGTACAAAAATCTTGAAAAAAAATTTCCATTTATTAAATAGAAAAACTGCAGATAACATTGTATTGGCAAAATGCGGAATTTAAGTGTTAATTGAACTACTTTACTTTTATTTCCGCCAATATTTTCCAATTCCACGTTTTTGATTAGTTTAGTTCCATTGAAAAAATATTGGCTACGATTGGTCTAAAATTGAACTAAAGTTCCTTTTTTCCGCATTTCGCCAATACTTTTTTTCCGTTAAATAAATCTTCTAGGACAGGACAAAAAATCCCTCTCAAAACTGAAAGGGATTAATTATTATATCTTAAAAATCAATTACATATAAGCTTCAATTGGCTCACAAGTACAAACTAAGTTTCTGTCTCCATAAGCTTCGTCAACTCTAGATACAGACGCAAAGAATTTGTGGTCTCTTACCCAATCCAAAGGAAAGGCTGCCTTTTCTCTGCTGTATGGTTTATCCCAAGAATCAGAAATCACGATCTGCTCAGTATGAGGAGCATTTTTCAATACGTTGTTTGTCTGGTCTGCTTCTCCGTTTGCAATTTCGTCAATTTCATGTTTAATTGCAATTAAGGCTTCTGCAAAACGATCGATTTCAGCTTTGCTTTCAGACTCAGTCGGCTCGATCATTAATGTACCTGCAACCGGGAAAGAAACTGTAGGAGCGTGGAAACCATAATCCATCAATCTCTTCGCAACATCAGCAACCTCAATTCCTAAAGATTTAAATTGTCTGAAATCAACGATACATTCGTGCGCTACTTTTCCGTTTTCGTTTGAATATAAAATTGGGAAATGCTCTGCTAAAATTTCTTTTAAATAGTTTGCATTTAGAATCGCATGTTCAGTTGCTTTTTTCAAGCCTGCAGTTCCAAGCATTTTGATGTAAGCGTAAGAAATATTTAGAATTAAACCAGAACCGTAAGGTGCAGCAGAAATTCCTTCAATTGCTTCTTTAGAACCTACATTAATGTTTGCATTCGTCGGCAAGAAAGGAACCAAGTGTTTAGCCACACATATCGGGCCAACTCCTGGACCACCACCTCCGTGAGGAATTGCAAAAGTTTTGTGAAGATTCAGGTGACAAACGTCTGCTCCGATGTTTCCAGGACTTGTATATCCTACCTGTGCGTTCATATTTGCTCCGTCCATATAAACTTGTCCGCCATGCTCATGAATTAAAGCTGTAATCTCTTTAATATTGGCATCGAAGAATCCGTATGTTGAAGGATACGTGATCATTACACAAGAAAGATTTTCAGAATGCTGTTCTGTTTTAGCTTTTAAGTCTTCGAAATCAATTTCTCCGTTCTCTAAGTTTTTAACAACAACAATCTTCATTCCCGCCATTGCTGCAGAAGCCGGGTTTGTTCCGTGTGCAGACTGCGGAATCAATACTACATTTCTGTGACCTTCACCTCTTGAGATATGATATTCTCTGATCACCATCAAACCTGCATATTCTCCCTGAGCTCCTGAATTTGGCTGAAGAGAAGTTCCTGCAAAACCTGTGATTTCTGCTAAATCTTTTTCAAGCTCGTGAATCATTTGCTGATAACCTCCTGCCTGATTTACCGGTACAAAAGGATGAACACTTCCCCACTCAGCCCAAGATAATGGCAACATTTGGGTAGCTGCATTCAGCTTCATTGTACAAGATCCCAAAGAAATCATTGAATGTGTTAATGACAAATCTTTTCTTTCAAGACGCTTGATGTAACGCATCAATTCTGTCTCAGTATGATATTTGTTGAATACTTCTTCCGTAAGAATTTCATCTTTTCTAAGGTTTTCTTCAGGAATACTGTATCCTTCTTTAATTTCTAATTTGAAAGTCTGCTTGTCTTTAAACTGAGCAAAAGAAGCCATCAGAACATTTAGTTTTTCCAATGTTGTACTTTCATTGATGGCAATGCTTACAACGCCTTCAGTGAAGTAGTTCAGATTCAGCTTATGATCAAGCATCATTCTTGTCAGTTTCGCTTTTTCATCTTCGCTCATCAGGATTTTTACTGTATCGAAGATTGGCTCTTCAACGGTCTGATAACCTAAAGCTTTCAATCCGCCTTTCAGAGCATTGGCTTTAAAATGAATCTGATCTGCAATATAGTTTAATCCTTTCGGACCGTGATAAACAGCGTACATTCCCGCCATAACCGCCAAAAGAACCTGTGCTGTACAGATGTTTGAGGTTGCTTTTTCTCTCTTAATATGCTGCTCTCTTGTCTGCAAAGCCATTCTCAATGCACGTTTTCCGTACATATCCTGAGAAACCCCGATAATTCTTCCCGGAATATCTCTCTTATAATCTTCTTTACAAGAGAAAAATGCTGCGTGAGGACCTCCGTAACCTAATGGAATACCAAATCTCTGAGAAGTTCCAACAGCACAATCTGCACCCATTGAAGCTGGAGATTTCAATTTCACCAAGGCCATAGGATCACAAGCTACAACAACCTGAAGATCTAATTTTTTGTACTCAACGATATCTTCTGTATAATCTAAAACGATTCCGTTTTTACCCGGATATTGTAGTAAAACTCCGTAATAAGAGTTATCGAACTGATGTGTTTTATGATCACCAATTACGATTTCAATTTCTAAACCTTCAGCTTTTGTTTTTAATACTGAAATGGTTTGTGGTAAAACCAAGTCAGAAATAAAGAATTTGTTTGCCCCACCTTTCTTCTGATCTTTCGTTCTGTTGTTGAAGAACATGTGCATTGCTTCTGCAGCAGCCGTAGATTCATCCAGCAAAGATGCGTTTGCCAAAGCAAAACCAGTTAAATCACAAACTACTGTCTGATAATTTAACAAAGCTTCTAATCTTCCTTGTGCAATTTCAGCCTGATAGGGCGTATAAGCAGTGTACCAGCTAGGATTTTCAAAGATATTTCTCTGAATTGCCGATGGTAACAAGGTGTTGTGATATCCGAAACCGATATAACTTGTGTAATCCGTATTTTTAGCTGCCAATTCTTGTGAATGGATCAGCATTTGATACTCAGAAAGTGCTTCTGAAATGTTCAAATCATTTTCTAAACGGATGGATGATGGGATGGTTTGAGAAATTAACTCTTCGATATTTGAAACGCCAACTTTTTCCAGCATCGCCTGTTTATCAGCTTCATTTAAGGAAATGTGACGGCTCACAAACTGTTCTGTATTCATTTTTATTTATTAGATTTTGTTTGTAAAAAAAGATTCGTAAAATTACGATTTTTTACGTGATTGTACAACCTATATTAAGGTGATGTTAAATCATTTAGACCTATCGTTTTGGATAAACATTTTTAATCAAAACCAAAGAAATTTATATCATAATCCTTTACAAAACCGCTTGAAATCAACGTTTAAAGCAAATGAAAAATTATTTAATTATATTTATTCTAAATTAATATATTTGCAGTATGAATACAATTATTCCGTTCAAGGTACCTGCGCTTACTCCCGCTTATAATTTTAGCTATGAAGAAGTTTCATGTGGTGATAAAAAGTCTTGCTGTAAGAAATTTAAAAAAGGTAAAAGATGTAAGAAATGCCCGGGAAGAAAGAAGATGGCTTAAAGCTGAGTGCTGGATGATAGATGCTGGAAGTTTGCAATTCGGAAACTCCGAGTTCTGAATTTTAAATATTAATTTCGAACCTTTAATCTAAGATCTTGAATATTGAACGCTACGAAAAGTTGCTGATTAAAAAATACAGTGCCAAAGCTAAAATCAACAGTGCAAAAAATATTCTGAAAATTTTCGGATGCCCTTTAGGATTTGTAACGGTATTTGGCTGTGATCTGAATAGTTCTTCTGCCCTGTCTCTGAATTTTTCGCCATCAGATTCGAAGACCTCAGTAATTGTAATTCCCTGAACGACTGTTTTATGCAAAAGCGAATTGGTTGCATGAAGCAAAATCTGAAATTTCCCGTCTTTGAATTCTGTAATTTTAAAAATCCTTTCTCCATACGCTTTTTCAAGTCCGAAAGGTAAAACTTTTACTACATCCGCGTTGCTGGTCTGCCAATTGACAATAATCTCCTCTCCCTTTTTTGCATGAATCTTATTTGCCGTAAAAGTCTTTATCGACGGCGGAACATTATATCTGAAACTTTTCTGGTGATTTTCTAAATTCTGATCATATGTTTTTCTTCGGGTTCGGTCGCTCAATGTTTCATACGCTTCCTGAATTTCCCTGAAACGGTCAGCAAAAAAATCGTCGTTTTCGTTTTTATCAGGATGATATTTTAATGAAAGCTTTCTGTAAGATTTTTTGATGTCTTCTTCTGAAGCATCGTGAGAAATCCCGAGAAAATAGTAGTAGTCTTTCATTTAGGCTAACAAAAATAAGGAATTTGTCATTGCGAACAAAGTGAAGTAATCTGTTTTTAACGCAATGTTCGCTTAGGTTTTTTCTTAAAATGATTGAGAATATTTTTCGATCGCAAAGGCGTTTGACTACGTCGAATCTTCGATTTCATTCAGCAAAGACATGGATTCTTAGCTACGAATGCACAAATGTAATTGTTTTGCTTTTTATTTAAGTATAATTTCAGTGTTTTAAAAATTTTGTGAAAATTTGTTTTCAACTAAAAAGTAAAAAATCAACAGTCTCTTTATCATTCCGGAGGAATCTATAGTGTATTATTTTCAGCATGTTGAGATTCCTGCGGAATGACAAATAAACCGTTAAAACTATTGTAGCACAATAATTTACGAGTGTAGAAATTCGTAAATTCGTGGCAAAAAAAATTCCGACACATTTTTGCGCCGGAATTTAACAATTTCAATTTAGTTTAATATTTTATGCTTCCGCAAATTTTTCTTCTTTTCTGTCGAAGTTTTTGTGACAGCATTTTGAAGCAAATTCTTTCTTGAACTTTCCTTTCAGTTCCTGATATTGCTCTTCATTCATTTCTCTAATTTTATCAGCCAAGCCGAATGGAGATCTTTCTTTGATTCCGTATTCTTCAAAAATACCTTTTACGAATCTTTTTCTTTCAATTACTTTTTTGGCTATTACGGCAACTCCTGCAACAGCAACAGCTCCTAAAATACCTTTTAATACTGAATTTTTCATTTTCTTAAATTTTAAATTTTACTACTACTAATATTTCGCCTCTCTGAGGCTTTCTTATATAGACGAATCCGTTTTAATTTTTACTTTACTACTTCCAAAAATTTTAAACGATTCGATGGTTTATTTGTTTCTGTTGAAAAACCCGCTTTCGCAACGGCTTCTCCATACTTCTTTGAATTTTTCACGTTCTTCCGGTGACAATTCGCGCATTCTTTCACGCATCTTTTTTTCTTTCAGCTCACGCATTCCCTGTCCGAACTTCCCGTGAAAACCTCCAAAAAGAATTTTGCTTAAAACAAGGATTCCCATTGCCTGCCAAAACGTAATCGATTTCACACCTAAAATTTCAGGCAAAAGGCAGTTCCAAAGCAACATCACGATATAAGATACTGCAAGGAAAATCAGTGGTGGACAAACTAAAAAAAATATCCAACCTTTTTTATATTTATTATTCATTTCTATTATTTCTAATTATTTAAATCTTCGTATAACTTTCTCAATCTGTTTCTCAAATGCTTTACTGCATAATTTTTCCGGCTGATGATGGTTTTGATATTCTCTCCCTGTTCATCGGCGATTTGCTGTAAAGTTTTATCGTTTAGTTCATTTTCTGTATAAACTAATCTCTGTTTTTCGGGAAGCTCTTCCAATGCTTCAAAAAGTTTTTTCCAGATCTCATCCTGAAACATTTTCACTTCGGGACCCGCACTTTCATCCATCAACAAAATATCTTTTATAGAAAACTCGCCATCCTCATCTTCGTATACAAAATCTTCAAGGTTTTCTGTCTTTTTCTTTCGGTATTTATCGGTGATTTTGTTGGCGGTAACTCTGTACAACCAACCACCGACATTCACAATTTCTGAGAGATTGGTAAGACTGCTGAACTGATACCAGACTTCCTGCAGAATATCTTCTGCATCTTCGGTATTCTTCACTTTGGGACGAATGAAAGACATCAGTTTTCCACCGTAGTTTGATACGGTCTGAGAAATAATGTTTTCCTTTTCCTTCTGTGGCATTGGTACTTTTTCGACAATCTCCATATTGATATGACGACTGTGCTTTTTGTTTTACTTTAATAAATTTAAAATATTTTTTTGAAATTTCGATTTTTCTTTTGTTTATCGGTGTTTTTTAAACATGAATAGCAAAAATATTTCTTCACGAGTTTCACAATTTTAAAATTACTGTATAAGATTGGTTTTACTCTATCATGATTAGTGCTTATTTGTGTTTAAATAAAAAAACGGAAAGCAAAAAATGCTTTCCGTTTAATTAATTATAAAAATTGTCAGTCTTATTTATTAAAATTCTCTGCGAAAAATCCTAACATTGATTTATAAAATTCAATTCTGTTGGGTTCTTTTCCGAAACCGTGCCCTTCATCATATTTTACCATGTAAGGTACTTCAAATCCCTTGTTTCTTAAAGCTTTTACAATCTGGTCAGATTCATTGATATTCACTCTCGGGTCATTTGCTCCCTGAACAACAAATAATGGTTTTTTAATCTTATCAATCTGAAAAACGGGTGAAACTTCTTTTGCTATTTCAGCTTCTTCAGGATTATCCAGATCATACCAGATTTGTTTTACCATTTCTTTGTAAGGCTTCCAGTATTCGGGGAAAGAATCGAAGAAGGTAAAGATATTTGAGACACCTACGTAATCAACTCCGCAAGAATATAAATCCGGAGTTTTAATTAACCCCATTAAAGTTGCATAACCTCCGTGACTTCCACCATAGATTGCCACTTTATTTTTGTCGATCCAACCTTGCTCAATTGCATATTTTACTCCGTCTTCCACATCATCCATCGCTTTACGGCCAATCTGCTTATATCCTGATTTCTGAAATTCTTTTCCGTAACCACCTGAAATTCTGAAATTAACCTGCAATGTAGCGTATCCTCTACTTGCAAACAATTGTGTTTCAGGATTGAAACCCCAATCATCTCGGATTCCCTGCGGTCCGCCGTGAGGATTTACAATCAAAGGAACTTTTTCTCCTTTCAAGGCTGCTTTCGGTAAGGTAATATATCCGTGAATGGTAAGTCCGTCTCTGCTTTTGAACTCAATAGGACGCATTTCCGCCATATCTTCTTCTTTTAGCTGAGGCATTAAATCAAAAAGAAGCTTGGTTGTTTTGGATTTCGTGTCGTATTCATAATATTTACCGTACAATTTATCACTATCGACAACCACCAACAATTTTTCGTTTTTATCATCTGAAGAAGCAATACCAAACTGTTTATCCCCAAATTCTGAAGTCAGCTTATCATGAATTTCCTTATAAAACTTGCTTACCGGAATGGTTTCGCTTTTAATTCCGTTATAGCTGATGTAATCCAATTCATAATTTCTGTATTTTCCAGCCTGTGATATCGAATAAACATCAAAAGTCGGGTTTGAATATACTTCTTTAATCAAAGCATTTTTCTTCAAATCATACAGTACAATTCTGGATTTATCACTGTCGATATTGGTTATCAAATAAACCTCATCCTTATTTTTAGAATTGTCATTAAAACCTATTACACTAAAGGTATCTTTCCAGTCAGTTGCTTTAATAAGATTAAATTTACCGGTCTGAAGATCTTTATAATAAAGCTTGGTAGTCAAACCATTTTCAAGAATTGTATAGCCTCTGAGATTGCCTTCTCTGTCGAAAAGATAATCATCAATCGGGCTTTTTACATCTTTGTTTTCATACAGCTGGGTCATTTCACCTGTATTGAAATTGATTCTGTAAGGTTCAAAAATCTGTTTATTGTTCTTATTCATCGTAACAATTACAAATTCTGTGTCTTTGATCAATCGTACAGAATTTAAAGTAATTCCTTCGTACGGAGTAAGATCTTTCAGGTTTTTCCCGTCAATATCAGCTGCATACAAATGAATATTTTCGTTTCCGCCTTTATCTTGTGTGTAGTAAAGACGCTTTTTATCGAGCCATCCGTAACCTCTGATGAGATCATCTTTTTCAACCAAGGCTTTGGTAATTTTACCCGATTTTAAATCTTTCACATAGACATGGTTTTTGCTGTCTTTATCTTTTTCTTTGTAGGATAAATACTGTCCATCAGGAGAAATTTTGAATTGTGAAGCTTTTGGTCTGGCAAAATAATCTTCCACTTTATACTTAAAATTACCTTTATCGTAAGATATAAGCTTATCAATTGTTGCTTTCGATGAAACCAATGTCGGATCGCCCGGCAATTTGTTTTCAGTAGTTTGTGCATTCATCATGAGACTTGTTATTACCACCTGTGTAATACCGAAAATTTTGGAATGTAGATTCATATTTCATGGATTGGGTTAAACGATATTATATAAGACGTTTCAAATGCATAAAACGTTACATCATTTATCAATGATTTGTGAAATTGCTTTATTTGAAAGGTATTACATTATAAATATAAAGAAAATAAAAGCCTTGCAAATATTTAAACTTACAAGGCTTATTTTTTATAATTAAAATCAAATTATTTTGTCCAGTTTATTTTTGAATGGCTTACCTGCTCAGAGTTTGTACCAATCATAATATCAAATTCTCCCGCTTCCCAATCATATTTCAAATTTCCGTTGTAGAATTTCAGTTGTTCCGGAGTGATGTCGAAAGTAACTTTTTTAGATTCGCCTTTTTTCAACATTACTTTCTGGAAACCTTTCAATTCTTTTACCGGTCTTGTAATCGTTCCTACTAAATCTCTGATGTAAAGCTGAACAATTTCCGCTCCGTCATAATTTCCGGAATTCGTTACCGTAACCGAAGCCTGAATCGTCTGATTTCCTTTTGGATTGGCGTTTGAAACCGTTACATCAGAATAATTGAATTTAGAATAACTTAAACCATAACCGAACGGATACAATGGCGTATTACATTCATCCATATAGTTGGAACGGAATCTTTGGTATTCACATTTATCAACCAACTTCTGGTCTAAAGGGCGCCCCGTATTTTTAGCATTATAATAAATCGGCACTTGTCCTAAACTTCTTGGGAACGTCATAGGCAATTTTCCTGAAGGATTTACTTTCCCGAAAAGAACGTCTGCAATGGCATTTCCAGCTTCTGAACCCGGGAACCATGCATTTAAAATCGCATCAGGTGTATCTTTTACATTCGTTAACGCCAAAGGACGACCTGTAAATAATATCATCGCAATTGGTTTTCCTGTCTTTTTTAATTCGTTTAACAAATCCACCTGAGACTGAGGAATCGTGATTTCTGTTCTTGAAGAAGACTCTCCGCTCATTTCCGCAGATTCTCCGATCGCTAAAACGATAACATCGGCTTTGTTGGCAACGTCAACTGCTTCTTTTAATAAAGCTTCTTTTGAACGATTGTCTCTGTCGGTTTTCTTACCGTGTGCTGCATAAATGTCTTCTAATTTAGCATCATAATCAATGTTTGCTCCTTTTGCAGAAAGGAATTTCACCTCTTTACCATAATTCGCTTCAAGACCCTGCATTAAATTAACAGAAATAGCGTGTTTTGTAGCCACACTCCATGTTCCTGCCATGTTCATCGAGTTGTTTACTAAAGGACCAATTACTGCAACCGTTCCTGTTTTTTTCAGTGGTAAAACCTGGTTTTCGTTTTTCATTAAAACCATTGACTGAGCAGCAGCGCTTCTCGCAATATTACGATTTTCCATGCTGTACACTTCTTTTGCAGCTAACTTTGCATCTCCGTGTTTGTAAGGATTATCAAACAAACCTAAATCATATTTTGCTTCAAGAATTCTTCTCGTTGCCATATCGATTTCGGCCTGCGTCACTTTCCCTTCAGATAAAGATTTTTTAAGCGTTGTTAAAAATCCTTCACCTACCATATCCATATCGATTCCTGCTTTCAAAGCTAAAGCTGAAACTTCCTGAAGATTACCCATTCCGTGGTCGATCATTTCGTTGATTCCTGTATAATCAGTTACCACAAAACCTTTGAATTTCCATAGATTTCTTAATACTTCAGTCTGCAGCCATCTGTTTCCGGTTGCCGGTACTCCATCTACTTCATTGAAAGAAGCCATTACCGAAGCTACACCCGCATCAACTGCCGCTTTATAAGGAGGAAAATATTCGTTGAACATTCTCACGTGGCTCATGTCAACAGTATTGTAATCTCTACCCGCTTCACCGGCTCCATACAATGCAAAATGCTTTACACAAGCTAAAATATTGTTTCCGTTTGCCAAGTCTTTTCCTTGGTAACCATAAACCATATTTTTAGCGATTTCACTTCCTAAATAAGGATCTTCACCCGAACCTTCGGAAACTCTTCCCCATCTTGGCTCACGGGAAATATCTACCATTGGCGAGAATGTCCAGTTGATTCCGTCTGCTGCTGCTTCTTTTGCTGCTACTCTTGCGGATTGCTGAACCAGATTCATGTCCCAAGAAGCTGCTAAACCTAATGGAATCGGGAAAGTTGTTTCGTAACCGTGTATTACATCCATCCCGAAAATCATCGGAATCTTCAGACGGCTGTTTTCCACTGCCACTTTCTGAACGGCTTTGATTTTATCTGCTCCTTTTATATTGAAAAGTCCACCGACTAAACCTTGTTCTACTTTTTTTCCGATGTCTGAATTTTTAGCCAGACCCGTCGTAAAATCTCCTGAACTTGGTAAATTTAATTGTCCGATTTTTTCGTCTAAGGTCATTTTAGCTAAAAGTGCATCAACAAAAGCCTTTTTCTTCGACTGGTATTGTGCAGTCTGATAAGACTGAACCGGCTTTGTTACCATTTCCTGCGCCGAAAAAACAGGCGCTAATGCTAACGTGGCTATTACAATTAACTTTTTACTCATAACTTCTTCATTTTTTTAAGGAATTCGTGAATCTTCGATTTCATACGTCTTCTTCTTTAATTATATTTCTTTTTGTTTTTCTTTTTATATTTTATTTTAAACGCAAAGTTCGCAAAGATTTTTGTTTAAAATTGCCCTGCATATTTTCGTTCGCAAAGGCGTTTCACTCAGCAAATTATACTTGTAATTAGTTTCATGTTTTTGTTAATTAACAAACAAGAACCTCGTTTTACACATATACTTCTCTAGTATATTCCATTATGTTTTCTAAAATAATCTTGTTGACAACATCTTTCTTAATAATTCCATTTTCGTTGTTCCTTCGCCAAAAATCATATATATGTTCGATTTCTTCAGAAATTAAAAAATATTCAAATTGCGCTTTTTTAAATTCTTGTAATTCAACATAATTAAAAATTCTTTTTTGCTTAAAATTTCCTTTGACAATCTCTAAATATTCAAAAATTCCATCTTTTGGTTCAAGGTCAAATTCACCTCTAAAATCGTCTATTCTAATAAGCCCTGAATACCACTCAAATTTATTATTTGGAAATATTTCATCACGTAATGACTTCATATTAAAATCTATATCAGCTAAACAATCAAGCTTTTTAATGTAAAGCTCATTATTCTTAATTTCAAATATAGCTATATATCCTCTCCAAAGTGCGGTGCAATCAACATCAAATTTTGGAAGTTTTTCAGGAAAATCCCGAAAATACCCTTCAATTAATTCCACATTTAGATAATATTCTTTTTTATTATAAATTAGTTTATCTTTTATCTGCTGAGTCATTTCTCTCAAACAATTTGAATAAATATTTTAGAATTATTTCTCTTTCTTTTTACTCAGCATCCATTCGTATAAAGCAGGATTTGAGTAGGTTGAATCCCATGAATTGTGATTATCATTCGGGAAAATCGTTAGTTCTGCAGTTGGATTGACCGGATGAAGTTTTTGATAGAAATTAAATGCATTTTCAGGTAAAACAACATCATCCATTCCTCCGTGGAAGATTTTCATATTGAGATCTTTATACTGATGAATATTCGCATACATCACACGATCCGTAGGTGCGCAAACTGAAACTACGGAAGCAAACATTTCGGGATGCTCCATTGCTAATTTTAATGTTCCCCAACCTCCCATCGAAAGCCCTGTAAGATAAATTCTGGAAGCATCAATTTTGTATTTTTTCTGAATTTCTTTGATTAAATTATAAATACTTACTGTGTCCCACCATTCATTTTCAGGACATTGTGGTGCTAAAATCGCCACAGGTTCTTTAATTAAATTCTTGTAGGTAAAAGGACTGTGCGCTTTTACTTTTTCCAAATCGTTTCCTCTTTCTCCTGAACCGTGAAGAAAGACAATTAAAGGAACATTTCCTTTTACTTTCTGAGGGTAATCTAAAATGTAGGAAATTTTTTCCTGTCTTTTAATTTCTTTGTTGAGTTCGGCTTTTATTTCTTGAGCGTTTAGGCTTAGGGAAAATGGAAGAAGTAAAAGTGGTAGATATTTTAATTTTAAACTCATCTTTCTTTAGGTTTTGGCTAAAGCCGTTTGATTTTATTTTTTATTTAAACGGGCTAAAGCCCGTTTCTATTGATGTTTTTATCTATAATCTTATCCTTATGAATGCTTGAATCTTGACAAGACTTTGATTTGTTGTCTGAATATTTTAGCCCCGATCGTAGCAAATGTTTGAGCTCATTTTTAGTGATTTTGCAGCGGCGGCAAAGCCGCCGCTGCAAAATCACTAAAAATAGCGAGTGCGGAGAGCGGGATTAAGCTCCTTAAAAATACTATTTAATGTTATATTTTTCTGATTTAAAACTTAATTTCTTTAATCCTTGTTGGATTTCAGGAGCATTCATGAATAATTTCCATAAAAATCCTGTACGGTAGTTTTCAATCATCGGGGCAATAGTTCCCTGATCGATGGCTAAATATCTTGGCGTCATCCAATTGTTATAATGAATCGAAGTTGCATCATAAGGTCCTGCAGAACCTATAAATTCTGGTTTTTGAGTATAAATAAATTTCAGGAAATCCATAGATTCTTTCGGTGAATACGGAAAACTGCTCAAAGCCGCCGTCGGAGTAATCACACCGTGATCGTTTTGCGGAAAATGAGCATCGTAGCCAACACCTCCATCTTTGTTTCTTGAGTAAGATGCCGTTAATCCCCAATAATTTGGTCCGTAACCTTTCCATCCTTTTGGATTTTCTACACAGTATTTGTAATCGATAAGAACCTGATTTTTGTTTAAATCAAAGTAATTTTTGATCAGTTTATCAGATAAGTTTGTAGGATCTAAACCGATATAAGAATAATGAGCCCAGAAAAGCGGTCCGCCATATTCTTCTGCACCGTTGTGCTTTACATACATTGGAAGTCCATATTTTTCTCTGTCTGAAAGATAGGTTCCGTTTCTTGTCCAGCCTTTGTAATAGGTTTCAGCATCTATTGAATATGTTGGCGATGAAGCGGCTAAAATGTAAGTAATTAAACATTCATTGTAACCTTCCAGTGGAAAGTTCATGTCCCACTGATATTCGGGTGACCAGTGCCAATACAAAACTTTCTCGCCTCCTTTCGTATACCAGTTCCATTGAATTCCTTTCCAAAGTTCGTCACATTTTTTTGCCAATGCTTTTTCTTCTGCATTTCCGTTTTTGAAATATTCACGAACCATTAAAATCCCTGAAGTTAAAAATGCAGTTTCCACAAGATCTCCACCATTATCTTTTTTACCAAATGGAACTGTTTTTCCGGTTTCTCCATTGATCCAATGTGACCATGCTCCTTTATGACGGTCTGCTTTGGCAAGAAAATCCATCATAGTAGTCAGTCTTTTTACTGCTTCTTTTCTTGGAACAAAACCTCTTTCCACACCTACTAAAATTGTAGCTAACCCAAACCCTGAGCCTCCGGTTGTAATAACATTTTTGTCATTCTGAGGATAAATATTATCTTCATGGTAACGCTCTCTTCCTAACATTGAGTTTGGTTCTGCGTAATCCCAAAAGTACTTCAAAGCATCTTTTTGAACTTTATCCATTAACTGCTCATTGGAAATATTTGATCTTATAACCTCAACTTTTGAAACTGCCTGCTTTGTGTTTTGAGAATTTTTGCATGAAACTGCAAGTATTGATGCTGCTGCAACTGATAGTATTATCCTTTTCATTATATCATTTTTTGACGGGATACTAAAAGAAAAGGAGAACTTTCATTCTCCTTTAAAGTTTATAATTAAATTTTAATAACCTGGGTTTTGAGCTGATAAACCACCCGCTTCAGTTATGAAATCCTGAGGAAGTGGAAATACCTCATGTTTACCAACTATGAATGTCTTTCCACCATCTGCTGCCATTGCAGCCACAGCTTGTCCTGTTCTTACTAAATCGAACCATCTGTCATGCTCAAAAGCTAATTCTAGTCTTCTTTGCTTCCAAATATCTGCTCTCACATCTGCTTGAGAAGTAGCTGGAGTATCTCCAATATTCGCTCTGTTTCTTACTTGGTTTAAAAAAGGAATTGCTGCAGAAGTCTGACCTAACTCATTCATTGCTTCAGCTTTAATTAAAAGAACTTCCGCATATCTTAAGTAACGAATATTGGCATCAGTCGATGCTTGATCTGTAAATGCTGAAGAATAAGCTTTATAATTATAAAATTTATTTTCTACAGTTGCAGGTACATATCTGTTATCATACAGGGTCATATCTCTGTGGATAATAGTAGCATCTCTTCTAGTATCTGTACTCGAGTAAGCATCATATAATCCTTGAGTAGGAGTTGAAAAGCCCCATCCCCAGCCACCTGTTCCTCGTGCGCCTTGAACTTGACTATACTGTTGGATAGCTCTACCATTATCACTTCCAGAACCATTGATTTCAAATATAGATTCGGCATTATTCTCTCCCGAAACCTTATAAATATCAATGAAATTAGGGGTTAAAGAATACCCCGTAACTGCGTTACATTCATCAACAGCTAATTGCCATTTTTTCTCATAAAGATAAACTTTAGCTAAGAGAGCATGAGCCGCACCTTTAGTAGCACGGGCTCCCCCCGTTCCTGTAGGTAGAGCCGCGATTGCATCTTTTAAATCACTTTCTATAAAAGCATAAATCTGCTCTTTCGTGGCTCTAGTAAGTTGCATTTTTTTATCAGCATCGTTACCTTGTACCGGAACGTGATCTATCAAAGGTACTCCTCCAAATGATCTTACCAATGTAAAATACATGAAAGCTCTCAAAAATTTAGCTTCTCCAATTAATTTAGCACGAAGTGCTGGATCAGCTTTATCTAATTGAGGAATATACTGTAGTGCTTGATTTGCCCTGTTAATACCCTGATAATTAGAAGCAAACAATTCTTTAAAAGAAGGAGTGGTTGCTGTAAAAGTTAAAGCATCAAGAATATTTTTATCAGAACCATTATCTCCCGGACTTGAACCTTTATCAGCATCATCAGAAACTATTGAAGTAACACCAATCCAAGCAAAAGTACTCATATTCCAATCTAAAAATTTAGCATAAATAGAATTTACAAAATATGATGCACCATTATCATTATTAAATTTTTCAAGATCACTAATAGTCATTGATTCTGAAGGAGCAACATCAATAAAGTCATCACTACAACTTTGAATAAATGCTCCTGCACCTAATAACATTAAAGAGACTAATAATATTTTATTTTTTTTCATTTTTTTAGAAGTTTACATTAACACCAAATACGAAAGATCTCAAAGTTGGATATGAATCCAATTCTACTCCTGCTAACTCATATGGGTTTCCATTTCCATTCAATTCAGATGAATATCCTGAAAATTTTTGCCATACTACAGGATTTATTGCACTAACATAAAGTTTAACAGATTTTACAGATTTTACAACATCTTTTATGGTGTAACCTAAAGAAATATTATTAATCCTGAAAAAATCTCCATCTTCAAGATAGAAACTTGAGGCAATAGGTATTGCAGTTGAGGGTGCCGGATTAGACGCATTTAAATTAGATGCTGACCAAAAATCATTTGCAACGGATGATTCGATATTTTCTCCACTTATTCTCTGAGCTTTCTTACCATTATACACTTTAAATCCAAATGCGCCATAACCATTAGCTGCAAAGTCCCAATTTTTGTAAGTTAACGAAATATTGATTCCTAACGTAGATTTTGGAATATATGAATCGAAATATCTTCTATCTCCGGCATCAGCAGATCCGGTAACCCCATTTCCATTAAGGTCTTTATACTTCATATTTCCATTAGAATCAACTCCATCATATTCCCATAAATAGAAACTTCCCAAGGCTTGACCTTGCGTTGTTCCATTAAAGAGCTTTGTCCATTCACCATTACCTAAACTACCACCACTTAATTGTGCAATATTTTTTTGAGTATCAACTCTTGTGAGTTCATTTTGATTTACAGAATAGTTCCCTCCGATTGAATAAGAAAAATCTTCGCCAACTTTATCTGCCCAATTAAGACTGAACTCTAAACCTTTGTTTCTTACAGCTCCTACATGAGAATAGTAAGTATCCGACTGGCCTGAAGTAAGATAGTTAGTAATACCTAGAATAAGATTCGTAGTTTCTCTGTTATAAGCATCAACAGTACCAGTTAATCTATTATTAAGAATTCCAAAGTCTAATCCTAGTGAAGATTCCTCTGTAATCTCCCATCCTAAGACAGGATCATACCCTTTATTTACAGTAATACCATTACTAACATTACTTCCATTACTATATCCATAATTGTACGCAGTTCCAGAAGCTAGTGGAAGATAATTTAATGGTACATTTTGATTACCTAATCTACCCCAACCTCCTCTTATTTTTAAAAGATTAAAGAAACCTCCTTTCAAGAATTCTTCTTCAGAAATTACCCAACCTGCACCAAATGATGGAAAAGTTCCCCATTTTTGACCATCAGCAAACTGTGATGAACCATCTCGTCTTACCGTCGCACTCAATAAATAGCGATTCATTAGTTTATATTGAGCTCTTGCAAAATAAGAAGTGGTTGTATTTTTATCAAATTTCACAGACGTTAAACTCTGAACATTATTAACATAATCTGTTCCATTAAGATTCCAATAATTTTGGTCTGTCAGTAGTAGGTTTTTTCTTTTTACAATTAGTTGGTCGATCCCATTTCTAACTGTTGTTTCAGTACCTAATGTTGCTTCAATGTCGTGAACTCCAAACTTTTTGTTATAAGTTAAATAATTTGTAAGTGCCCAATTGTAGTAATCTTCTCTTGTATTAGAAAGTGTATTTGTAGGATCAGATGGATTATATCCGCTTGCAACTCTTGTAGGATCAGCTGCTAACCAAACAGCTACAGCATCTGTAAAACTGTATGCCTTATAATTACCATATTCTCCACTAAATTGCGAAGTAAATTTCAACCCTTTAAAGATGTCAACATCCAATTTTAATCCACCTTGCATTAAGGTATTTTTATTCTGTTCGTTATTAAAAAACAGTTGACTTACAGGATTACCAACATTGTTAAATCTAGAACCTGAATAATCTATCATACCACCTGTATTAACTACAGGCAATCCGAACTGTCCTGAAGGATAGTAAACAGGAACCATAGGCGACTGCTTATAAGCAGTGGTAAATGCTCCTAACGGTTTTGGAGTTGTTTTTGTGAATGCAACACTGAAATTTTGTGATAATGTAATACCTTTACTAATCTTGAATTCATTATTAGTTCTGATTGTTGTTCTATTGAAGTCTGTTCCTCTAAGAATCGACTGCTCATCATAGTTACTAGCACTGAAGAAGTATTTCACAGATTCTGACGCACCAGAAATCGCTAAATTATGTTGGTTATAGATTCCTGTTCTTGTTATCTCTTTAAACCAATCTGTATTTACAGGCTGATTTGTTGAAAATTTATTCGTTGCTAGTGCAATATTGTTGTAATTAGCAAATTCAGAAGAATTAGCCATTTTTACTTCCTTTAATGGATTTCTAATACCAACAAGACCATCATAAGAAACATTTAATTTGCCTCTACCCGATTTTGTGGTAATAATAATAACTCCATTCGCTGCCCTATTTCCATAGATTGCCAATGCAGATGCATCTTTCAAAATATCATAAGTTAAAATATCATTAGAGTTGATATTGTTGATATTGTTAAAAAACATTCCATCTACAACGTACAGCGGTGTTCTACCTCCAGTAACGGTTCCAAGCCCTCTAATCATCACAGTGGGTGTAGAACCAGGAAGATCTGAAGCCGTTACTTGCACACCCGCAGCTTTTCCTTGAATTGCCTGGGATGCGTTAAGAACTTTTGTTTTTGTCACCTCTTCTGCAGAGATTGAACTTATAGAGGTAGTGTTGTCCACTTTTTTACGGCTACCATACCCAATCATCACAACCTCCTCAATCTTTTGCTCTTTTGGAACGGTGTCTTGAGGAGTAGTCTGTCCATTGACATTCATACCGAAGTAGAGAACAGCAATAAGACAAGAATACTTTAAATTAGTTTGTTTCATATAGTTTAATTTTATCTTGTACATTCATATTATTGGAAAGTCGATTTACATCTTCATCCTTCCATGTCTCAAAAGTAGACATTAATCAAAAATAGAAAAAATATCCAATCTTGTTAAAGTTACTTAAAAAAATTTTGATAATGCGTTTAAGTTTAATTATTTGTTAAGATATTATAATATTTATTTAATTTATTCTTAAAACAGAACATGATTTTTATCAAATTAATATCGTAAAAAATTTCATTTTTTCACATTGAAGCAATAATTTTCGCCAAAAAAGGTAGTCAGAAGGATATTTTTAAGATGATCTTTAAAAAACTTTTAATTATGGTACAGAAATAGTGAATTACCTAAATACACTTTTTGTGAAATTAAAAATTTTGTAACAAGCACATTAAGTAATTAACTTTGGTGCAGTTTAAAATATAAATTAAAATGAAAAAATATATCATCGCAGCAACCGTTATTTTAAGTACAGGAGCGATTATCAATACAACGCTACAGTCTTGTACGTCGATAGCTACCTCGGATTTAGGATTGGCGGTCATAAAAAGAGTTTTGCTGGGCGGAATTAATAAAGGAGCAAACATCTACGGAAACAAAGAAGCATTTCTTCAAAATAATTTAGTAGATAAAGCTTTACCACAACAACTTCGTGATATTAACACGACCTTAGAAAAAATAGCCCCGTCGATCGTGGCAAAAGAAAGAGAATATATTGCTGAAGCTGCAGTTTATACAGTCGGTATTTCAAAGCCTATTTTGGAATCTGCGGTTAATAGTTTAAATGCGCAGGATGTTACAAGAATTATTCAGGGAGAGAAAGGTACGGCTACTTTAATTTTAAAGGAGAAAACCCAGACTCAGCTTGTTCAGGCAATTGCTCCGAGAGTTGAACAGGAACTAAATAAATACGGGATCGTAAAAACAATCAATACGGCATTGTCCGGAAGCAATTTATTAGGCAGCTTGTTGGGTGGAAACAAAACCAACGTTAACGCAGGCGGATTGAGTATGCTGGCTTCAGAACAGATTGTAAACGGTCTTTTTAATATTATTGAAGACCATGAAAAGCAAAATTCCGGTTCGCTATTGGGAGCGTTTGGAAAATAGCTTTTTTTTCATTATATTTATAGAAATAAGGTAGAAAAAGATGGATATATTACAAGGAAATCAGCATGCAAATCCTGAAGAATTCTATAATTCTCTAAAGGAAAAACTTGAAGGTCACCACGACTTTCCGGAAGATTATTTATTTAAATTTATCATTCCGACCGATGAGGCGAAGATTACTGAGATTTATAAAGTTTTTGACGGCATAAAGTTCACGATGGGCAACAGGGAAAGTAAAAACGGTAAATATACAGCCTGCAATATCAATGCATTTGTTCTGGATGCGGACCAGGTGGTAAAAATTTACCAGGAAGTTGCGAAAATAGAAAATGTAATTTTACTTTAATTAAAATTTTGCTGCTATAAAAGAGAAAGGTTAGTTTGAACAACTAACCTTTCTTTAATTTATAAATCTAATTTTAATATTTTACTTTTCGATAAAAAACTTCACATTTTCCAAAGGTCTTCCCAACATGGCAACTGATCCTTTAATCAATATCGGTCTTTGAATTAGTGAGGGGTTTTCCGATAAAATTTTCAGCCATTCTTCTTCCGAATAATTTTTGGAAGCAAATTTTTCAAGATACAGTTTTTCTTCTTTTCTTATAATATGAAAAACGCTCTGATTCAGTTTTTTTAAAACCGTTTTAAGCTCCAGAACGCTTAACGGATCTTCGACAATATTAATGATTTCAAACTGAATTCCGTTTTCATCAAGATACTCTAAAACCGCATTTGATTTTGAGCAATTTCCGTTATGAAGAACTTTTACCAACATTTTAGTCTGATTTTAAAGATGAGAATATATTTGTTTCAACAAATTTAGAACCAAATATTATGTTAATTAGAAAATTAAAACAATCCGTTCAGTTCTGTCTCGATCTTTTCTAAAATCAAGCCGAAATCTTCAGGCTTTTCTACGAAATCAAGATCATCAACTTCAATGATCAGCAATTTACCTTCTGTGTAATTGGAAATCCATTTTTCGTATTTTTTATTAAGTTTTGAAAGGTACTCAATACTTATTGTGGCTTCATATTCTCTTCCTCTTTTATAAATTTTCTTTACAAGATTCGGAACATCAGATTTCAAATAAATCAACAAATCGGGTGCTGAGACAAAGCTTTTCATCAGATCAAACAAAGAAGCGTAGTTCTTAAAATCTCTGTCCGAAAGCAGCTTCATATCATTAAGGTTTTCGGCAAAAATATGGGCATCTTCATAGATCGTACGATCCTGAATAATATTTCTCCCGCTCTCTCTGATTTCCTTTACCTGACGGAACCTGCTGCCCAAAAAGTAAATCTGTAAAGCAAAACTCCATTTGCTCATATCAGCATAAAAATCTTCCAGATAAGGGTTGTGATCTACATCTTCGAACTGTGCATCCCAATTGTAATGTTTTGCAAGCATTCTTGTAAGTGTCGTCTTTCCTGCTCCAATATTTCCCGTAACCGCAATATGCATATCTTCTTAATTCTTTATTTGTAGTTATTAAAAGCCTAAATCCTTAATCTCATCCATCAGCTTAATAATATCTGTCTTCTCAGACTTTTCTTTTTCAAGTTTTTCTATGGATTTTTCCAGTTCTTTTTTCTGGTTTTCTGCGTCTTTGAGCTTTTTAATATTTGCTATATTTTCAAGGGTGTAAAGATAGAGTTTGTTGTCTTTTACTTCAAAATAAGCCAGTGAATTTTTATCCACAATCTGTGCATCGGGATCTTCGAAAATTTTGGTCAAACCTTTTTCCGGATTATATTTGAAAATTGTATTCTTTGCGACAATCAGGATGATTTCGTTTTCCCTTCTGAATCGTTTTGCATTTTCAACAGATGCTTCAAAGAGTTTTTCAAATTTCAGATTGTAAACCCTGAACTGGTTTTTAGATAAAATATAAACTTTATTTTCAAAGACCAAAAGATCGATCAGATCATCAAAACTTGCATCAAAAGGAAAAGAATTGATCGTTGTATCATTTCTGAAATTATACTGAATCAGCCTTTTCATGCTTTCATCCATCAACCAGATCTGCTGAAGATCTTCTGCATAAGCATGTTTGATAAACGTAAATTTCTGTTTAAAATCAAGCTTCTGTATTTCATTCAGATTCTGATCCACAAACTTCATTTCCTGAGCATTTTCCGAGAAAAGAGCTATACTTAAAGGGTTCTGCACTCCCTGAACTTTGAAGGGAACCGTAAACATCATTTTTCCCAACTGCTTTCCTAAGGAATCGTATTTCGTGAAGCTGAAATCTTTGTTTTTGTAGAAATAAAGACTTCCGTAATCATCCGCAAACATATCTCTTGTTTCCTTAAGCTTTAAAGAATCAAAAGGAAGGGCTTTCTGCGCAGAGAATGTACAGAATACCAAAACAGATAAGAATTGTAATAATTTCAAAAAATCTTTTTTACCAAGATAGCGCTCCTTCGGAGCGCTACCAATTTACATATTTTATTTCTGGATGAATGAACAGTCATTCAATTTTAACTATTTAATGGCAACTTCATAAATTGTCGGCCAGTTTTTCCCTGTAACCAACATATTATCCCCTTTGAAAGCGATTCCGTTTAAAACATCATTTTCGCCTTTCGTATTTTTTTTAGCAATGTCAGAAAAATCAAATTTCCCTACCACTTCACCATTTGCAGGATTGATTTTTAAAATATAAGGCTTTTGCCAAACATTGGCATAAATAAATCCTTTGTAATATTCGAGTTCGTTTAGCTTTTCATAGACAGAATTTGTACCGGCAACCGAAATAAACCTAACCATTTTTGAAGGATCTTTAACATCTAAAAAATACAAATTTTTCGTTCCATCAGATGCAATAAGATTTTTCCCGTCATACGTTAATCCCCAACCTTCGCCCATCACATTCGGATAAGGAAATTCAGACTGTAACGCTAACGTGTTCTTGTCGTAAATGAAACCTTTTTTATTTTGCCAGGTTAACTGGTAAACTTTATCCCCGACAATTGTACTTCCTTCAGAGAAAAATTCTTCAGGTTGTGTAGTCGATGCAATTGGCTTGGTATCTCCTAAAGTGTATTTTAAAATTTTCGAAGAACCGTGTTGCCCATCACTTTCATAAATGGTATTTCCGTCAATCTGGAAACCTTGTACAAAGTTTTTAGGATCATGTGGATATTCTGCTATAACTTCATAATTGATTGTCGTTTCCGGACTTTTGCTATAGACGTTGATCGTTGCGTCCTGATAAAGGGTTTCGCCGCCTTTTGTTTTAATATTAAATGTAACTGCGTTGTCGCCAAGCGTAAAATATTTCGGATCGATGGTGAGATTTGAAGATTCTTTTTCACCAAAGCTGATAACAATACTTTCCGCGTTATCTGTAACTTCTTTCGGAAGTTCGATTTTGTCATCGAAATGATAACCTTGCGAAACCATTTCATTATTATAATCGGCCAATGCGTTTAATACTTTATCATTATTGTTACAAGACATCACCAACATTAAAGCTGCAAACCCTACAATTATCTTATTTTTCATTTGTTATTTCTAAAATTTCATCAAAAATAGCAATTTTTATAACGTTCTGCTAATTTTCTGATGCCGGAGAACCAAATTGCAGGATGTATCCGTTATTATCATAGATGGCAAACTCTCTCATTCCCCATTCGAAAGTTTCAATTTCGTAGCAGATGTTTGTTTTTGTTTTTAAATCTTCCCAAAGTTCGTCTGCATTTTCAACATTAAAATAAAATGATCCAGAAAAACCAATTTTATTTAATTTTTCATACTGATTGGGCTTTGAAATCATGATCTCAATTTCGTCTTTTTGTAAGCCGATGGTTTCGTCAAAATTTTCAGACCATAAAATTGGATGCAAAGATTTGAAATTCATTTAAAATTATACTTCAATCGTTATTATACTTTAAAATTTATCGCAAAGTGCGCAAAGGTTTTTATAAGAAATCAAATCATTAATGGGCAAAACCAGTAATTTTCGCTTCATCAAAATCCAGCTGCATTTCAATGGTTCTCATTACATGATCATCGAATATTTTTTCACGTTTCATACGGTGAAGTTCATTTCTTTGTGCCTGAATAACCTGTCTTAAAACATCTTTATTTTCATTCATCGCTGCAGCATAATCTACCGTTGAACCCATACATTGAGCTTTATCGGCGATCAGCTTCATCTCGTTTTCGAGTTTGTAAATCTGGTGTTTTACAAGACTGTTGTTTTCAGAGAGTTCAGAGAAATCTGAAGTAAGCTTTTGAAGTGCTGTTTCTTTTAATTTTTTCATTAAAATAGCTTCCTGCTTTTCTTCCGGAAGATCGCTTCCTGTATCTTCAATCTTAAGAAATTTCAAGATCGGAGACAACAATAAACCTTGTCCGACCAAAGTAATCAGAATAATCACAAAGGTTACGAATAAAATAATATTTCTGTGCGGAAAAGCTTCTCCCGGACTAATATACACCGGAATCGAAAGTGCCGCTGCCAATGAAACAACTCCCCTCATTGCCGCAAAACTGATGATGAAAGGCTCTTTCCAATCAGGCTTTGGTTTTTCTTCCCGCATTTTTTTTGACAAAAGCCACGGAATATAAACAATAGCATAGCTGTATGCTAAACGTGTAAAAATAATCGCCCCACCGATAACAATACTATAAAAAATACCTTCTGAAATCGTGTAATCTTTCATTGCTGCCACAACAATGGGTAATTCTAGCCCGATGAGAATGAAAATAATAGTGTTCATCAGGAAAATGATAACACTCCAGACATTTCCGGTCTGAATTCTTGAAGTATGACTTAAATAACAATGTGAATTGTAAGACATCAACAAACCTCCTGCTACAACTGCTAAAACTCCCGAAAAATGAAAATGTTCCGCTGCTACATACATGACGTAAGGAACTATAAGTGTAATAACTGTATCGATATTAGAGTTGGAAGGAATTAATCTTAAAAATTTCCCGAAAACCAAACCCGTTCCGATCCCTACAGCCACTCCACCAATTGCCATTGTGAAGAAATCTGTCACCGCCTCACGGAAGATAAACTGTCCAGAAATTACCGCAGCCAAAGCAAATTTAAATACAATCAAACTCGATGCATCATTAATCAGACTCTCACCTTCCAAAACGGTTGTAATTTTTTTAGGAATTTTCATATTCTTTAAAACGGAAGTAGCTGCAACCGCATCCGGCGGAGAATTTACACCTCCCAAAAGAAATCCCATTGCAACAGTAAGTCCCGGAATGATAGATGAAGAAAGGTAAGCAACAACTATTGAGGTAAGGAAAACCAACCCAAATGCCATTGAGAAAATCTGTTTTCGCCATTTATGGAAATCCTGCCAAGAAGTAAACCAGGCTGCTTCAAATAAAATAGGAGGAAGAAATATAAGAAACACAAGATCCGGCTCAATTTCGATCTGCGGCATCCCCGGAATAAAGCTCACGAGTAAGCCTGCAATCACAAGAAAAATCGGATAAGCCACTTTGAGCTTCTGCCCTACCATCACCAAAATCATCACTGAAAGAAGTACAGCAATGGAAATAATTACATAGTCGTGAATCATGGTTTGTGATTATTTAGTTATTAAAAAAGTTTTAATTTTTTGAGTTTAAAACTCTTCAGATTCTGTTTTTAAAGACCGAATCTGAGGGTATTTTACTTTAATTTTTTGTAAAAGGAATATTGTTGTAAAAACCGATTTGTATTTGTCCGCGGTTTTTATTTTCCTGAAGCTGATTCATGTAACCCGCTTCAACTCTCATGTTTTTATTAATGACAAATCCTAAAGCTCCATACACACGGTTTCTATCAAAAACCGGACTGTCTAAGTGAAGGAAAATCTCATTATAAACCGAGGCATAAAAAGTTTTCGGCAACATTTCTTTATTATTGATCGGAATATTAAATCCTAATAAATAACGGAATCTCATCCTGAAATCGTTTTGTAAAAAACGTTCTTCCAAACGATAACGATGCTGCAGATTGAATCTCCCAAACTTTTGCTTCGTAATATACTGCTGAAAAATACGGTGTTCAATATTTTCCGACTTTTCACCATTGATATAAGGCCGGCTCAGGATAAAACCATATCCCAACAAAATATTATTGTTATTTTCTGTAAGATCATACCCGATTCCGGTACGAATTAATAATTGTTCTAAATCTCCGATCGCTTCAAAATTTCTGTATTGAATCTCATTATGGAAATTCAGCTTTTTGCTGATCTTATTATTCCCGAAATACATATACCAAGCGCCAAGATCATTTTCCTGAGCAAAAGAAAAAATACTTCCTAAACACAAAACTGAAACAGCCAACTTCTTCAGAAACTTCATAAACCTTGTTATTAATTTATACAAACTATCAATAAACACAAAATTAATAATAAAAATCTATAATAACAAACTGTTTGTTATCTCTGTTTTTTATGAAGGAACTGTTTCCACTAAAATATCATTTCCGTTTTTATCAAAATAAGTACAGGTCATTTCATTTAAATCCATCTTCCAGCCTTCTACTCCGTTTTCTGCACAATCTTTACAGAAAGTAGGATAATCTGTTCCTCCTTGTTGGTGGAGTTTTAATTTGGATTTAAACTGTTCAGGATTTAAATTTTCAGAAATAATTAAATTCTCATATTTACTTCCGGTTTCGGCAAAATTTTCTTCAGCATCAAAATATTTTGTATTTCCATTCGCCACAAGAGCGGTGTAATGAGAAACGCCAAGATCTTTTATTTCCTGAATGTATTTCGGAAAATCTGCACCACTCTTTACTTTGTGGTGTGCGTTTTTAACTTCATCAATTGTAAATTTCATTTGTTTGTTTTTTAATATTTATTTGTTTTGATAATGTATATTTTAACGCAAAGTCCGCAAAGTTTTTTTCAATTTTTGAAAATATTTTTTCGTCCGCAAAGGCGCTTCGCTCAGCTAAGGTAAAGGTTTTCTAACAATCAATTTATGTTTTTAACTTTAAGAGACAAATATATTTTAAAATAAAACCGACAAAATACTCTGTCGGTTATTTATAATTATCAATTACATTCAGAAAAGAATGAATATTAAGGATGTTGCTGCATTTTTGCAGGATCGTCATAATTTACCATCCAGTTGATTCCGAATTTATCCGTGAACATTCCGAAGTAAGCTCCCCAGAATGTATCTGCCAAAGGCATTGTAACATTTCCGCCTTCAGAAAGTCCGTTGAAAAGTTTATCTGCTTCTTCTTTTGAATCTGCATTTATGGAAACTGAAAAATTATTTCCCACCGTCAGACTTGAAGCCCATTCACCGCCTGTATCGCTTCCCATTAGAAGAGTTTCTTTTGAAATAGGAAGGGTAACGTGCATAATTTTGTTTTTGTCTGCTTCAGACATTTCCATACCTTCCTGCGGTGGCATTTCACCAAAAGTTCCGATGTAAGGATATTCTCCGCCAAAAACTGATTTGTAAAAATCGAAAGCATCCCTACAGTTTCCGTTGAATGTAAGGTAGACATTTACTGTTGCCATAATATATAATTTAGTTTGATTTGAGATACGTGATTCGAGGTTTGAGCTGTAAAACTCGGAACACAAAACTGGGATTAACGATGCTGATCGATAAGAATCATATTTCCGTCGGGATCTTTCAGGAAGATGTGTTCCGGACCGGAAGTGGTTTCGTCGGCTTCCTTACCAATTTCCACCTGATGATTTTTAAGATGCTGCTGAATTGCTCTTACATCATCAAACTCTTCAAGATTTTGGGCATTTTCGTCCCAACCCGGATTGAAAGTCAGCATATTGCCATCGAACATCGCCTGAAAAAGCCCAATTAATGTGCTTCCGTTTTTCATGATGAGATAATTATTCTCCATACTTCCACCCATCGATGAAAAGCCCAGTTTTTCGTAAAACTCTTTAGATTTTGCAAGATCTTTCACACTTAAGCTCAGTGAAAATACTCCTAACTTCATACTTTTTTATGTTTTATTTTTGAACTCACACAGATTTAAAAAGTCAAAATAAATCAGTATAATTTTCAAAATCTGTGAAAGAAATTATTTTTTATTTAAAGCCAATTTACCGCCCAGGAAAACAAGTCCCCAAACTACAATCCCGAGAACCCAAAACCAAACAGGCGTTGGCAAAACGGTCATATTATAAATTGTGAAAATCATGAAAATAATTCCACAAATTGCTGCCGATGTAAGTTTTCCGTTTCTAGCGATTTTTGTTGATACAAAACCTGAAACCACTGCTCCTACAGCGTAACCTACAATCACCATAAATTTCCCCAGAAAAGGTAAATTTTCAACATAGCTTTTAAAACCTTCCATATCATTCGGTTTTATTCCTTCCGGGAAAGGATATAAAATATGATTCAGTGTTTCAATCAGCCAGATGCAGATCGATCCGGTAATAATTCCGGCAACTACTGCTAATATATTTCTTAACATAATTATTGGTTTTTTAAACGGGTTTTAAAATCTAAGGTTTTATCATAGCTTTTCCAGTCACCAATCAGCTCGATCTCCTGACTATCAATCTTTTCTGAATTTTTATCCCATTTAAAAGTATAAACGAACTTCCCGGTAAACATACCTGAATGTTTTCCTTTCGCTTCTTCTGCCAATTCATACGTTCCGTACACCACTCCCTTTTTCTTGGAATCTTTGTATTTTGTAATCGTCAGTTTTCCTTCAAACTTTGTGTAATTGGTATCTACCAAAGAATATCCTGCCACAAAATATTCCTGATCATTTTTTTTGTTCTGTTCCGAAATATTGATTTTCAGTCTGATCTCCTCACCTTTGTTTCCGATTGTTCCAATGTAAGGTTTGCTGTTGTTTTTCCACACTGTTTCAATGTTCGGCATCTGAGCAAAGCCGATATTGGCTGCGAAAATTAGAAATAATAAAAGTTTTTTCATGCTTAAATCTTTAATAAGTTAGGCTAAAGCCAAAAAGAATTTATGTTTTTTTGCAAACAGGCTAAAGCCCATTTCTATTAATTTATTAATGCTAATTTTTTAAACTCCGAACTGGCTTAAATGGTGGTTTAAATGTTTAGCAAACATATTGTTCCATTGCTGAGAATTCAGTTTTCCGAAAGAGAAAGACTCTTTTCCGTCGAAAGCTTCTGCACCAAGTTGCTGCGTTTTTTGAATATAACCAATCAATCTCTTTTTTTCTTCTTCGAAATTTCTTCTTTCTTTGATTAAAAACTGAGGTGCTGTAGGAGAATCATGAGGGTATGCTTTTTCGCCAACCACTTTTGGCTTTACGAAAGTTTTTAAAATAAATTTGGCAATAGCACCGGGTTTTTTGTGTCTTTCAGGTTCGTAAACCATTTCATAAGACACACAGCAGTGCGCCAACATCTGATCTACCGTCATCCTTCCCCACAAACCATGAGTTTCTTCTACCAGATTATTTATTCTATTGATGTAATTCTGAGCATCTTTAGCATCAAAAACGTTTTCCATAGTTTATCAAATTGTATAAAAACAAATATATCAGTTTTTTTGTTTGATTTAAATATTTTTTTAACATTTGAAAAGGTGAATTATTAAATTTAAAAACTTCTTATTTTGACGTAGGTTCATAAAAAAAACTCTTTGCATATTTGCAAAGAGTTTGTATAAATAAGTTTTACTGTTTATTTCTGAACCGCTTTTTTCATCGCATCCGGACGAAGAATTCGGTAACGGACTTCCATATCTTTCGGGATGTAGAAAACCAATGGCAATTTGCTATTATACCTCACCGTTTCAGGCTGAAGAGAAACAAATTTTTTGGTAAGCTTCTGATCCTGGCAAGCCATTAAAGTTCCGCCGGTTTCTCCTTTAGATTCTATTTCATAATAGTTGTAGCCCCATCCCTGAAGATCCAGAGTATTTACTTTTCCGATCAGAAAATGCTTATTACAGTCAAGCATTTTTTCTGCACCTACGAAAAATTCTACTTTAAGGTCATTCTCGTTTTTGGCAACCGGAAGCTGAATATAAACCTGCTTAAATCCTTCTTTAGCCTTTGGAAACATATCAATCTGAAGCTTTTCAAATTTCTCTGTTTTCTTCTGGGCAAAAACATGAACTCCCATAATCATCATAAAAACCGCCAAAATAGCTTTTGAAAATTTCATAATTATACTATTTAAATTTTATAAATTCCATAAAATCAAAAACCATTCCAAACTAAACAGCTGTTTAATTTTTAACATCATATTTGATAGCAAAATGCGGTAAAATCTCCAGCTGAAAAATCAAACAAACAGTAATATGACTACAGCTTTTGTCTATTGATAGATTCATTATTCCGAAATCATTACATTGGTTCCTTTTGTGTGTGCATTCATTTGCGGTGCATAATAATTTTGGATCGTCGTTAAGCCATTTGAAAAGCTTCCTGAAGCATTACAGATCAGATCATATTCAAACACATATTTCCCTTTTGGCATATATTGAATGTAAAAATTCGTCGAAGCATCTTTTGTAGACTGATAATATCCTAAAGAATTTTTCCACTGATAACCCGAAATCACATCAAGCGGCTCAAATCCGGCTGCTCTCATGTCTTTTATATGAATAAACTCCATGGCACGATCCGTATTCAAAATCATTCTTACTGTTACTTTGTCGCCAACTTTTAATGGTGTTTCAGAGGTGATTTTCTGCAATTCTTCACCATTTACCGTTTTGATTTTTTTGTATAATTCTTTGGTAACTGAAATATAGTTTTCAGAAGATTTAATTTTATCCAAATCCTCATAATATTGCCAGAATAAACCACCCTGAACAATTCCTGCCCCCGGTTTTGTTACCGTTACGGTTGCTAAATTTTTATCGATTTTATCAGAAGTTTTTGTAATTTTCTGATATCCACTTATATGACTCAGAGTCTTATCGCCGTAATTCATATCATGAATGACAACACTCACCCTCGGTATGATTTCGCCTCCCCACTTGAAATCAAAAGCTTCACTTTCACTTGAAGTCCAGGATTTCCCTGAATTTAAAATCGTAAAAATTACTTCTGAAGTTCCTCTTGAGCTTCCCCAGGAATTTACTTCCTTTTGAGTGATTAACCAGATTTTCATGTCTTCAATAAATTTCTGATCGTTTGATTTCAACTTATTGAAAGCTTCCAGAGCTCCTGCATGATTCACAACTTTTGAACTGAACCAGCCCCAATCATCAAGATTCTGTTTCCAGTAAACACCTTGAGTTTTTGAATCTACCGAAGTTTCTTTTAAATAATTTAATAATTTATCTGAAACCTCTTTCAAACCATAATCGTTCATCAATAAAGCTGCACGATGCAATCCGAAGAATGTAAAATCGGTAAGTTTTGCAGATTTCGCTTTTTGCTTCACCAGAGATTTCAAAGTTGCTCCTTTACCTTTTAGCGGATATTCTTTTTCCCAATAATTTCTGGTATCCAAGTAATCTAAAGACCAATTTGTCCAGATATTTTTTTCTTTAGAATCAACATATTTGTTAATTTCATTATCTACATATCCGATCAGCTTTTTCACCAATTCTTTCTGTTCTGAACTTTGATAATCTTTCACATTATCTTTCAACCAGGCATTGATTTTTCCTAAATTTTTAAGAATATAAAGCGACGTTCCATAAGAGCTCGGATAACCTTGATACCAAGAAAAGCCACCATCCGGATTTTGAAGTTTACTAAAATCGCTCCAATCCTGATTGATCGAATTTTTCATCGTGTTCGTATCAAACAGCAAGGCAAGTTTCTCCATTTGCTCCGTTTCACTTTTGCTTTCTAATACCCAGGGTGTTTCATCCAGCAATAATTGCTTTAATTCCTGATTTTTTTCAAGATTGGAATTTAATAATCCTGCGTCTTGATATTGTTCAAAAACGGTTTTCATCTTCGGATTTGCTTTAAAAATTTCCGAAGCCAGAACATCGGCAAACCATTTATTAAAAATCACATCGGCAGAATTATTCTGATCATTTTTCAGACTTGGCAATGCAAACATAATTTCCCAAATCGGATTCGACGTTAATTCCAAAGTATTTGAAACGTTGGAAATTGTTGTCGAAGTGGCATTTTTAAGGTTTTCAAGTTCGAAAGTTTTGGTTTCGCCTTCTTTTACAAAAACAGGAACGGCTTCGGTTACCAACATTCTGTTCGGAAGAACTGCAACTGCTTTTTGCTCGCCGTCTGAATATTGACCTGCTTTTGCCACGACTTTCACAATAATAGACGAAACGTTATTCGGAACTTTCAACCTCCATGTTAAAACAGAATTTCCGTTCTCATCAACAGAGAAAGCCTGTTCTTTATTGTAACCGGAAACGGCAGTTAATGTACTCAATCCAAATTTCTCTGAAATATCTTCGTTGGTAAAGGCATCTAAAATCTGTAATTGAGCAGAGCCATTCAGTTTCTTATTGGTAAGATTTGATAATTTTGACTGTAAGTTCAGTTCATCACCTTCTCTTAAAAATCTAGGATAATTTGGGGTAACCGAAAATTCTTTCTGCGTTACGACTTCTTTTTCCAAAGTTGCTGCTCTTGCATCTTTTGTATGAGTCAAAAACATCAGTTTCCATTTTGTTAAGGCTTCAGGTGAAGTGAATTCAAAATTTACATTTCCTTCGGAATCTGTTTTTAAATCAGGATAAAAAAATGCGGTTTCGTTGAGGTTTTGACGAACTTTGATTTTATTTAGAGGTTCATCATCTTTGTCTAACACACCGTCTCCATCTGTCCCATCGTAATACACATCAGCATATTGTTTCTTTTCCTCTTCTGATAATTGTCTTCCGGATGATAAAATATCAATAGCTGCATCGTTCATCACAACACGCTCCAATTTCATTGTAGGAGAAGGAGGGGGAGAATAAGCTGCGGATTTTATTCCTTTCTCTGCAACTACTCCATAGGCTCTTCCTTGTATTATATTCTCATAATTGTATCCATCAAACCAGTTAAATTGAGGAACTTCTACATATTTTTGTTCTAAATAATTAAAATCTACACTAAGATATGTTGCCTCCAAATTTTGAGTAATATCATACGAATTTACCACTGAATAAGGTCTGTACAAGTTTTGCCAGTTGAAACTGTTTACAGAAAACTGATCCAGCGACATATCATACATATTTGCCAATACTTCGGCATTAATATTTTCTTTTTCGTTTCCTAAAATTTTCACTGCCCATTTCTCTTTCGAATTCGGTTCAATTTTGTCTCTGAAAGTAATGGTTTCAATTTTTAAAGGCTGTTCAGAATTTTTTATTTTCAGATTGACTGTTTCCGTCTGAACATCATTAAACGCTACAAGTTGAAACTGAAGATTCAGACTATTTACTTCTTTATCTTTCGGAATTTCAATTTCATATTCTAAAACTCCATTTTTAAGCTGATGAGTTTCAGAAATTGTTTTTCCTAAACCGTTTTGCACAAAAACATTTACCAAAGCATTCGGAACTGATGAATATACGTAGATTTTTGCTTTTTCACCTCTCGAAACTTCATCTTTAGGATTTATAACAGAAAGAAAAGTTTTCTGATTGTTTTTTAAAGCTTTTTTGTCCCATACACTGAAATTCTGTACGGCTTTTATTGTGTCTTTTCCTTCGATATTATACAATTCCAATTTATAATCACCAGATTCTAATTTTCCTAAATCCAGAGATTCTTCATTTCGCTTCTCTCCATTCAGAATGACAGATAACACTTTCCAATTTTCTTGCAGGTCATTTTTGTCATAAAGATCATGAGGAAACTTTACAATAAATTCTTCTTTCGAAAACTTCGGCAGATTTTGAATTTCAGATTTAAAATTATTTCTAAAAATCCTTTGCGGAACTTCAAATTTAGATAATTTAACCTGATATGCTTTCTTTAAATTTTGCTCGTTATAATTTTTAGTTTCTACTTTCAACTTTATGTTTTCATCGGCAAAAGCATTATTAATTTCATCTGCTTTGATATAATGCGAAACCGAAGCAACTCTTAAATTAGTATTTGCAGTCTGCGTTTCACCGTTGATGTCGGTCACCGAAGCATTGATCTGATAATTATCAATCTGAATTCCTTCTAATTTTTCATCTTTTTTAAGATCTAATTTTATAACAAATTCTCCTTTATCATTGGTTTTTGCCTCGCCAAGAATTGAATTTTCATTATTATCATTTTGAGGATACCAAGGAAAATATCTCCAGCGAATATTTTGTTTTCTGATCTCGTAATTGACGCTGGTGTTGCTTAATGCAATCCCAGAAAACATCATGGCTTTCCCTTTCAGTTCAATAGTTTGCCCATATTTATACTCATCTTTTACAGGCTCAAAAGTCACTTCAAATTTTGGTCTTTTGTATTCTTCTACCTGAAAATATTTATATCCGTTAGAATTTCCGTCTGTTGAAAGTGTAAAATTTCCGTTCAGTTTTCCTTTGGGCAAAATAAAGCTTCCGTGATAAGAACCAAACTCGTTTGTCGTAAAACTCTGAACAGAAACTTCCTGATTATTGGCATCTTTCAAAGTGATATTTTGCTTTAAACCAGACATTACAGCTTCTGTTTCTTTTTCAAGCCTTGTATTGATAACCTTGAAGTACACAGTTTGTCCGGGTCTGTAAATTGCTCTGTCTGTGAAAATCTGAGCCTTGTTCTGTGTTTGTTTATTCGGATTGTATTCTTCACGATTATTGTAGCCATACAACTGCATCATCTGGAAATCATTTGTTTTTGGCTGCTGAATTAAGATCGTTCTGTAATATTCTTTACTTTCTGTCGTCGGAAATTTAAAAATTCCTTTATCATTGGTTTTTCCTTCAACTTTATTCAAAGTTTTATTTTGGACGAACTCGTAAAAAGTAAGATTCTCATTTAAAACAGGTTTTCCGTTTTCAGAATTAACCAGTTTTAGTTCATTTAAAAGCTGATTACCACTTTTGCTGTGATAGATAATTTTATGATTCGAAACTAAAAAATAAAAATTCTGTTCTTCATTTTTCATACCCGAAACCTGGTATTCTGCAACATAAATTCCCGAAGGAAGTGACTTTAGCTCCAATGACGTTTTATGAACCTGATAATCTTTCGGATCATTCAGCTGAAAAACATCTTTTCGTATCAACGTCTTTTTAAACTTAGAAAAAGAATTATTGTAATGATTTTTTGAATATTGCATGAACGCTAAAAAGTTATCTTTAACTTCATAGATGTTCATCGAAAATTCATTTACGTTTTTAAATTCAGCAACGAGATGAATCGGTAAATTGGGTTGTGCCTGCTCTTCATATTTAATATTCAGAGAAGGATTGGTGATCTGATTTTCTTTATTTTTAACATTATTGATAAAAACAGATTTCGGATATTGGTTTTTAATGGAATTTCCGATCTGAATGGCTTCTTTTTCTTTATTTTTTAAAACCAATTCATTCATCATCTCTTCAGCGATCAGAACTTTGTAATCTCCCTCTACATTTGTTTTCATCAGATTCTGAAGCTGTGCTAATTTGTCTTTGCAAGAGCTGAAAATACAGTTTTCCACCACCTTCTGATGCATAAAATAAAGCTTTGAATTTCCGGTATTCTGAGCAATCAGCTCATCAAAAATCGCATCAATTGTTTTTCTGTTTTCGTTAAGCTCATTCTTTGTAAAAAGACCATTATCTGAGAGGAAATTCACTTTTTTAAGAGAATACCAATCGAATAATGTCGGGAAATAACTGATGTTTTCTGTATTCAAAAAGATGTCTCGATACTTCGCAAGAGAAACTTTTTTCATTGCCTGGCTTTGCTGATCAAGATCTTTAAAATTTTGGTTTAAATAGTTTTTAAAATCGAGCTTACTCCATGTTTCAATCTGAGTGAGATCCTGCGAATTGATGTTGGTTCTTGCATTGATTTTCCAGGAATTTTCATTATAATAATCCATCAGAAAACCCGAGAGTAAAGCTTTATACATCAGCTGATCATCATTTTTCAGCTCTTTTCCTGTCGAAGTTAGTTTTGCAAAAAACTTTGATACAGTATCATTTTTTTCGTCATCTGTTGTCTGATTGATTAGACTGAACTCGGCTCTTAGTGAACGGATCAGTTGCACCCCATTATTTTCTTTCATAGCTTGTTTTTGAATTTCTAAAACAACAGGAAGATTAGATTTATACGATCCCTTTCTGGAATTCTCTTCTATTTTTTTCCATTGAGCATCATAATTATTCTGGGCAGAAACATTTGAAAAACTCAGTGAAATAAGGATCAGGAACAAAACCTTGGAAAATCTTTGCATAAGTGTTATTTTTGATAAATGAATTGTTTAAAAGTACTGAAAAAATCTGTCATAGACAGCCAAGTTTACGTATCCTTAATGGGAACTCTTTTCGCAGTATTTTTCATGCTTGAGCAAAACACATTCCGTTTTCCGACTGTATTGCTTTTATTCATCACCTATTTCAGCGGTTATCTTTATACCAAATACCAAAAAACGAAGCATTTTTATAAAATCCTGATTCTGAATTTCTTTGCAGGACTTATTTCGGCAGCTTTGATCATCTTTAATCATAATGAAATACGTCTTTTAAAATGGTTCATCATTGTTGTGTTAGGTCTTCTTTACAACAGCTTTTTCCTCGAAACTTATATCCGGAAAATACCATTGCTGAAAGTATTTTATGTAGGTTTGGTCTGGGCTTTAATGAATTGTTGGCTTACTTTACCTGAGTTTGATTCACCCATTTTTCTCATCAGCTTTCTGTTTATCACGGCTCTAGTTTTACCTTTCGATATTCGCGATATGAAAAATGACACCGTAGAAACTTTCCCTAAAATAATCGGAGTGCAAAACACGAAATATCTTGCTTATTTACTGGTGTTTATGGCATGTATTTTATCTGTTTTTTACTTAAAGTATGAATTTGCGTTGAGCTTTTTCTTAACCTCAATCTTAACCTTTATATTGATCTATTTTTCTGAAAATTCAAACAAAGATTCTTACTTTTCTTTTTGGGTGGAATCCTGTTCGGCATTACCTTTTTTATTTTCACTAATAATGAAGTATTTTTGACAAATGATTATTAAGAAGCTTTCTTTATACAATTTCAAAAACCATTCAGAAAAAAGGTTTGAATTTTCACCGCAAATCAACTGTTTTGTTGGCAATAACGGTGTCGGAAAAACCAATATCCTGGATGCCCTGCATTATCTTTCTGTTGGGAAAAGTTTTCTCGGCAATAGTGATGTGAACAATATCCTGCAAGATGAAGATTTTTTTACCATAGAAGCTGAAGTTCAAAATGAAGATTCCGAAGATATTATTAAAATTCTTCAACCCAAAGAATCTAAAAAAACGATAAAGAAAAACGATAAAAGCTACGATAGAATGGCAGATCACATAGGCTATTTACCGAGTGTGATGATTTCTCCATACGATTCTAACCTGATTTCGGATTCGGGTGAAAGTCGCAGAAAGTTTTTAGATTCGATGATTTCGCAGACAGATTCTTCCTATCTATTTGATTTAATACAATATCAGAAAACGATTCAGCAGCGCAATGCTTTATTGAAATATTTTGCCAAAAACAGAGTTTGGGACAAAGATTCTTTAGAAATTTATGATGATCCGATCACCAAATCCGGAACTAAAATCTTTGAAAAAAGACAGGAATTTGTTGCAAAACTGAACCCTATTGTTCAGAATTTTTATCAGATCATTTCTGGTGGTAAAGAAAGTGTTTCGGTAATTTATGAATCACATTTGCTTACTGATTCTTTCGAAAACCTTTTGTCTGAAAGCCTGGAAAGAGATCGAATGCTCACTTACACTTCGAAAGGAATTCACAAGGATGATCTTCTTTTTGAAATGGATGCTGTTCTCATTAAAAAAATTGGTTCGCAGGGGCAGCAAAAATCGTTTTTAATTTCATTAAAGCTTGCTCAAATGAGCCTTATAAAAGAATTAACCGGTAAAACCCCTATTCTTCTTTTAGATGACATTTTCGATAAATTGGATGATTCACGAGTTTCTCAATTGATAGAACTGGTGAATCAGGAAAATTTCGGGCAGATTTTTATTACAGATACGCATAGAGAACGTACGGAAAATGTAGTGAAAAGAATTAATGAGGAAAGTGTTATTTTTGAAGTCTGATACCAGATGCGAGTTTCGAGATTTAGGATTGGAATTAGTAGTTATGGGTTTGCAAAACTATATTTTGATACTTCTGACTTAATAATTTAATTAAAACACAAATAAAATGAGTTATCGAAATTTAGATATTTACAAAATTGCTTTTGAATTGTTTCCAAAAGTTCATAAAGCTTCTTTTCTCCTTCCCAAATATGAATTATACGAATTGGGAAGCCAGTTAAGAAGGTCTTCGGATTCAGTTATTACTAACATTGTTGAGGGTTATGGGCGTTCGGTTTATAAAAATGAATATTACAGATTTCTTGTTTTCAGCCACGCAAGTAACGATGAAACAATTAATCATTTAGAAAAAATAATAATTTTATACCCTGAATTTTCAGCAGAATTTGAAATATTAAAACAGCAATACGATTTTTTAGGTGGAAAAATTAATAATTATAAAAAATGGGTTAAAGAAAACTGGAACGAAAATAAATCGTAAAACTCTTAACTAATAAAAAACTCGGATCAACGAATCACGAAACCCGTATCTCAAATGAAAAGAAACAAAAAACGAGAATTTCAATCTTCAGAACTGGTAAAATCTTTTGCCAGAATTCATGGTTTTGAAGATAAGCTGATTGCTTTTGAAATTAAAGATTTTCTGGAAGATTATCTTGATGAAAGCCTTTTTCAGGAGATTGTGAGTGTAAATCTGGATGATAAAATTATTCAGATCAGAATCAATTCACCCTTGCTTAAAAACGATTTTAAAATGCGAAAAAGCTTTTATCTAAAAAAGTTTCAGGAGAAATTTGGTGAAGAAAAATTTAATGATCTTCAGATTTTGTAGGAATTGAATTCTGAACCAGCGTGCTCGATTTTAGATCAAAACTGGATCGTAGCGGAAAGAAAAACTTCATTGGATTTCTTAAAAAATATCTAAAAATCTCTCTGTAAATCTCTCTTACTTCACCAAAGTTCATCTTTCTCGAACGGAATGCCAAAAACATCGACAAGCTGAAGCTCACCAAGAAGTTGAAAAATCCTATCAAGAATACAGTAAAAAAAGCAGTCCAGAAAACAGATGAATCAACGACAAAATCTTTTCCATAAAGACCAATTGCAAAATTTCCGGCAGCAAAAGTAATATGCCGAATATCCAAATCTAAACCGAAAAATAAACCAACAGGCGCAGTGGCTCCAAGAAAAACACCAAACCAGAAATTAGAAATAATTCCGGCCCAGTTTTTAGCATAATATTTTGAGAGATTTTTTGCAAAACGAGCTCCAAAGAGCCTTTTTATAGGAAGATTTTTTGCGATTCTATCCGGAATCTGATAAAACACAGAGTTATTACCAATATTTCCTGAAATAATCCCTGAAATAAAAAGATAAAATCCTGCAATACAGGCATGAAGAATCGCTTTAGATTTAAAGGGATCGAGATCTTTCAGTAACTTGTCTGATTTTTCAACCGCTAAATTCTGTGAAAAGAAAACATCAAGGCCGTACATAATCAGCATCGCAATCGGAAACGAAAGAAGTACATTTCCCACGAAAGCAATAAACTGACTTCGAAATAATTTTGAAACCAGATCGGCAAATTCGGTATAATTATTTTTTATATTTTCCTGTTCAGATAAAACTTTGGTCATTGTTGCAGCCGTCATTGCAGGCTGTTTTGTTGCGAGCGTAAATCCCATCAGATAAATCATTACAAATCCCATCGCATAATTAATCGAGTACAAAAACGCGTGAAAAAAGTCGCTTCCGGGCATAAAACCATACAACATTTTCAAAATACACAATGCACCGACAATAATTCCGCCACCGCTTGCTTTATAGAACATTTTCATGTACTGTTTCCGGTTTGAAGTAATGTAATGACTTCCGGTTTCTGCGGTATGGTTTGTAATTAAATGAGAAATTAATCGTGTGCTGTCATTGATAAGATCAGAAATATTGTTTTTATGAGATTTATAACTCAGAATATTAAAGATCAACTGTTTAGACTTTACAATAACATCATCAGTCTGATCAATGATCAAAAGATTGATGATTTCTGAAATTCTTTGTGTCTGTTGGCGGATTTTCAGAAGAGACTGATTAATTTTCCCTGAAATACCATATTTTGATGAATTTTTAAAAGCAATATTTACAAAATCCTGACATTGTTCCGCATAAATTTTAATCTGCTTGTAGCGGCTGTCTTTAGAGTTAAGCTGAATTTCAGGGTTTACTTTAAAATCTTCAGCCAAAGCTTCCAGTTCGTTTTGTAAAGCCAGAAAAGGATTGTCGAAATTTCTGTATTCGGGAGCCATTCTTACGACATCAACTTCAAGAGCCATTCCGGTAACGCGCCATGAAAGGATGTTCATTGAAAATATCAGTTCGCTTTTCACATTCGGTTTCAGAATAAAATTTGAAATTCCTAAAATCCGCATCAAATCATTCACTTCTTCTTCGGGAAGATTATGAAGATATTCAAGGTCTTTTTTCGGGCTTAAACTGACGTTGTCGATTAGATACCAAACCGTATTTTCGTTTTCTACGGGCGGCAAAACTTTATTTAAGATTCTTTTTTTAAGCTCAGGAAAGAAGGCATTTTCGGAAAGAATATTGGCTTCCGTTAAAGAAAGATTGAAAGGTCTTCCCTGAAAAACATTGTAGATATAGTGTCTGAAATTCTCTGAAAAATTCTGATGTGTGCTGAAAAAACTAAGAACTTCTTTGAAATCTGTCTTTTTTATAGCCTCAAAAAACTCCGCCAAAGGTTCCAGCGAAGCCGTTTCATTCTTAAAGGAAAAATATTTTTTAAGAACAGCTTCAAAATTTTTTGTATTTGAACTCAGCAGTTTCATGAGTGCAAAGATACTATTTCAAACTCACATTCCTCATCTGTCTCATAATCCAGTTGTGTTTCTTTCTAAGATATGCAGAAGGATTTTTGGGATCATACTTTTTAGGGTTGGGTAAAACAGCAGCAATCCAAGCCGCTTCTGAAGTGGTAAGATCTTTTGAAGACTTTCCGAAATAATATTTAGACGCCGCTTCAACACCGAAAACGCCCTGTCCCATTTCAATAGAATTCAGATATCTTTCAAGAATAATATCTTTTGACCAAACTTTTTCTATGATAAAAGTATAAACCGCTTCAAGCCCCTTTCTGATCCAGCTTCTGCCCTGCCAAAGAAAAATATTCTTTGCGGTTTGCTGTGATATTGTACTTCCTCCTCTCAGTTTTTTACCTTTTTCGTTATTTTTCATGGCTTTTTCGATTGCTGTATAATCAAAACCATTGTGATTGAAAAATTTTTGGTCTTCTGAAGCAATAACAGCTTTTTTTACATTAGATCCCATTTCATCGTAAGAAATATAATCCCGGTGCAATTTTCCGTATTCAAAAAGACCACCGATCTGCGTAATCGTAATGGGCGGATTGAAAAACCTTCCCCAAATAATAAAAATGACATTCAGAATGAGAACAATAAAAATAAGCTGTTTAATTTTCTTCCACATATGCTAAAAAGTTAGTGCAAAAATATAAAAATAACGGAACTTACCTTAATTCTTTCATATAAGTTAACTGATAATCGGGCAAAAGTTCAGGGTGAAAGATTTTGATATAATCTTTTAAAACCAAATCCGAACGAACTACTCCACTTTCAAAAAAATCGTTGGCTTTTTGTTTTTCCCTACCCGAAACTCCATAAATCTTCCCTTTATTAAATACCTCAAGCTTTCCATAAAAAGGATTGATGCTCAACATTTCTTTCTTTGAAAGATGATTTCCGGCATTTACCCAAAACTGAATATTTTTTGATTTCGAATAGACCTCCTCAAAGCTCATCGTAACAGCTTTTTCTTCTTTATTATCTTTTAAAATGTAATGAGCATTGGCGTCTGAAATATAATTTGCCGTGAACGTTTTTCCACCGGGCATATACCAAACATCACCGTACATTTCGTTGGCTAAAACATTTGGTTTTTTGTTCGATTTTAAAGCGAGTTCTTTTAAATCATTATAATTTTTCTGAATTTCATTAAATTTTGAATCTGCTTCTTTTTCTTTGCCTAAAAGTTTTCCGAAAAGCTTAATGTAAGAAGTTTTCACCATTGGACTTTGCTCTAAATATTCATCCAAAAATATCACCTGAATATTGTTGTTTTTCAAAAGTTGATAAGTATTGTCGAAGCTTGCAATGTAATTGGTGAAAATAGCATCCGGTTTCATTGAAATTATTTTTTCGACATCATATTTCTGTTCATTTCCTACATTCTGAATTTTCCCTGATGCCAGCAAACTCTGAATTTTTTCAGAATAAATGTATTCAGGGCTTGCAATTCCTATCACTAGATTTTCTGCTTCTAATTCGGTTACATAGCCCATTAAACTTGCATTTAAAAGTATAATTTTTTGAAACGGAACTTTGTTTTTGTCGAATTGATAAGTAAAATTTCCCGATTTAAGATCAATTTTACCATCATTGGCTTTAAATTGCACCCTTTCTGATATTTTTTCCCATTCAGAAAACGAATTTTTTTGTTCTCTTTTACAGTTGATTAGAAGAAAAAACGTGATTACCAGTAAAAATTTTGCTTTCATGTTTCAAAGAAACTAAAAAAGTATTATATTTGCAAACCTTTAAACATCGGCCTCGTGGCGCAACTGAATAGCGCATCTGATTACGGCTCAGAAGGTTACAGGTTTGAATCCTGTCGAGGTCACAAGACCGACATTTGAAGATTTTACTCTCTTATGTCGGTTTTTTTTATTTCCTAAACCGTTGTTATACTTATAGATACATTGGGCAACAATATTCATTTTAGATACTTGAAAATTTTGCGTCAAATTCGATTTTTTGAGGAAATATCAAACATCCAATAGTTCTTTTGTTTGCAAATCGTCTGTTTATAGATGTTTGAAAGGTTTTCCATTGAGTCGAGAATATTTTCTATTTTTTGTTTTAATATCGAGCTTTTTACTCTCTGAGAGAATAATGTTGGATCTCTTTTTATAACTGTTCAATTTGTTCTTTTTCTCTTTTTTCACCCCTTTGTAATCGTCCTCATCTAAATTGTCCGCAAGATATTTATCATTTGTATTAGCAACTTTTTCATTAAGCTCATTGATCTCTTTTGATATGAACCTCCTTTTCGCATCTATGTCGGAGGTGAATTGTTTGTAGTTATCGACCGCAGCCATATCCATATTATTTCAGTCTGTGTTGATAAAGAAGAAAAAAGATTTCTGATCAATTTGAAAAGGTTCCCTGTATGAAAGTCTGTCGGAAACTGAAAAAGAAATTTAGTCTTACATCTGTAACCGGTAAAAAATCAGCGGAATAATAAGATTTTCCACCCAGTAAATTACCAGGTCGGTGATGTGAAAAGTCAGATAGCTGCTGTCGTTAGTCATTTGTCAGACTATAATAAACTTCAGACTTTGGTGAGTACAATACCTTGCTTTCCCTATTCAACCTTACCTCCGGAAAACTGGAGGGTGAATTTCTGAAGGCATTGGCAGGATTTATTGTACTTTCCATTAAATGAGAAAGGCGAAAGAGCAAGGAATCCGTTAAAGGTTTCCTTATTCGGAAAGAACACAGGACTACCGACTTTGGAATTGCATTTTGCAAAAAGCAAGGAGGCTTTAAAAGACCACCCGACAAAACCAGCCATTAAAACTGCCATTACCAGTGCCCTGAAATCAACATGTGATGAGCCGCCTTTTAAAAACAGCTACGCAAACAGGGCATCAATGTAGTAGTACGTAGGAATGATACAGGTTATGAAGAACAAGTTTTTGCCAATAATATGAAGAAAAAAAGGAGAAGAAATTAACAAATAATAACCAACCCGGTCGCAAAAAAATAAAACCCTCTATTGAAAGAAGGTTTTAAAATTAATACTGCAAGGAAATTTGACGGTTTCAATATTTTACTTCAACAAATCTCCCATTCCAAAGGCCGTTAGCGCTTTATCATATTCAACTTGTACGGCATCATTTGCAGCTTTGATATATTGTCCTGTGAAAGGGTCAACATTGGTTCTTATCGGGCGCTGACCTTTGGGTAAGCTGATTAAATTGACCACGGCGTCTGCAACATCTTGCGGATTAGGTTTTAAGGTTTCGAATGCCTTGCCAACAGCAGCACCCATTTTATTAGGATAATCTGCTATAGCTTGATAAGCATCATTAACCGAAGCATCGGAACCAGGGTTGAATTTTTGCGACATCTCTGTCGGGAAAGCACCTGGTTGTAGGATGGCAACGTCCACACCCAATGGTCTTACTTCGTAATGCAAACCTTCGCTGATGCCTTCCAAACCAAATTTCGAAGCACTGTACATTGTTGCAAATGGAAATGAAACTGTACCAAATCCGCTGGTGATGTTAATGATGAGACCTTCGGATTGTTTACGCATAAATGGCAACACCAATTTCATCAATCGCCAAGGTGCGATGACATTGATATCGAATATTTCCTGCACATCGGCGGTGGTAAAACTTTCGGCCACACCGTTTCTGCTAAAACCCGCATTGTTTACCAAAACATCTATTGTTCCTTCTTTTGCGATGATGGTATCTATGGCGTTCTGCACACTATTTTCGTCCGTAAGCGCAACATCCAAAACGGTGATGTTTTCTACCTCTGAAAGGGCTTTTGCTTTATCTGAATTTTTACCGTTCGTATCTCTCATTGTTGCGTAAACCTGGTGTCCCAAGGCTGCAACACTTTTTGCGGTAAGCCATCCAAATCCGCTATTTGTTCCTGTTATTAATACAACTTTTTTGCTCATTATATTTTGTTTTAAATTAATGATACAAATTTCCGAACTTTAAAAATGAAAACATTTACCATTTGGTAAAAAGAGATTTTTAGCGGATGTTTTTTCTAATTCTACTCAACGATTGTTGGGTAACCCCCAAGTACGAAGCGACCAATGAAAGCGGAACACGGTTGATCAGCATTGGATATTTTTCGAGAAATGACAGATAACGGGTAGTTCCATCTTCGGAAACCAACGGACTTCTTCTGTCCATCGCTTCGGTTAAACATTTATGTGTTATTTTAGCAGAAATCTTATCCCAATCCAGAATTGTATTTAAAATTTCGTCCCAATCTTTTTTAGAGAACACCAGCATTTTACAATCGGTAACAGCCTGGATGTAATCAGTTGCTGCTGCTTGTGCATCAAATTTTTGCTGATCCGAAACAAAACTGTTTTCGCTAATAAAATAATAGGTTATTTCTTCGCCCTTATTATTGTAATAGCAAAAACGAAAAACGCCTTCCGAAACAAAACCAATGTATTTTGGAATTTTTCCTGCTTCGGAAAAATAATCATCTTTTTTTAGTTCCAATTCCGTTGCCTTACTTTTGATAAAGTCAATTTGCTGTTGGTTCAAATTACCAAAATGCAGTATATATTCAATTAATCTTTCCATTGTTGTAAAGTTATGAAGCAATTTTAATTTGGGAATTACCATTTGGTAAAAAGTAATACAGGCTGGAATTATAACAAAATCGTGGAAGGTTTTTAGTTTATCAAAAGTTGTATGATGTTTTAATATTTTCTAATTAAAACCAGCCCTAAACTCTTGCGGGCTTTGGCTGGTTTTAGCCTTAAATAAACGACTGAAAGATTGCGAATATTCAAACCCTAATTCATAGGCTATTTCTGAAATTGATAAATCAGAAGTCGATAATTTTTCTTTAGCTTTTTCAATAATCTTGTTTTGAATATGTTGCTGTGCATTTTGTCCTGTTAAAGAACGTACCAGATCACTCAAATAGCTTGGCGAAAGATGGAGGCTCTCGGAAAGATACTGAACTGTAGGAATACCTTTGATGGATATATTTTCATCTTTAAACAGCTCATCCAAAATTTTCTCCATTTTTTGTAAGAGGTCGTTATTTATTTGTTTTCGGGTGATGAATTGTCTCTTGTAAAATCGATTGCTGTAATTGAGCAGAGTTTCTATTTGAGAGATCATTACATCTTGACTAAAATCATCAATTCTGCTTTGTAATTCTTCATCAATATTTTTGAAAATTGAAATAATAGTATCTTTTTCTTTATCTGAAAGATGCAATGCTTCATCGGCAGAATAGCTGAAAAAGCCATACTGCTTTATCTTATTTGCTAAAGGATAAGACAATAAAAAATCTGGGTGAATTAATAACGTATAGCCAGAATGGTCGCCGTTATTATCGCTATTTGCAGTAACCTGATTAGGTGATACAAAAAACAGTCCGCCTTCATCAAAGTCATAATAATGTTGCCCGTATTTTAACTGCCCGGTAAGATTTGACTTGTAAGAGATCTTATAAAACGCCGAAGTTCGCAGGTCGGCTATGTTGCTATAATCTATCTTTCTACTGGTATTGTCAAAAAAACTAATCAACGGGTGCAAGGGTTTAGGTAACCCAAGCATCCGATGCAATTCTGTAAGTGAATTGTAATTGTAAGGAATATTTTTGTCCTTTTTCATCTCATAAATTTAGTGATTCTCTACCACGGAATTTCGCCAGTATCCGTATTCATATCTTCGGAGAAAAATTTACCTGTCGGCCCGTCTTCGCCAATGATGGCATATTTTACAATTCTGTTACCGGCATCTTCAACAGAACCTTGCCCCAAATTATGGTTAAAATCTGTCTTGGTAGAACCTGGGCTAACAGCATTTACTTTAAAGGGCAAATCCTTCAACTCATACGCCAGCACAATGGTGTACATATTTAAGGCTGATTTGGAAGATTGATATACCGAGCCTTTGAAGTTGTAATGAATAAAATTTGGATCGCTGTGTAAAGTGAGCGAGCCCTGGCTGGAACTTACATTGACAATTCTGGGTGCTGATGAGTTTCGCAATAGATCCAAAAATGCCTGCGTAACTCTTATCACGCCGTATACATTTACTTCATAGACTTTCTTGTAAACATCAACACCCGTTTCTGTTGCAGTATGCATTACTGGTTTGCCATCGCTAAATTCTATTCCATTGATGCCTGCATTATTGATCAGTACATCCAGTACTTCTGTTTTCTTGCCCAATTCAATCCGGGCATTGTTTACCGAATCCTGACTGGTAACGTCTATTTCTAATAATTCAACATTTTTCAGTCCTTCATTTTGTAATTTTTCGACGGCTTCTTTACCATTTTTTAAATCTCTGCTGCCCAGATAAACATAGTACCCTTTTTGTAACAATTGTTTTGCTACCTCTAAACCAATGCCTTTGTTCGCTCCAGTAATTAATGCCTTTTTCATTTCTTTAATTTTTAAATGTTTAAAAAACAAAGGTCATTATCTCTAAAATGTTGTTTGTAACCCAACTGAGGTTTCTTATAACAAAATCGTGGAATGTTTTAGCTTAACAAATTGGATGATGTTTGCTAATTGAAACTAGCCCTAAACGCCAGCGGACTTTGATTGGTTTTTTCTTTAAACAATTTGCTGAAAGATTGCATATGCTCAAAGCCTAATTCATAAGCAATTTCACTTACCGTTAAATCCGTTGTTGACAATTTTTCCTTTGCTTTTTCAATCAGTTTTTCGTGAATGTGCTGTTGCGTATTCAGACCTGTCAATGTTTTGAGTAAACTACGCAGATAGGTTGGCGAAACATTTAAATGATCTGAAATGTACTGAACAGTTGGTAATCCTTTTGAAATCAAATCATCACTGTTGAAATAATCTGAAAGTAATATTTCCAACCGGTCGAGGATTTGATGATTTGTTTTCTTACGGGTAATGAATTGTCTTTGGTAAAACCGTTCCGAATAATTCAACAAAGTTTCTAAATGTGAAATGATGATGTCTTGGCTAAACCGGTCGATGTTTGTTTGGTATTCGTTCTTGATATTTTCAACAATCCCATTTATCATTGTTTCTTCCTTATCCGATAAAAACAAGGCTTCATTGGTCGTGTAGCCAAAAAAATCGTATTGTTTTATTTTTTTAGCCAAAGAAGTATTCCATAAAAAATCGGGATGGATAAACAACATCCAGCCGTCTATATTTTCCGGAATATTATCACTTTCTCCACGTAAAATTTGTCCGGGCGATAAGAATGCCATCACGCCCTCATCAAAATCGTATTGTTGTTGTCCGTAAAACAGTTTGTCGCAACCTCTTTTTAAAGTAATCACATACAAATCAAATAGTACGGCAAAAATTCCTGTATCTTTTTTTTGTTTGGATAAATCAATAATTTCAATCAATGGATGATGCGGTTTAGGCAAACCCATTATTTTATGTAGCTCAGAAATGGTTTTTATTCGGATTGGTTTTTCCATCATGCAGATTTGATTAATTTTTTAAAAACGGATATTTCAACCAAATCAACACCAAAGGCATCATTAAAAACGGAATTTCCATCAATACCATTTTAAAATTTCCAATCCTCATTGCCAACGCCATAATTATTACTATAGAAATAGCATTAAGCACATTGCCCAAGAAAAATGTTTTAGGGATAAGCAACAATACACCAACCAATAGTGTAATCCAACCGAAAATAGGTATCATTGTTTCAGTAATGCCCAATTCGCCCATCATTTTCATCGCTTCGGGATGTTTTTTGTAATTAAATGTGTCCCAACCGTGTTTGAATGCCAGAAAAACCGACACTGCCAACAATATCAAAGAAATTATACTTTTTACCATCGTTTTGTTTTTAAAAACTTACGTTACTAATTTATTGAATTCTTTTAATTTCATCGAAATATTAAAACTCAACCTTTGCTAACTTTTGTGATACATCCCATAATCTTTGAGCAACTTTTTTATCATTTGCTTGTTCAGGGATTTTTGCGATAGATGGAAAACCTCGGGTTTCACTCATTTTGTTAGGTCCGTAATACAATCCGCCCTTAGCTTCTGGTGAAGTGGCTGCAAATAAAGTGGGTAATGCTCCTTGTGATTGTGGCTGAAATAAAAACGGAAAAAATCTTCGCATCATTCCTGGAGTACTCCATTTTCCGGCACCATTTATCAATAGATTCGTTCGAGAAACACCCGGATGTGAAGCAATACTTGTAATGCCCCAACCGTGCTTTTCGCTTTGGCGTTGCAATTCTAAAGCAAACATTAAATTCGCAATTTTTGCCTGGCTATATGCTTTCCCCGGCTTATATTCTGATTTTGACTGCAGGTCTTCAAAATTAATTTCTCCACCACGATTGGCAATGCTTGAAAGTGTTACCACTCTTGAGTTTTTAGCTTTTCTTAAAAGCGGAAGCAATTGGGCAGTCAATGCAAAATGCCCTATATGATTGGTGCCGAATTGCAACTCAAAACCATCGGCAGTTTCGAGCCTATTGGGTGGTGTCATTACGCCAGCATTGTTTATCAATAAGTCAATAGCTTCGCCTCTTTCAATCATTCTCGAAGCAAAGGATTTGATGGAAGATAAGTCGGCAAGGTCTATTTTTTCAAAACTCACTTTTGCCTTTGGATTAATTTGTTGGATTTTAGCAATTGCATCAGCTCCTTTTTGAGCGTTTCGTCCCATTACAATCACGTTCCAACCGGCAGAAGATAATGCCAAAGCATCTTCGTAACCAATACCTTCTGTACTACCTGTGATTACGGCTAAACCGTCTTTTCTCTGAGGAATATTTGAAGCAGTCCAATTTTTAATATTGTTTTTCATTTTAAATTTATTTGTTGATACAAAGATGGCATAACGTTAACTGTTGGATTTATCCAAAACGACTGTTGATGTAGTCAAAAAATCACTTACTAATCTTTTGAATTTCAAACAATGCCGTTAATTGTTTTTACTCAACGGTATCATATCTTTTCCCATCCTGCAGATGAAAAACACGACGAGGGTTTGATTGAAGCATTAGGCGGTTTATTGCCGAAGCAAAAGACATAGATTCGAGGAACAGAATTTTGCTAATAATGGGGAAGAAACGGAAACGAAATAAAAGACAGAACTAAGACTGACTTATTAAAAAGATAACCTTTGATTTTTATGAATTTTTCAACAAAGTAAATTAGGACGTTTCAACAAAGTTCTTCATTCTATAACCTCCTAATTTTGTTTCAACAAACAATTAAAATTAAAAAAGATGAAACAATACAATAATCAAGGTGATTTGCAAAAGCCAATTAATTCTGGATTTAATGCAAAATCAACAACAGATGAAGTTATTAAGGGTATTAATCTTGATGGAAAAATCGCTATCGTTACTGGAGGAAATACAGGAATTGGCTTGGAAACAGTTAAAACTTTATCCAAAGCAGGAGCAACCGTAATCGTTCCGGCTCGCAACCTCGAAAAAGCAAAAAGAAATCTTGCTGGAATTCCTCATGTGGAATTGGAAGAACTGGATTTAGCCAATCCTGATTCTGTTGATGCTTTTGCCGAAAAATTTCTAGTTTCAGGGCGTCCGCTTCATTTGCTTATCAACAATGCTGGCATCATGTGGGTTCCGTTACGCAGAGATTATCGTGGTTTCGAATCGCAATTGGCAATCAATTATTTAGCACATTTTCAACTCACAGCAAGATTGTGGTCTGCATTGAAAAAAGCTGACGGCGCAAGGGTTGTAAATGTTTCTTCTGGCGGACATCAGTTTTCTGATTTCAATTTTGAAGATCCGAATTTTATCCATCGTGAATATGAAACATTACTCGGCTATGGACAATCTAAGACCGCTGTCAATCTTTTTTCGCTCGAGCTTGACAATCGTGCAAAAAAGTATAATGTGAGAAGCTATGCTTTGTGTCCCGGAGCTGTCGGAGAAACGGAATTGTCAAGAGATGCACCTGCAGATTTGTTTCAAAAATTGGGTTATAGCGATGCGGAAGGAAACATTTTACCGGAAGTTGCTGCTTCCTTGAAAACCATTCCCCAAGGAGCAGCAACCACAGTTTGGTGCGCTACAAGTCCATTGCTTAATGATTTAGGAGGTGTTTATTGTGAAAACGTTGAAATAGCAAATCTTAATTCAGATCTATCGATTATAGGCGGAATTAAAGCTTATTCGCTGGATGAAAAAAATGCAAAACGCTTATGGAATTTGAGTGAAGAAATGACAGGCATTTCATTTGATCTGAGTTGATATTTGTACATTTGTAAGACATGGATTATCAAGTCAATTATATCAATCCGGAACTTAAACTTTCATGTTACGAAGGAAAGTTGTTCAAAACGGAAGCAGCATTTCAAGATCATTTACTGGTCTGGTTGATTTCAGGTGAAACCAAAATTATTCAGGCAGATGAAAGTTTTGTTTTTGGCGCAGGCAGTACTTTTTTGATTCCTAGAAACCAATTGGCAACCATCATCAATTACCCCAAAGATGAATTGCCGCACAAAGCAGTTGCGATGCACCTTTCGACAAAGAGATTAAAAGAATTTTTTGACAATCAATCTGTCAAGTCGGAAATTGAAACCGAAAAAATCATCCATTTTCATCCGCATCCTTTACTGGAAAGCTGTCTAAATTCGTTAATTCCTTATTTCGAAATACAAAATGATTTCCCTGAAAATATTGCCTCGTTAAAAATCAACGAGGCAATCAATATTTTGCGAACCATTGACCCGAAAATTGATGCAGTTCTGAACAATTTTGAAGAACCAGGAAAAATTGACCTGAAAACTTTTATGGAAAAAAACTTCATGTTCAATATGTCATTGGAAAAATTTGGATACCTGACTGGCCGTAGTCTGACCACTTTCAAACGGGATTTTCATGAAGCATTCCATATGACACCACAGCGATGGCTTACCAAAAAGCGCCTGGAAATGGCACATTATGAATTGACTGAGAAAAATAAAAAACCTGTTGATTTTTATCATGAAATCGGATTCGAAAATCTTTCCCATTTTTCATTTGCTTTCAAAAAACAATATGGCTTGTCACCAAGAGAATTAATTGGACAAAATTCATATTGTGAAAAATAAATGACAAGGGATCAAAATAGAAATCAGCCAAAACCGACCTCCACTATCATGTTTTTACAAGAAATTGCCGATAAAATGAGAATAAACATAGATAGAGGTCGTAGAATTTATCATTAATTAAACGCCTCGCGGAATTCCAGCGGTGACATTTCAGTTTTATTTTTGAATAGTTTATTGAAAGATTGAGGGCGTTCAAATCCTAAACTAAAGGCAATCTCAGAAACAGTTAAAGTGGAGGTGGTAAGATATTCTTTTGCTTTGGCAATCAATTTTTCGTGTATGTGCTGTTGTGCACTTTGTCCGGTGAGCGAGCGTAGGGCATCACTTAAATAATTTGCAGACAAATTGAGGTGACCTGCTAAATATTCTACCGTTAGAACACCTTGCTGTAAAGGTTTTTCACTATTGAAATAGTCTGCAATAAAATGCTCAACTTTTATGAGCAAGCTGTCATTTACTGCTTTTCGGGTAATAAATTGTCTGCCGTAAAAACGGTTGCTGTAATTTAGTAACAAATCGATCTGAGACAAAATAACAGCTTGCGTATGCTGGTCAATATGTTGGTATTCTTCTTCAATTTTTTTAAAAATGGCGATTACATTACTTTCTTCTTTTTCAGAAAGATGCAATGCTTCGCTTAAAGAATAAGAAAAGAAATTGTAATTTTTAATGTTACTAGCTAATGGATGCTTTGCCAAAAAATCGGGATGAAACATAAGTGCATAACCGCTTCCGGAAGTTTCGTTAAATCCGTTTGTACTTTCTGCTTCTATGGACTGAACTTGTTTTGGGGCGATAAAAGTCATTGTGCCACTATCAAAATCATAATAATGCTGACCATATTTTATTTTGGATTGGATGTTTTTCTTTAACGAAATGGTATAAAAATCTGTACTGAATTTTTTCCAAATTTCAGAAGCTATGGCGTGTAATTCTGATACCTGAACCACGCTTACCAAAGGATGCAATGGCGGCGGTATAGATAACAAACGATGAAACTCTGAAAGCGAGTGAATGACTTGCATAATTAAATTTTATAAATTTTTTGACTGACAGTTTTAATCATTTCTGTTTCCAATACAAAAATCCGAAAAGCAATAAAGCAAATAATTCTATCAGCAACCACCATAATTGTTGTATGAAAAATCCATCTTTTACAAAACCCGTTAATCTGGAAATAATGATGCCTAAAGTAATAGCAAAGAGCAATGCCGTGATCCCTAAACCCCATGAATTCCAATTGCTGTTGAATATAAGGAATAACCCCAAACCAACGAGCAATCCCCATCGTACACGCTTCTCAATCATTTGGTAAGCATCAATGGATGCAGGAAATTTTCCCAGCAAATCGGGTTTTAGAGTAAGTAAAAAACCTGCAATAAAAAAAAGAAAACCTAATATTTTTAGAACTACATTCATAGCAAATCAGTATAGCTAAAGATAACATTTATTTTCTGTCCGTCAGTTGATAAAGCCGCAACATTTTCTACAAATGCTCTTGAAAAAAGGGCACTAATTGTTCTAATGCGTTTTGAGTAGCTTGGGGTTGGTCATACAAATCGTAATGGCTTGCACCTTGTACAATATGTATTTTTTTGTTGGTGGAAGCTGCTTTATTATACAGATCGAAACCATCTCTATAAGAACCAAAACCACCTACTTTGTCTCCAACAATTACCAATAAGGGTTGTGTAAGAAAATATTCTGCCAAATGAAAAGCATCGAACATAATCAAATTACTCATACTTGTAAAAAGCAATTGATTGCAGGAATTAGGATGTTGCCCGCGAGGGGTTCTGTAATAATCGATCGCTTCCAGCAAATCCATTTCTTGGACACCTAATTGCTGCGCTTCTTCTTTGGAATTGGGTATCCAATTATTAATGAGTTTTTCAGCTCCGTTAGCTTCGGCGGTTCGTTGTTGAGCAACAGCATTGAGTGTTTCTACTGGATTAGCTTCGCGAAAAGCTCTGCTTGGATTGGTTCCTATTACGGTTCCTATTGCCTTAATTCTTTTCTCTGAAATAGCGGCATTAGCGGCGTAACCACCACCTGCACAAACGCCCATTGCCCCAATTCTGTCGTTGTCTACAAAAGATAATGTGGTAAGATAATCTATGGCACAACGAATATCTTCAACTCTTGTTGTAGGGTCTTCCAAAAACCTCGGTTCGCCACCACTTTCCCCTTGAAAAGAAGCGTCGAAAGCTAAAGTTATAAATCCATTTTGTGCAAGCTGACTGGCATAGAAACCAGCCGTCTGTTCTTTCACACTACTGCCAGGATGTACGCAAACAATAGCAGGGTATTGTTTAGTTTCATCAAAATTTTCAGGAAAATATAAATGTCCTGCTACATCCCAGGTTCTATTTTTAAAACTCACTTTTTGCATTATTGTTTCTCTATTTTGTTATATAGCAAAATTCATAAAATAAAAAGTGATGCGTGTTTCCAAATTACGGTTTGTTGTGTCTGTATTACTGAGATGCTTTTTATATTTATTACCATTATACATTGTAATAAACATTAGCCCAATACTGCCACGCACAGCCAGTGAGTGCCATATTTGTCTTAGTTTTGTTGGCTTTGGATTGCTTAGGAAAGAATGCGTAAAGAATAAAAAAGTAATGTGTACTAAAATATTCGTGGCTGTGGCAATCGGGAGAGTTTTCAGCAGGAAACCAAACAGATGGAAAATGTCTTTGGTTAATTTACATTAATTTGACTAATTCTGCTTTGTAGTCATGTTCCGACAATGCTCCGCTGAAAAACTTTACATTCAATAGTCCAATTTTTTCACTATTGGTCAATTCTCTTTGGTAAATCTTTTCAATTGTTTGATCTTCTTCAACCAGAGGTTTTAATATATGCTGTCGCTTATCAAAAGCTTCAAAATAACGAACACCAAATTTTCGCAGAGAAGCAGCGTCAATATGTATATAATCAGGATTTGAAGTAAGGCCCGATGCCGTTACAAAATAACAATTCGGAATCGTTTTGGCAAAATTTAAGAGAGCATCATTTACAACTGGATAAGCTGAGAAATGCTGCGCATAAGGTCCTTTGTCCAAAAAATCCCCAAGTCCGCCTATGATAACAGGTAAATTCGGTTCATTGAGTTCAGTCCGAAATGCTTGTACAATCAAAGAAAACTTTTCATGATAAAGATGGGCACTTGTTGCATTGGCATCGTTTTCGCCCTGATGCCATAAAACAGCTTCTAGCTTACTAGACTTTTGAGCCAATTTTGCCTGTGCAATTGCATGTTGAAATAGCATTCCGTCTGTTGCCCAATCATCCAAACTAGTTCCTCCGTCTGCACATGGAATTAAACCAATTTCTTCTGATTCATTTTTTATACGCCAAGCTGCGGCAAACGATGCTGAAAGACCAATTCCTGCATTGGGGCGGTCAAAATTAACAGGCTCTACCATTGTTTGCCATCTACCGTTTCGAAGCATTTTTATATGTTCATCATAAATGATGTCTACGTCTTTCAAAAAACCCCGTCCTGCCATATTGGATTGCCCTACCAATAAAAAAGAGTGTACCATTTTAATTTATTTTTTATCATTTTTTGATCTATTCCAAAATCAAGTTCTTATTTGTTTATTGTTACTTTATATTTCAACACATACTGCCATCTTATTCGACAAAGTTCCCCGCAAGATATAGATCAAAAGTTCTCTTCTCCAAAACCCCACAACCTTGATAGACAACAGCATAATGGAATTACAATATCTATTCTTACTTAAGATTTATTTTTATAAATCAAATTTACAGAAATGAATATGAGAAAAAAATTATCCGAAATTTTCTTTCAATCATTACATTAGTTATCATCAACTGAGAAACCTAATCAATGACCAAAATAATGATAGATCTATATTACAAACTATAAATATTAATTAATTGAATTTCTCCCTCAATATATCATTCTTAATTACAAGAAAATATTTTTTCTAAAAAACATTAAAACTTATACCCTATTACCGATCCTACAAAAAATCCATCACGATGCTGTGGTATTACATCGTTGATGAAATTACCTGTTTGAAAATACTGTACCCCGACACTATAACTGAAAAATTTATTAATTTTCCATGAAAAGGTAGTCGTGTATGCCGTACCAATATATTTTCTTTTTGAATTGGATGATGATAGTCTTAATGAGCCATTTGGACCATACACACCGTCCTGCAGAGAGCTACGCCAATTAAACATAACTGCCGCCGTTAGCGTTACATTTTTTGCAGGATTCCAGGTCAGGTTAGGATGTACAGACAGTAAATTTGCCGGGCCTGCCTGAGGATTCATTCCGAAATATCCGCCATTTGGATACATAGCATTAGAAGTTCCCAATCTACCATCTCCTTTGATTTTATCCCCGGAAACGTAATCATTCTTTAGCTTCACAGCAGGTGTTCCCTTCACATTGCTAAACAGATAACCAATCTCAGAAGAAATCCCAAAAGCATTGATATTTCCTAAGCCAAATTTTCCAAATTGATAAGCTACTTCGAAATTGTAAATAAAGCCATCACCGTTTCTCCAAGCTCTGGCTCCGACTGTGTGTCTGGATTCGTCCTTCACCCCTTCATCAAACACTGCATCAGAACGGTTGATTCCTAGGTAATAAAAATCAAGATTGCCCTTTTTCGGAGAAATATACGTACCGTAGACTCCCCAAAGGTTAGCTTTACGTGTTGAAGCGTTATCGAAAACCCCGGTATTTACCACCGCATCTGCCATCACAAATACATCAAGTTTGAGATTAGACGATGCGTAAGCAACTCTGGCTCCGTCAAAATATAGACGCAGATTGGGACCTTCCCGGACATCAATGAGACGACCACTACCGTATTGAATCTCCTGCCGACCCAATCGCAACGTAATGATTTGATCAGATTTTTTAAAAGGTATAATATCCACAAAAAGATTTTGAACGTTCAATTGGTCTTCATCAATTCCACGAGGGCCGTTCTTACGACCATCTTCCAAACCGCTCCGTAATTGTCCGAAAACACGAATCCTCTTACCTAAATGCAAATCGGCATGAAGGTGATAGCGTTGAAGTACAAAAATATCGGTACCGGTATTCATTTTTCCCCAGTCTTCATTGACTGCATAATCCAGCTCTCCCCGTACCTCGCCTCCAAGCGAAAGATAAGCGTTGCCTGCCGGTGAAAGAGAAATGTATTTTATCTTGTTGTAAAAAGTTTTCGCACTGTCTTTCAGCCTATAATAATCTTCATCATAACGCATAAGTTTAAAATTTTGCGCATGATAAAACTCCTGTGTTAAAAATATTAATGAAAGTATGACAATCTTTAATTTCATAGGTTAGGCCGCTTAAAGTTTCTTCATTTTATACTCTCCAGCGTATTTTATAAACAATGCATTTGGTATTAGCTAAAATAGTTTTAGCGTCGTTCTTTGATATTCACGAACAGCAGAAAAATTTACCATCAATAATAGAAAGCTTACTTGTAATATTTGTATGATTAGTGTATTTTTATTTTAATTGATTTTCCTGCTTATCGGTACATCATGAACTTACCTTAACTTTTAGAAACCCTTGGAATAACCTCCTTACCAATTATTTCTATAGAACGTAACAGCTGTTCATGTGTGAGTCCTGCATTGTCCATCTGAAATGTAAAGCGGTCAATACCACCCAATGCTTCACTGTGTTTTAATAATTTTTCTGCTACCTGCTCCGGACCACCAACTACCAGAACACCTTTCGGAGCAACCGAAGCGTCGAACTGAGCTTTGGTTACCGGAGGCCATCCCCGTTCTCTGCCTGCCTTTGTCCACAGCTCAGCATAACCAGGATAATAATCTGCAACAGCTTCTTCGTTGGTAGCAGCTACATAACCCGGTGAATGTAGACCAACTTTTAACTGTTCCGGAGCAAAGCCAGCTTGAAGGCCTGCTTCTCTATATAAATCAACCAAAGGACGGAAACGTGCTGTTTCACCACCAATAACCGCTACCATTAATGGCAGTCCTAAAGTTCCTGCTCTTACAAATGATTCGGGAGTTCCTCCAACACCTAACCAAACCGGAATTTTTTCCTGAACAGATCTGGGATAAACAGGCTGATTATTTAATGCTGGCCTAAATTTCCCAGACCAGGTAACGAATTCCTGTTCACGTATTTTTAGCAGAAGGTCTAATTTCTCTTTAAACAACGCATCATAATCATTTAAATCAAATCCAAAAAGCGGATAAGCTTCGATTGCTGAGCCTCTTCCCACCACAAGCTCTGCCCTACCTTTGGATATAAGATCCAAAGTTGCAAAGCTCTGATAAACACGTACAGGATCAGAGGTACTGAGAACAGTAACCGCACTGGTCAAACGGATGTTCTTTGTTTTTGCTGCGGCAGCTGCAAGTATTACAGCGGGAGCAGAATCCAAAAACTCTTTCTTATGATGCTCACCGATACCATAAATGGCAAGCCCTGCCTCATCGGCCTGAACAATTCTTTCCAACAGTTGTTCCATTGCATCAACGCCGCTAAGCATATTACTGCCGTACATGGCAGATGCAAAACTATCAATTCCTATTTCCATTTTTTTTCTTTAAAACATTATACTTATTAGAATACATAACTTATTAATTGATTAAGCAATAGTTTTGCAAAACCTTTTCCTTCGTACTCGGGATGTACTTCTATAAGGTACAAACGCAGCTTTCTGTCTGAAACTGAAATATCCATTTTACCAGCTTTCTTATCATCTGAAAATAACAGCACCTCCCCTCTACTGTCTTCTGTAAAGATTACTTTTGTATTTTCCATTAATAATAATTATGGCGTTATTTTTTTATACTCAATGCTCCGGACGGGCATTTTGCAACCTGATCAATCAGCTCCTGTGTAGTCGCATTCTCGGTTTTTATCCACGGACGGTCTTTCGGATTATATACTTTCGATAATGTCTTTACACAAACTGCTGCATGGATGCATAATTTAGGTTTCCAAAGAATGATAATTTCTCCGTTTGGGTATTCATGTTCTTCCATAATTAACTTTTATTTTTAATGGTTATATAATAATGCACCTAAAAATCTTTAAAATTATGGCGCATATGGATATATCAGCGAGCCAGATGCATATTCCGAAGGTTCAACAACCACTTGCACACGACTGTCTTTAAAGGTCTCAATGTCATTATTCTCAATATTTTGAAATTGTACCTGAACAACACGTGGCTTTGCCCACTCACCTCCTTCACCGAAGCTAATATTACCTATTACCGTTTCAAAAGTATTTGATCTGCAATATTCTGCAAGAACCTCATCATTCAGACTTTCCGTAACAGCAACAGCTTGCGCCAATACCTGCATCTGAGCATACGCTAAAGGAGCCATATAATATCCTAATTCATCTACCTTTTTTTCTTTGGCTTTAGCTTGATATTTAGCCAACATATCAGCAACACCCGGAAAATTCATTTTTGGAACCGGCATCCAATATTCATAATTAACAAATCCATTTAATAGTGGTCCAAGCTCAGTTTTTACAGAAGCACTTTGAGGACCAATCATAGCTCCACCCACCATTTTTGGTCGATAGTCACTTTTATGAATCGCTCGCACCAAGCCTTTTGAGTCATTTAAATAAGAACAGATAAACAATAAGTCCGCATTAGTTGCTTTTACCTCCTCTATTAAAGGTATAAAATCTTCTGTTGAAAGCGGATAAATTTCTTCATAGACAATCTGAAAACCATATTTTTCCGCATTTTCCCTGGCGCCTATAACCGGGTTTTTTGAAAATTCGGCATCGGCAGAAAGTACTGCTACAGTTAACGGTTTGGGATTCTGGGAAGCTGCAAGAGCAAAAAAACCTTCTGTAAGAGTTGAATTAGGTTTAGGACCAGTAGGAATCATCGCAAAATAGTTTGGATATTTAAGATTTAGATTAACACCTAATCCCATCAGGCCAATCAAAAAACGATTACGTTCCATAACAACAGGCATAGAAGCCGCTATGGTATTTGTTCCATAACCGCCGATGATTAAATCGACTTTTTCCTCATCCAAAAGTTTTTTATAAATATCGGCTACTTGTGAAGTTTCTCCGTTATCATTGTGGCAGACAAGCTCTATTTTACGCCCAAGAAGTCCTCCCCTAGCGTTAATATCTTCTTCCCAAATACTGTGCGCCAGCTTCACCGCCTTTGTATTTTCGGCTACAGGCCCCGTCAATGAAAGAGTGTATCCGATGCGAATGGGATTGTTTGTTTCATTTGAATTTGTCATAATTTCCGAAAATTACTGTTTTTCTATTCCGTAACTGAATCCTGTACAGGATATATTGTACCTTTCATGTTGTAGAAACTTCCGTCAGGAAGCGTTGCGTTGCTATATATAATCCCGTTTTTGTGATCTTCAACATGTGTTACCGTAGCTCCTGATTTTTCTTTCCATGCAACCATATAGACTTTCGAACGAACTCTGGCTACTGTAATCTTTACCTTTTCTGAGTAGCCAATTTGGGTTAAAGAGCCACCCTCTATAACCGTGAAGATCATAGATTCATCGGTTTCGAAAAAGAGCTCGGTTTTCAGTTCGCCAACATCCATTATGTATCGGTTTCCTGTTAATTTATTTTTCATTTCTATCAATTTTTAAAAAGAAGTCATTGAATTTCCATTAGCTGATTTTGACGCCGGAATTTCTTCCTGTACGACATCCCAATGTTCTGCTATTTTCCCATCTTCCAAACGAAAAATATCGACTACGATAACCGGAGTTGATCCCCAGCCGTGAACCAAACTATGTGTAATAACTATATCATTTTCTTCAACGATTATACCTGGCTTCCAATTAAAATTTGAATCTAAAACAGGTAATAGATTTCTTAGTCCTTCATGACCATTAATCATCGATGGGTTGTGCTGTTGATAATTTTCATGCCAATATTTTTCGATGGCTGTACTATCTTTTTCATGAAACAGTTCGTTCATTGCTTTTAATACTATTTCTTTATTTTCCATTTTCTTTTAGCTTAATCAAGGAATACATATAATGACTTTATTTTTCTATCTTCAAAAATGGCAATATCCATTCCTGTAGCAACAATTGATTCTTTATTCGGACCCATTCCCCAAATTAGCCTGCCTACATTGTTATTGATTACAACTGGCTTTAATTTAAAAAAGCTAAATTCTTCAGGCATATTAGTCAGAATATTATTTACGCTTTCATTGATAGCCTCATACCCTGTCGTCTGATGCCCTACATGATATAATGTGCTTTCAGCCGAATAGATAGTCTCTATGGATTTCATCCTTTTGGAAGCATCTCTTTCACTCCATACCCAAGCTAAATTTTCTTCCATAAGAAGAACCAGATTATTATTCATACGGTCAATTTTTTTGTTATTATTTTTGTCTAAGAAATCGTTCGATAAGTAACTAAAAGGCTGTTTGAAAAATATGAAACAGCCTTTCAGCTAAATACTAACTATAGGAGATATTACATTATTGTTCTGGAGGTGTTGTAGCAAGTAACTGCCATTCCCAAGCTAAAGCAACACCACTTCCTCCACCATGATCGAACAGAATAGGCCCCAATTGAGATGCTGTTTCCAGACGAGCCCAATCACGTTGCCATTCTGAAACCACAGCTAACCAATTGATTGGCACGATACCTACCTGAACCATTCTACGCACTGCCATATCATGCGCTTCAGGACTTACGCTACCACAAGCATCTGTAACAACAAACACGTCATAACCCTCTCCCAAAGCTTGAATTGCAGGCATTGCAACACAAACTTCTGTCCATAATCCTGCCAATATCAGTTGCTTACGACCGGTTGCTTTTACGATATCAGTAACTGCAGGATCTTCCCATGTATTGATGAATGTTCTGTTAATAGGTTTTTGTTCCGGGAATACGTCCTGAAGACCTTTAATGATGTAGCCTCCTCTTTCTTCCGTAACGGTAGTAAGAATAGTTGGCACGTTGAATATCTTTGTAGCTTTTGCAAGCCCAACTGTATTGTTAATAATCAATGTAGGTTCATGGCTATGCAAATTAGCAACCTGAAACGGTTGATGATCGATTAGCACTACGATACTGTCTTCCGGGCGAAGTAAACCTTGAAGACCAATTTTAGGTGATTTTTCCATTTTTTTTGATTTAAAAGTTTAATAATTCAAAGTTGCGGCAAATGGAAAGAAAAAATTGTAGACAAATGTCTATGAAATAGAATTTGATATAAATTAAGTTTTATCTTTATCCGATAGTGATTGGATGACTTCTTTACGATTACCTTGTTGAGTTTATATTAAATGACTCAATTATAAGTTTTGCAGCTTATTTTTTAAGTGCTTTTTTACGAACCCTGCTTAGTGTATCTTTTGTAATACCAAGATAAGAAGCAATGATATGTTGCGGAAACCGCTGAGTAAAATGCGGATAGTTATTGACGAAATCTTCATAGCGTTTTTCAGCAGTAAGGCTTATGGAAGAAGTTATCCTTTTTTGAGTAGAAATCGTACTCTGTTCATCAAGTTTCAATGTTAATTCGTTGAAAGCAGGACATTCATTACGCAATTTTAAGGTACTTTCTCTGGAAATGAGAAGTAATTCACAATCTTCCCATGCGTCTAGATTATAAGCACTTGGAGTCAGCATAACAAAACTCTCCCTGTCGCCTGCCCACCAATTTTCAACATATAAATTTACAGTATGCTTAACACCTTTTTCATCTATATAGTATTTACGCATAGCACCTTTTACAATAAACCCTAAATATTTACATATCTCTCCTTCCTGCAATAGATACTGCTTTTTGCTTAATTTTTTCTGAATAAAATGGCTTTTGAAGATCTCAAAATCTTCTTCGGAAATTAAAACATATTGATTGATATAATGAAATAACGGATGCATGGTTATTGAGTTAAAATTCTTAAGATTTGTTTTTTGTATTTTTTTTCAACGAATTCCATCATTATACGTGAAGCTTATAACCCGACTGTTCCAAAATTACTAAAATATTTTGAAAATTTCATTATTGCTATATGGAGAAACACTAAAAGCACCTTACCATAGCTGATTGTTGAAACTGTCATACAAGAAAGACAGCAAAGGTGAAAAATGATTTTAATCTAGATTACTTTTCTACCTTCACAATTTGCTCAATTTCTTCAATATCTTTCTGTGAGAGTTTAATCTGTGCAGCACCGATATTTTCTTCCAATCGAGAAAGTTTAGTTGTTCCAGGGATCGGTATAAATTCGGAATTTTTATTAATTATCCAAGCTATGGCCAGTTGAGCAGGGGTAGCTTCCTTAGTTGCTGCAAACTCAGAAAATAATGAAAAGACAGATTGATTCTTTTTTCGATTTTCCTCTGAAAACTGAGGCAAACGATTTCTGATATCATTGCTTGCGAACTTTGTATCAGCATCAATTTTGCCAGTAAGAAGACCATGACTTAGAGGCCCATAGGCAACAAACCCAATACCTAATTCGTGCAATGTCGGAAAAATGGTTTCCTCCAGATCACGATTCCATAAAGAATATTCACTTTGCAATGCCGTAACAGGATGAACTGCATGAGCTCTGCGGATAGTCTCCTCATCGGCAGCAGAAAGCCCGAAATATCCTACTTTTCCTTCAGCAATAAGCTCTTTGACAGTACCCGCTACATCTTCAATCGGCACATTAGGGTCTACTCTATGCTGGTAAAGTAAATTGATGTGGTCGGTTTTGAGCCGTTTCAACGAGTTCTCAACGCTTTTTCTTATATGATCTGGATGGCTGTTCAATCCTTTTATCTCATTTGTTTTTGAATCATAATTAAATCCGAATTTCGTAGCTATGATTACTTGTTCATGTTTTTTCATTAAAGCATCACCTAATAGTTCTTCGTTGGTAAACGGACCATACATTTCTGCTGTATCAAACATAGTAACACCGTTATCTAAAGCGTAATGTATTAGCTTTATCATATCTTTTTTCTCCACAATATTGCCATATCCGTGGCTCATATTCATACATCCCAAGCCGATAGCCGATACTTCCAGACCGCTAAGTCCTACCTTTCTTTTTTCCATAATATATCCAATTGAATTTATTTTATTCATCCGTTGAGGCAAACTTCATTCTCTCAACAGCTAAACAAAGGTAGGTGCTATCCCGGTTATATTTATACACTTTTCAAACCAAAAAGTATAACTATCAATCTAACTTTTTCGATAAAATCTTGGCGTTTCACCCGTATTTTTTCTCATAAATGTGCTGAAATAATTCGGATATTCAAATCCCAAGGCATAAGCAATTTCTGAAATACTCCAATCTGTCAGTTCTAGAAGTGCCTTTGCTTCTGTAGTGATTCTATTGGCAATTAGTATGTTGGTAGATTTCCCAGTTGCTTTTTTTATGGCTCGGTTAAGGGAATTCACATGGATACCCAAGTGGTTTGCAAAGTCCTGTGGTGTATGCAAATTTATTGATCTGTTCAAGTTTTCTACAGGAAATTGACTTTCTAACGATTCCAAAAATTGTCTTGTTATTCTATAGGATGCATCTACAGGTAATACCCTCTCGTCATTAGGTCTCATTTTAATTGTCTCGTGAAGCAACATAGATACATATAGCCTCATTACATCATCTTTGTTCTCATATCCCGAAGTTTCTTCTGTAATCATTTTCTCAAATAAATCACTTATCCTTTCACATTGCGCATCGCTAAGTTTGTAGGAAGGAATCATACTTCTATCAAAAAGAACAGATTTCCGCAAGCTCTCAACCAATCTCGCTGGCTGTATAAAATCTTCAGTAAAAAGACAAGAATACCCCGTTTGGACTTCAGAGATTATCTCTACTGAATAGGGAACATACGGATTAGAAACAAAAAGATAAGCACCGTTAAGCTTCAGTAAATGTTCTCCGTAAAGAACAGTTACATTGCCTATACTTAAAACAATTTTGTAGAAATGCCTTTTACCAAATGTGCTTGCGGCACTTTTGGGCACTTTGCTTCTGCCAACTTTGAATCCCCTATGCTTTAGGGCTGCCTGGATGTAAGTATCTGGAAAGACGGTCTGTGGTATCATTGCATAAAAGTACAAAATTCAAACAATCTATATATCTGATTTAGATTGAACATTCAAGGTAATGTATATCAAAAACCTAAAAACTTTCTAAACCAGAACGCAAAGCTTTCTTCATTTTAGTTATGCTATTGAAACATTATATTTCCTTTAATACTTTATCACTAATTTCCCAATTGTTTTACCTGATTCTAATTGCTGATGTGCTTTTCTGAGGTTCTCTGAGGAGAAACCGTTTATGTTATTGTTTAAGGTTGATTTTAGAATGCCTTTATCTAATAAATCGGAAATTATATTTAAAATTTCGTGTTGACGAATCATATCGTCGGTCTGAAACATAGCTCTCGTAAACATAAGCTCCCAATGAAAACTTACACTCTTTCCTTTGAGTTGTCGAAGATCCACCGGATGGGCAGGATCACTAATGGAAGCAATTTTCCCCTGTGGCTTGATTAACGTGACAAGTGCGTCCCAATATTGATTAAGATCTACAAAATCAACAATGAAATCAATGTTTTCGAAACCTGCATCATGTAATTCTTGTATTAAATTTGCATGGTTAATAACCACATCTGCTCCCATTTTCTGACACCATTCTACAGTTTCCGGTCTTGATGCTGTAGTGATGACCGTCAATCCCAACAATTTTTTAGCTATTTGAATCGCAATAGAACCAACACCGCCTGCACCACCAATGATTAATATGGATTTTCCGGCATCTTTTTCTTTTGACAATCCCATACGATCGAATAAGATTTCATATGCTGTAAGCGCAGTGAGCGGCATTGCTGCAGCTTCCTCGATGGTAAGGTTTTTTGGTGCAAACCCTACAATTCTTTCATCCACAAGTTGATACTCTTGATTTGAGCCGGGTTTGGTGATATCGCCTGCATAAAAAACTTTGTCACCTTTTTTAAATAAAATAACTTCATTTCCAACTTCCTCAACGATCCCTACAGCATCCCAACCAATTACTTTCGGTTCATCCTGAGTTTTGTCTTTAAGGCTGTTCTGTCGAATTTTGTAATCCACCGGATTTACGGAAATAGCTTCTATTTTTACCAAAAGTTCTTTTCCTGTTGGTTTTGGCTTATTGATTTCAAATTCAATGAAACTTTCAGAATCGCTGATGGGCAACGATTTTTTAAATCCTATTGCTTTCATATTTTTAATTTTTACTTGTGAAAATTTGTATTAATAAGTTTTGTATTAGTTTTGCCACTACTCTCAAATATACATATTTATCTTACGATTTGATTTTATATAGACTGGATGATTTTCTCCAAAGGTAAACGAGACTTAGGATTAATAGATGGTCCGCATTATACTTCTTGGTAGTGTACCTTTTTTTGGTCAACTCTAAAAAATTCATATTTTCTAATTTTAAATTTTAACTATATTTTTTATAGTTGCAAAACTAAGTATAGTTTTATATCTTTGCAATAACGGATAAAAATGATAGTAGCAGATGTATTGTATAGATAACAAAAAATTCCCCTGTACCACAAGCCTTACCATGAAATATATAGGCGGTAAATGGAAAGCGGTAATCCTGATGCACTTAATTGAAAAGAAGCGTTATAATGAATTGCGGAAAGAATGTCCTATGATCACAGAGCGTACTTTAAGCCTGCAATTAAAAGAAATGGAAGCAGATGGTTTAATTAAACGTACTGTTCATACGAGTAAACCTCCGCTTAAAGTTGAATATGAATTAACCGATTTCGGCAAAACTCTGATACCTATCCTCAAATCAATTTCAGAATGGGGCATGAAAACCGCTTTGAGTAATAAAAATATACAGTCGGTAGAATAAAATATTAATAATAGTCACTGTCAATTACTGTTATATTAAAAATCATATCATAAAAATTTGTAGGCATTTAGGAAATTATCTAAATTTGTAAAATAAAATCAAAGTTGTATGAAATTATTGGAAGTTATCAAATCATTATCAAATGAGACCCGTCTCAATATTCTTGGATGGTTAAAAGATCCTTTCGATCATTTTCCTGAAGAAGAATTAAGTAATTACTCTCCGGAATTAGGGGTTTGTGTATCTGATATAGCACAGAAAGCCGGAATGTCGGTTCCTACGGTCTCTGATTATTTAAAAACAATGTCAAATGCCGAAATTCTGATCGGAACAAGAAAAGGACAGTGGACGTATTATAAGAGAAATGAAAAAGCAATTCAGGAATTAGCGAGAATGATAAAAGAAGATTTATAAAAATTTTTATAACAATATTTAGACATTTACCTAATTAGGAAAATCCAATAACAGATTTGGTTTTATGATTACAGGTTGATTTAAATTGTTCAGTAAAAAGAAGATAAACTCAAATTTTTAAGTCATAACTTCTCAAACATGCATTGTAAAAAAGGAGAATCTACAAGAAAGAATAAATTCACGATTAATAAATAAAAAATTTTAATCAATAATTAGATTTTTACCTAAATAGGTAAATACATAAATAACAAATAAATACAATCATTATGAAAGCAGCAGTGTTAAACGAGTTCGGCTCGGTAGAAAAATTTGAAATACTAGATGTTCCAACCCCAAAACCGGGTGTTGATGAAGTATTGGTAAAAGTGATGGCAACATCAGTGAATCCCTTGGATTTTCAGGTTCGTAGAGGAGATTATAAAAGTGAGTTACAACTTCCGGTAATCACAGGACACGATGTTTCAGGTGTGATTGTAGAAGTTGGAACAGGTGTCAATAATTTCAAAGTCGGTGACGAAGTATATTATACTCCTGAGATTTTTAATGGATATGGAAGTTATGCAGAATATCATGTCGCCAAGGAATCTATCATCGGTGTCAAACCGAAAAACATCAGTCATTTAGAAGCTGCAACATTCCCTTTAGCAGCGGGAACTGCCTGGGAAATGCTTTACACGAGAGCACAATTGAAGATCAATCAAACAATCTTAATACATGGTGGTGCAGGAGGTGTAGGAATACCTACTATTCAATTGGCAAAAGCAATGGGTGCAACTGTTTATACGACAGCCAGAAGCGTTCACCATGAATTCCTCAAAGAATTAGGGGCAGATCATACCATTGATTATGAAAAGGAAAATTATATCGATGCTATTTTAGAACTGACAAATGGTAAAGGCGTAGACGTTGTAATTGATACCATTGGTGGCACTACCCTTTCGGACAGCGGAAAGGTTCTAAACCAAATGGGACAAGTCGTTACATTAGTTGATATTGAAATTCCACAAAACCTGATTCATGCATGGGGCAAAAATGCCACTTACCATTTTGTATTTACAAGACAGAACAGAAACAAATTGGATGAACTTACGAAACTAATCGAGTCTGGGAAATTAAAACCTGTCCTAAACAAAGTTTTCCCATTAGCAGAAATAGGTAAGGCACACAGCCTGTTGGAGTTCAGAGATAGTGATCCTGATTTTTATGGAAAGATTGGTGTTCAAATCGGTAATTAAAACATATATTAAATAAAATGGATTATGAATAATGAGGAAATTTTTATAAAAGCTAACAATGCTTTGGCAGAAGATAACTATGAAGAATTTACTGAATATTGTGCTGAAGATATCAAATGGGTTAATGTTGGCGGAACTACATTTAATGGTAAAACAGAAATCCTTGAATATATCAGCTCTTCGTATAATGGGATAAGTTTTACAACAGAAGATCATATCACAGAAAAAGATACTGTCATCGAGTTTGGTCAGATCGTTTTTGAAAATATTGACAATGAGAAGGAAAGCTCTTACTGCGATATTTGGAAATTTAAAGATGGAATGATAATTCAGGTAAGATCATTTGTTATTTAAGACAAGTTTCCTATTATTACATAGTCTCTTAAAAGAGAAATCCCCGATTTCAATTGTTCGGGGATTTTTATCATTAGTTGAAATATTGTTGCATTTAAAGTTCTTATTTAAAATATCGAATAAAACAGTTACCGAACGTTTGGTAAAATTAAATTTATTTATTAATTTTGCAGTATGAGACCACAGAAAGTATCAGAAAATGATTTAATGGAAAGCCTATCCAAGACTTTTCGTGCATTTGGTTATGAAGGAGCTAGTTTAAAGGAACTATCAGATGAAACAGGATTGAAAAAGGCCAGTCTTTATCACCGATTCCCTAATGGAAAACAAGAAATGGCAGAATCTGTCTTATTATATCTTGACCAATGGGTGGAAAATCATGTTTTTTCTGCACTAACGGATGAAAAAAATGATTCAGTTACGCGATTAAAAACAGGATTGGAACAAATCAGACTGCTCTACAAAGGAGGCGAAAACATGTGTATATTTAAAGCACTATCCATGGACGCAGGTTTACAACTTTTTGAGAATAATCTCAAAGAAAGCATGCAAGAATGGATTAATTCATTCATAAACATCGGACGTTCATTTAATTTATCACCTGAAAAAGCAGAACAATTGGCTATCCAAAATTTAATAGACATTCAAGGTAGTTTGGTTCTCTCTAAAATACTAAATGACAAGATCATTTTTGAAAATGCATTGAAAAATATTGAACAAAGATATATCAAATAAAAAATTTTAAATATAAATTTTACCGAACGTTTGGTAAATATAATTTAATCATTATGAAACAAACAACAATTTTATTTTTTGCATTAATGCTACTATTGGGATGCGATAAAACATCCAAAAAATCAACGGAAATAAATAATCATTCTATAAAAGATGCAGATATGAAAACAACAAAATTTAGAAAACTAGAGGTAAACGGCATCAATATCGCCTACCGGGAAGCAGGAAATCCGGAAAAACCTACTCTTGTACTCTTACATGGGTATCCTGCTTCATCCCATCAATACAGAAAAGTGCTTGATCAGTTATCGGACGATTACCATTTGATTGCTCCGGATTATCCGGGATTTGGTGATAGTGACTTTCCTGTGCCCGATCAATATGAATATAATTTTGATAATTTAGCCAATACCATAGATGATTTTTTAGAAAAAAAAGGATTAAGCTCTTATGCAATAGTAATGCAGGATTATGGTGCTCCTATCGGATTTAGAATCGCTACAAAACATCCGGAAAGAGTTACTGCTATTATAACACAAAACGGAAATGCTTATGAAGAAGGCCTCGGTGAAGGATGGAAACTTATAAGAGAATTATGGAAAGATCGGAATGAGAAAACAGAATCGGTTTTATTACCAGCTTTTACTCTTGAAGGTTTGAAAAATGAATACACGCACGGCACCAGAAATAAAGAAAATATAAATCCTGATTCCTGGCAGTTAGATTATCTGCGAATGTCTCGCCCTAATGCACACAAGGTAAATCTAGATCTGTGGTATGACTACCAAAATAATGTCAAGCTATATCCAAGATGGCAAAAATATCTTCGTGATTATCAACCACCATTACTCATTGTTTGGGGTAAAAATGATGTATATTTTCCGGAAAGCGGGGCAGCAGCGTTTAAAAAAGATGTCAAAAATGTCGACTATAATATTTATGATACAGGACACTTTGCTATGGAAGAAGAAGGTGAGGCAATCATTGAAAAAATCCGAAGCTTCATGAAGAAACTGGAAAAATAAAAGTATTAAAAGCTTGTCTATTTCTTTAAGTATTTATCAAAAATTGCAACGTTCTGCAATTCAATTTGTTTATGTTTTTTATTTAAATATGTAGCTATTGAATGGGTATTTTACACACTTTTTAATTCAATTAATACCTACCAAATTTAAAATATTAAAGTAGCACAAAAGTTATCATTATGTATTTTATTCAAAACAAAAATTCAAGACTTTTTTCCTAATTTTCAACAAACTTACCATAAAATCTCAATCTGAAGTGAAAGACAATCGAAGTAAACTAAAGACCAAGAATGTTAACTTCGATTGTTTCAAATGCTAAAAATTATATTGAAAAAAGTTTAGTCTAAAAAAATACCTGGTAAAAATGAGCTTTGTAATTCTTGTTTAATTGGCTCAATCGAAGTAAATCATCGATAAAAGTGTTTGAAGATACGCTCGTCTTGGTCACACACAGCCAAAAAGCTCCATTTTTAATCTAATGGAGTTTTTTTTTGTTTTTTTATGCCAGAGTAAACCAGAATAATGTTTTATAAAACTTTAATAAAATCTATTCAAATATTTCTTTAAGCAAAAGTTATTTTTTTACATCATTCTTAAAATGCCTCCCTTAGATACTTTACTTTTATTGATGATTTCAACTTCGTTATAAAAAAAGTTCTCTCCATTGATGTTAACGCTGCCCAAGCTGTGAAAAATTTTTCCTGTTAAATCTTTAAAATCTTGTGCAATTCTAAAGAAGGAGATATTTAACATGATAAAAAAACTAATTTCTTTTTGATTGTCTACAATTGCTGTGATGTGGTGCAAGTCCTAATACTCTATTTTCCTTTTTTGTTGATTGTTAATTTTGATATCATAATGTATAACGATAAAAATACTGGACATGTAACCAGTTTAATAAATCAAATTTTATATAATTTTTATTAATTATAAAACTTCATTAAAAATTAAATTCACCGACTCATTTTGCCCATTCACCGAAAAACCCATTATTTTTTTAAGATTAATCTTGAACTTTACATCAGAAAAAAGAGCAATACCGCTCCAACTTAAATCTTAAAATTATGAAAACAAACATCGGACTTACAGAGCAAAACACAGAAGCTGTTGCAGAACAATTGGCAAAACTTTTAGCTGATGAAACTATACTTTACATCAAAACAAGAAACGCCCACTGGAATGTTACTGGCGATAATTTCCACGCCAACCATATTTTCTTTGAAGAACAGTACAAACAGCTGGACGAGTTGATTGACAGTGTTGCAGAACGTCTAAGAAAAATTGGTCATTATGCACCTGCCACAATGAAAATATATCTTGAATTAACGCATCTTACAGAGTACAGCGACAGAACCAATGACGGATTAGGCTATATGAAAGATTTACTGAAAGACCACGAAAGCATCATCGATTTTCTAAGAGGAAATGTGACGCCTTTTGCTGAAAAATACAAAGATTACGGTTCCAGCGACTTCATCACAAGCCTGATAGAAACGCACGAAGAAATGGCCTGGATGATTCGTTCTTACTTCAGAAATTAAAGAAAATAAGAAAAGGAATAATTATATTTGTGTCAACCATAATAAACTATCCCTATGAAAGCTTTAATTGTTGATGACAACGATATTGCAAGAACCACGCTCGCACACTTGGCAAAACAAGTCCCGAATCTGACGATTGTCAATGAATATTCCAACGCTATTGAAGCTTACAACCATTTGCAGAACAATCAGGTAGATTTGATATTTTTGGATATTGAAATGCCGGAAATGACCGGAATCGAACTGACCAAAAACCTTTCAGGGAAAGACATCATCATCATTTTCACCTCATCCAACAAAGATTACGCACTCGAAGCTTTCGAACTCAATATCGCAGACTATATCCTGAAACCCGTGATGCCTGCGAGATTTTTACAGGCGGTAAGCAAAGCACAATCGTTTTTGGAAAGCAGAAAAGAAGAAGTGGAAGTCACCAAAGACGAGTTCCTTTTCGTGAGAGATTCCAATATCACAAGGCGTTTGAAGCTCGACGATATTTTTTACGCGGAGGCAATGGGCGATTATGTGAAGTTTTACACAAGGGAAAAAATGTTCGCCATCCACGGCAAGATGAAAACGGCTGAAGAACGTCTCCCGAAAGACCATTTCATCAGAGTTCATCGGTCTTACATCGTTTCTGTCGGCAAAATAGACACGCTTCAGGACGGCGGAATTATGATCAACGGAAAATTCATTCCCGTCGCAGATGCGTACAGAAAGGCACTCAACACGAGAATGAATGTTTTCTAATTATTTGTGAGTGATTTGGGCAGCTTAATCCGCCTTCCGCTCCCAATCTTTTTTGCAGACGATTTCAGTTTAAATAGAACTTGAGAACAAGCAAAAAAGGATTTCCGCTCAAGTCGGGCTGCAGATTCAGTGTAAAAGAAACGTCAGTATAAAAAACAATGTTTTGTCATTCCGTAGGAATCCATACTTATTTTTTGGAGATTTAATTTTAAATCACTGCTTAGATTCTACGGAAAGTACAGATTCGACGAAGTCAATGACAAACTTAATATTTTAATCTTTGCTGAGTGCAACGCCTTTGCGAACTAAAATATTTTCAAGAAGAATAAAAAAATCTTTGCGGACTTTGCGTTAAAAACAAAGAAAAACACTTATGAAAAAAATATCCTCAGTAATGGGAAACAGACGGTTCAGTTATTTCATCATCCTCACATTTATTGCGGGTTCTCTCCTGTTGATAGCGGTTCAAATCAATTCGGCCAAAAATACCAAAGAGCTCATCCAAAATAACAACCGACTTCTCAACGAATTACGTTCCAGCAATCATTTGCGTGAAATCGACCGTGATATCCTCGGCGTTGAAAGCAGAATCAGAGCTTCTATTGCAACAAATGATACAACCCATCTCGAAGGCATCGACCAAAAAATCAATCAGATAGAAAAATTTCTGGATTCACTTTCCAAAGACAATTCGGACGGCGTTGAAGAAAAGTTGATTTACAGATTGAGCGTTCTTGCGATGGAAAAGAAAACAACGAAGGATAAATTACTGCTTCGTTACCACACCCTTGGAAATATGGACGATAAGACTTCCATTGCCAACCCGAGAGCGAGAAAAATCTCGAACGAAATAACTTCCATCACTGCAAAAATTTACGAAAGCCGAAAGCTTCATATGGTTGACCTCAGCAAAGAAACTGAAGCGATGGGGCAAAAAGCGAGGTTGTATGATATTTCCCTATTGATTCTTTTGATTTTAAGCGGTTCCATTGTCGGTTATCACATTCTTCGCCAATTCAAACGTCAGCGATTGTTGATTCAGGAATTGGATGTTGCGGAGAAAAAAGCATCGGTTGCTGCACAAACCAAAGAAAACTTCCTCGCCAATATGAGTCACGAAATCAGAACGCCTTTGAGCGGAATTTTGGGCTTTACCAACCTTTTGCAGAAAAGACCTTTGGATGAAACTTCGAAAGAATTTGTCTCGTCCATTCAGCGTTCGGGGGAAAATCTGATGGCGATTATCAATGATATTTTAGACTTATCGAAAATCGAAGCCGGAATGATGCGTATTACCAAAGGTATATTCAGCATTAATGGATTAGTGAATTCAGTCGAAACATTTTTCGTTGAAAGAGCCAAGGAAAAAGGATTGTCAATTTCCAGTAAAATTGATTCGTCCATTCCTGATACTTTGAATGGCGATGCAACGAGACTCACGCAAATTTTGGTCAATCTCATCGGCAATGCCATCAAATTTACGCATCAGGGAACTATCAATATCGAAATTTACAATAAACAACAGACCGAAAACGAAGTCATTGTCGGTTTTAAAGTCTCTGACACGGGAATCGGAATTGATAAAGAAAAACTCATTGAAGTCTTTGAAAGATTCAATCAGGGCGAAGATTCAACCACACGAAATTACGGCGGAACCGGTCTTGGTTTATCGATTGTGAAAAGCCTGATTCAGTTGCAGAACGGCGATATCGAAGTCATCAGTGAACAGGGAAAAGGCACGACTTTTCATTTTTATATTCCTTATACAATTGCAAAAGAACAGCTGAATGTGATTCCGAAAGTTGACACCGATTATTTTAAAGATAAAACAAATGCGCCTTTGAGGGTGTTAATAGTGGATGACAATGCTATCAACCAAAGTCTGATGAAACATCTTCTCTCACAATGGAACATCGATTTTGATACCGCAAACAATGGTCTGGAAGCAGTCGAATTTCTCAGAAACAATGACTGTGATTTGGTTTTAATGGACATCCAAATGCCACAAATGGACGGTTACGTTGCCACGCAGACAATCCGTGAAGAACTTAAACTGAACACGCCAATCATCGCAATGACCGCACACGCTTTGGCTGGTGAACGCGAAAGATGTATGAGCCGTGGAATGAACGAATACATTTCTAAACCTATTACAGAGGAAGAGTTATTCAAATTAATCTCCAATTTCGGATTAAAAGAAAACGAAAAAACCGAAGTAAAAACTGAAGAAATCACCTATAATTACGAGTTCATCGACCTAAGTTATTTGAAGTCCATCAGTAATGAAGACAAGGGTTTTGAAAGAACCGTGACGCAGCAGTTTTTAGATAATGTCCCGACTCATTTGCAGGAATTGAAACTGGCTTATGAAAATAAAGATTTTAAATTGCTGAAATTGAGAGCCCACGATTTGAAATCGAGTGTTGCGATAATGGGTTTACTTCCTCTATTAGAGAAAAACTTAGATATTTTAGAATTAACAACTGAAGAAAATCCGGCATCAAAAACAGCTTTGGAAGGGGTAGAAGATATTTTGCTGAAATCTTTTTCCGAAGCTAAATTATTTATGCAAACCATCAATAATTAAATAAATTAAAAACCAATTTCATTATGGAAACTCAAGGCGCATCAGTGGTCATTACCCATCACGTTCTGGACGGCAAACAATCCGAATATGAAAAATGGCTTGATGAAATTCTGCCCGTTTCCAAAAGTGCCAAAGGTTTCATCGACTGGCAAATCGTTCGACCGATTGCAAATCTGACGTTTGTTTACACCGTTATTATCCGCTTTGATACAATTGAAAATCTCCGAAACTGGATGGAATCTGATACCAGAAGAAAATTGATAGACAAAGCCCATCCGTTATTCACAAAAGAAGACAATTACGAAATCAAATCCGGTCTCGATTTTCTTTTTTATGGTGAAAAAACAGACAACAAAGTTCCGGTTCGTTGGAAACAATATCTGGCGACGTGGTCTGCCATTTATCCTTTATCCTTGTTGATGCAATTGCTGTTATTGCCCTCCTTACGATTAATGAATATTCCTGCCAATCGGTATTTTGATACGTTGGTGAGTACAGGCTGTCTGGTTTTCCTGGTGATTTATGTGGTGATGCCGAATTATACGAAGTTGATTAGGAAGTGGCTTTATAAATAATTTGAATTAATGTAAATCTTTCAAAACCAAAAATCACTGTAAAATGCAGTGATTTTTTTGTTTATAATAAAGATAATTTTCACGTTTTGTCATTCCGTAGGAATCTCAATGCAGAATTTAAAATAATAATTTAGATTCCTACGGAATGACAAACTTGATTCATATTAAAGTTTATTATTTCTTTCCATTCATTAATAAATTTCAACACCCATTCAACGACACTTTCCGCCTGTTCATCGAACACCAATTGATTTTGAAATTTGTTGAATGTAGCTTTACACCATCAAATTAACAGATACAAACAATTTAAAATTCTAAACATTATGGAAATTATTCAAACACCAGAAAACGCATTGTCTCACTCTACCGTTACAGCGATTATCAATGCCCCAATCGAAAAAGTAAATATTGCAGATTGGTTACTCAATCTTCCAGATGCAGAATATCAGAGATGTTCTACCCAACACATTGGAGCCGCCATTTCCACCACTTATGATGGCGAACCGGTTTCTTTAAACGTCGAGACAATCGGAGATGCTTTGATGGTTCAGCATTATGTTGCCGTTGAACACCGTCCGGATTACTGCAGAATGTTATCCATCTCAGATTCCATTACCAAAGGCGGTCGTACCAAAGTTCAGGTTTTATGGGAATTAAAAGCCACAAAAATCGATGATAACACGACATTGTATACCAACGAAATCCACGCCACTGCAACTCCTCAAATGTTCGAATACCTGAAAGAACATAACGTGAATCTTGCTGATGCAGCTGCTTCCAGACAAGCCGCTTCCGACGCCCACAACAAGGAAGAAACGCCCAACTTTGCAAAAAGCATCGAAAACAAAGCGCTGACCGGAAAATACAATCAACCTTTCTAATTCAAAAAAACATAATGGGCGTATCTCGGTACGCTCATTTCATTTTAAAGTTATGGAAACACTTTTCGAAAAACTATTAGGAAGCTGGACTTTGGTCGAACTCATCGAAGTTCCTGTTAAAGGCGGAGAAATTACCCATCCGATGGGTCAAAATCCGAAAGGACTGATTATGTACAATCCCGACGGTTATATGTCGGCACAAATTATGGATACGCACCGGGAAAACTTTCATCAGGAACATTGGACCAATGCTACGCCGGAAGAATATACACAGGAAGGCTCAACTTATCTTGCGTATTCGGGACCGTTCAAAACGGACGATGACAAACAGTTGGTGAGTCACACGATGTATATCTCCCTTTTTCCCAACTGGACGGGGCAAACGCAGAATAGAATCGTTATCTTTAAAGATGGTTTTCTGCATCTTGAAAGTGAGAAACCATTCACCAGCAATTCCCGGTTTGTGACTCACAAACTGACCTGGAAAAGAGTTTGAAAGAATCTGATATTAAAATTAAAAAAATGAAAGCAATCGTTATTACAAAACCTGGAGGTCCTGAAGTATTGGAATTACAGGAATACCCTACTCCCGAAATATCCGGAGACGAAGTCTTAATCGAAGTGAAAGCCGCGGGAATCAACCGTCCGGATGTATTCCAGCGTGAAGGTAATTATCCTGCTCCTGAAGGTGTTGTTGCAGACATTCCAGGATTGGAAGTTGCAGGAACTATTGTAAAATGTGGACCTGATGTTGTAGATTTCACCGTTGGAGAAAGAGTTTGTGCACTTCTTGCAGGCGGTGGTTACGCAGAATATGTTGCTGTGAGAGAAGGTCAATGTTTACCCATTCCGGGAGATTTAAGTTTTGCTGAGGCGGCGAGTTTACCGGAAACAGTCTTTACCGTTTGGTCTAATGTTTTTCAGAGAGGAAATCTTCAACCGGGAGAAACCCTTTTGCTCCACGGCGGAAACAGCGGGATTGGAATCACGGGAATTCAGATTGCGCACGCTTTGGGTTCACAAGTAATTGTCACTGTTGGTTCTGATGAAAAAGGTCAGAATTGTCTTGAACTCGGCGCAGATTCTTACATCAATTATAAAACCCAAAATTTTGAAACTGAATTACAAAACGAAGGTGTCGATGTCATTCTCGATATGATTGGCGGTGATTATTTGGCCAAAAATATCAACATTCTAAAGCCTGAAGGCAGATTGGTTCACATCAATGCGGTAAGCGGCAGTCGTGTCGATTTAGATATTTGGAAAGTGATGACCAAACGCCTGACCGTCACAGGAAGTACCTTGAGAAGCCGTGAATATGAATTCAAAAAACAATTGGCCAAAGAAATCCAAAAGAATGTCTGGCCTTTAATTGAATCAAAGAAGTTCAAACCGGTTATTTTTAAAACATTTCCTTTTTCGGAAGCTGCGGAAGCGCACCGATTGCTTGAAGACGGTTCACATACAGGAAAGATTATTCTTGTGAGATAAAGCAATATATAAGTAATTAAAATCCAAACCTAATTTTAATCCTTCCCAATCCAAATTGTGAAGGATTTTTTATTTGTTAAATAAACATAATTAAAATTCTTCTAATTAATAGAATTCGAATCGAAAGTCTTTTATCTTTAGTCTATTCTCTATACTCTTAAGAGACCAACTACTCCTTTCAAATTCCCACCGACTCATTTTGCCTATTCACCGAAAAGCACTTTAAAACCCCTTGATTCCGAGCTAGCTTTACAGTAGAAATAAAGACAAACTATCATTCATCACAAAAACTTATCATTATGAATACTGCATCATTAAGTTTCAAATACGAATTAGAGAAAAAAGAACCTAGAACCAGCGACGGTGGAACTACAAGAGGTGCTTCTGTAAAAGATTTTCCAGCGTCTATCGGCATTGCGGGTGTTTCTATGAGACTGCAACCGGGAAGTATGAGAGAATTGCACTGGCACGCCAACGCCGCAGAATGGGCTTACGTCATTTCAGGAACGGTTCGTACCACGATTATTCATCCTGATGGACACAGTTATACTGATAATTTTGAACCTGGTGATGTTTGGTATTTTCCAAAAGGTTACGGTCACTCGATTCAGGCGACAGGAACAGAGGAATGTCATTTCATTTTAATTTTTGATAACGGTAATTTTTCCGAAGACCATACGTTCAGCGTGACTGATTTTGTTTCATCAGTTCCACCTGAAATTGTCGCTCAGAATTTAAATTTAACTTTAGAAGAAGTCGCGGCCTTCCCTCAAAAAGAAGCGTATTTCGCAGCGGGAATTGTTCCTGACGAGATGTCTTTCGTTGCTGAAGCTCGCCCAAATGAATCAGATATAGAACTGACGAGTTTTCACCGTTATCCTTTGCATTCTCAACAGCCGAGAATTGTTCCGGGCGGAGGCTTGCAAAGATTGGTAACAAGTAAAGAATTCCCAATCAGCAGCACAATGTCTGGTTCTATTTTAGAATTGCAACCCGGCGCTTTGAGAGAAATGCACTGGCATCCGAACGCGGACGAATGGCAATATTTTATTTCCGGACAGGCCGAAATGTCGGTTTTCCTTGCAGAATCCACTTGCGTTACAGAACAATTCAGTGCAGGAGATGTGGGTTATGTTCCAATGGGAGCCGGACATTACATCAAAAATACAGGCGATACGGTTTGTAGAATTCTGATTGGTTTCAACAGCGGAAAATATGAATCGATTGATTTGAGCGAATGGCTGGCGGGAAATCCGAAAGATGTTGTTATTACTAATTTTGGTTTAAAAGAAGGCGAAATTGAAAAATTCCCGACTGAGAAAGTTTTCATTCAGCATAAAAAGTAATATTCAGTTTAATCTAAAAAAAGATTGGTTATGAAAATATCAAACATAAAAAAAGTACTCCATATAAGTTTATTTGCATTTATATTTTTTGCAACACCGCAAATATATTTTTCTCAAACAACAGCACAAACAACAAGTGTCAACACTTCTAAAATCTGGGGTAAAGTAGATAGAATTGTCATCGAAGGAATGGTACAAGGACCGTCAACAGAAATCACACCTCTACAGATTGCCTGTGTTTTTGAATATACAGACGGTGATATTTTCAATTCGCCACCTGCTTTACCAGAAGCTGTCAACGGAATGGTACATCTTGACAAAAGTCTGAACGGCATTATCACAGAACTCAGAAAATCGGGAAAATTTGCAGGACATTCTTTGGAAACATTACTGATTACACCGCCTTCGGGAACCATCGGCGCAAAGAAATTACTACTTATCGGTTTAGGCGACCGGAATAAATTCACGCCTGAACTTATGCAGCAAGTTGCCAGCGTCGGGATGGAAGAAGCACTAAGATTGGGCGTTGCAAAATATGCATTTGCCACCGACCTGAAAGATGCAGGAATAGATTCGCCAACCTCAGAAGTCGCTGGATACGGCGTAACTGGAGCAATTAACGCTTACAGAACTCAGGTTTATTTGAGAGATAAAAAAATGTCAGCATTTAAGCCAATTGAGAAAATAACATTACTTGCCGGACCAGCATTTTTTACAACAGCCGGAGAAGGAATTACGAAAGCTATTGCAGCTTTTAATAAGTAAATTATTTATCAATAAGTATTAGAATCAATTCTTTCAATCTTTCAAAATGAAAACGCCATTTGTTTCTTCAACAGGCATTACTAATTCATCTGAGTCAATCAGAATACAAGAGAGGCTTGCGATATTCTTAGCTTTGATTGCCGGATGTATCGATGCAACAGGATTGATTCAGTGGAAAACGTATGTCTCTTTTATGAGTGGAAATACCACTTCATTGGGAGTAGCCATTTCAACTGGTAAATTTGAAATCATCATTACATCAATTACAGTCATTGTTTGCTTTTTATTAGGAATTTATACCGGAACCTGCCTTTCATTATGGAAGAGAATTAAGAACCAAATATTAACATTTTACATAGTTTCCGGAATTCTCGTTTTCTATACAATAATTGTTTATTTTTATAATATCAATAATTTGTTATCCATTGCAATCGTCGGATTTTCAATGGGAATAATGAACACGATTGTGACTTCAGTAGGAAACCAAAAGATTAACACAGATTTCGTGACGGGAACTCTGAACAGTCTGGCAAGGAACACTGCAATGCTGACAATGACCGATGATAAAGTTAAAAAAGAAGAGTATAAATTCAACGCCATTCATCTTTTGCTTTTGTGGATAGGATTTTTATCCGGTGCGTTTACCGCTCCTTTCCTACTCGATTATTTTGGAAAATGGACTTTGATGATTCCTGCATTATTACTAATGATTTGCGGGATATTGATTTCAAAAATTAACACTAAAAACTAATATTATGTTACAGAAAAATGATGTTGCCCCAGATTTCACTTTGTATGCAACGCCAGACCAGAAAATTACACTCTCAGAATTCAAAGGAAAGAATGTCATCCTTGCTTTTTATCCCGCCGACTGGAGTCCGGTTTGCAGCGACCAAATGGCTTTGTATAATGAAACTTTGAAGTTTTTTAAGAAATACGATGCAGAGATTTTCGGAATTTCTGTGGACAGCAAATGGTGTCATCTTGCATTTGCACAATCCAGAAATTTACACTTCCCTTTACTCGCAGACTTTGAAGCGAAAGGAGAAATTGCTAAAAAGTATGGTGTTTATGATGAAGAAGAAGGTGAATGTAAACGCGCTTTGTTTGTCATCAACAAAGATGGAATCATCGAATGGAGCTATTTGTCACCAACGGCCATCAATCCTGGAGCAGACGGAATATTAGATGCTTTAGAAACCCTTAACACAAAATAAATTATGTCACTAAAACCAAACGTCAGCCAAGCTGACCACGCACAAGGCAACTTAGATGCCGACCTCGTTATCGTAGAATACGGAGATTATCAATGTCCATACTGTGGTGCCGCATATCCTATTCTTAAAGAATTGATGAAAGAATTCGCAAGTCAAATCAAATTTGTTTTTAGAAACTTTCCATTGTCTGAAATGCATCAATACGCTAGACCGGCGGCCATCGCAGCGGAAGCAGCCAATCTTCAGGGGAAATTCTGGGAAATGCACGATGCGATTTATGAAAATCAGAGAGATTTGAATGAGAACTTGCTGATGAAGCTGGCGGAACAATTAAAACTGAACATTCCTCAATTTGAAAAGGATTTGGAAAGTACTGAACTGACAGATAAAGTAGATTCAGATTTTGAAAGCGGAATTATGAGCGGCGTGAACGGAACACCTTCTTTCTTTGTGAATGGAAAGAAATTCGATGGTGGCGCGGAAGATTTGATTAAGCTTTTGAGGGAGAATACTGAGAGTTAAGTCACAAAAGCTTTTAAACACTTAAGTAAGTATAAGTTTCTTTCATAACGTGAAGAAGAACACTTAAGTTTTCTTTTGAGGTTGAATCTCATTTTACACAAAATCTGCAGCCCGACTTGAGTGGAGCTCTTTTTTGTCATTGCGATTGCTGAATCGTTCAACTGATTGTCTCACTTTGTTCGCAATGACAAAAAAAGCGGGAACGGAAGGCGGATAAAGCTGCCCAAAATAAAATCATCAAAAATGTACGATATTAAACTAGATTAACGGGAAACGAATGGAAGCATCCTACATTTGCTAAAGAATTAAGACAACAAAATATTAAAATAAATTAATCACAACATTTAAAAAATTAAATTATGAGCACTCTAAAATTAAAAGACGGAACAGAGATTTTTTACAAAGACCAAGGCGAAGGACCCGTTTTGATGTTTCACCACGGATGGCCTTTATCATCAGACGATTGGGATGCACAGGTAATTTTCTTCCTTCAAAGAGGTTACAGAGTGGTGACGCACGACAGAAGAGGTCACGGCCGTTCCAGCCAGGATATTTACAATCATACGATTGAGCAGTACGCTTCTGACGCAGCGGAATTGGTAGAATTTCTTGACCTGAAGGATGTGGTTCACATCGGTCACTCTACAGGCGGTGGCGAAGTCATCCGTTATGTGAATAAATATGCGAACGGAAGAGCGAAGAAAGCAGTTTTAATCAGCGCAGTTCCGCCAATTATGGTAGCGAGCGACAGCAATCCTGATGGTGTTCCGATGTCCGTTTTTGATGGTATCAGAGATCAGACTTTAAATAACAGACAGCAGTTTTATATCGATTTGACTTTCCCTTTTTATGGTTACAACAGAGAAGGCGCAGATGTGAAAGAGGGCGTACAAAGAAACTGGTGGAGACAAGGAATGATGGGCGGAATCGTTGCTCATTATGACGGTATCAAAGCGTTTTCTGAAACTGACTTTACAGAAGATTTGAAAAATGTTGATATTCCTGTTTTGGTGCTTCACGGTGAAGATGACCAGATTGTTCCTTACCAAAATGCCGCTTTGAAATCTATTAAATTATTGAAAAACGGAACGATAAAAACATATCCTGGTTTCCCTCACGGAATGCCGACTACGGAAGCTGCGACAATCAATAAAGATCTTTTGGAGTTTATTGAGATGCCGTGATAATATAATTGGGTGTTGATAAGTCAATTATAGATCATAAAGATGATGAATAGTTAATTAAGAGGAATATCTAAAACTCAACTTTTTTCAAATGTTATAAATCATTATAAATATTCAGATTATAACTTTGTATCTGATTTAGAATTTTATCAATATCAATAATTGGTTTGAATAGAGCCCTTTTATATTTACAAACGTCCAAATGGCTCCATTTTTAATCTAAATGAAGCCATTTTTTTTTGTTATGCCAGAGTAAGCTAGAATAATATTTTTAAAACTCTATAACAATCGCTCAAGGATTACCTATAAAAAGTATTTTAAAATTCACCTGAGTCCATAAAAATAAATAGCGCCGCTTTCCTTAAAGTGACGCTATTAAAAACAAATTTAATGCTAACCAGCGAATGATTAACTATTGGATGCTCATCCCGCCGTCTATTACCTGCTCCGTCCCTGTAAGGAACGATGATTCATCAGATGCTAAAAACACTACTAATTCGCTAACTTCACTTGCATCTGCCATTCTGCCAAGAGGCGTAACATCTGCTGCTCCGCTTCCGTCTTCGCCAGTGGCTTCCACCATCATTGGGGTTTTGATATATCCTGGATGCACTGAATTGGCTCTGATATTTTCTTTTCCGTATTCCACCGCTGCTGCCTTTGTAAGACCTCTGACAGCAAATTTACTTCCCGTGTAGGCCAAGCTTGGATATCCCGGAATTGCTACAATTCCGGCAACTGAGGAAATATTCACGATGGAACCGACACCAGCCTTCTGCATCGACGGTATCGTATATTTCATTCCATAGAAAACAGCATTTTGATTGATTTCGACTACCTTCAGATATTCCTCTTCCGTTATTTCGGTCACCGTTTTTATCGGACCTAAAATTCCTGCGTTGTTGACCAAAACATTGATGGGTCCAAACTTTTCTTCACCTTTCGCTACAACATTTTTCCATTGCTCTACATCCGAAACATCGTGCTTTATAAACAAAGCATTTTCACCTAATTCATCAGCTATCTTTTTTCCCTTTTCTTCATTGAGATCCGTAAGTATGACCTTGGCTCCTTCTGCAATAAATTTTCTTGCGTGCGACTCTCCCATTCCCTGGGATGCGCCGGTAATAATGGCTATTTTTCCTTTTAATCGTTCCATACTAATTGAATTTAATTATAAAATAAAATTAGCGATTGATTATCTCCTATTGCTTACCCGAAATTGGACAAACTTTATCATTTTATGGATTTATCAATACTGTATTTACGGAATGAAGTGGGCGTCTCGCCAGTCTGCTTTTTAAAATAACGGCTGAACGATTGAAGATTGGTAAATTGAAGGTCATCGGCGATTTGACTTATTGACTCGCTGGAATCTGACAAACGCACTTTGCACTCAGACAGAAGCGCCATATTGATAATCTCTGCAGGAGTTTGATAGAAATGACTTTTTATAATTTTATGCAGGTAATTGGTTGTGATATTCAGTTCTTGGGCGTAAAATTCAATATTTCTAAAAGTTAAGTAGTGCTTTGAGACCAATTTTTTGAAGTTGTATCCTATTTCTTCCTCACGAGGTTGATGAATGATGTTTCTGTTTTCGATGTATCTGTTTACCAAAAAATCACTTTCATTAATCAATGCCAGAAGCATACTTTTAGCAGAATAAATCCACCTTTCGTTGTCTGCCTCCGAAGCAATTAAAAAATCCAGTGTACGTGTAAACAAAGTATTCATTTTTGAGTGGTCTTCTGGGGAAAGAACGACCTGTGACCCGAATTTGTTTTTCAGAAAAGAATTGGGCGCAATGGAGAAAAAACTCTCAAAAAGATAATCCATAAACTTTTTCGTAAACAGTACAAACATTCCTTTTGTACCAGCTTCTATCTTTATAACTTTTACATTTTGTTCAGGACGATAAATTAATAATGAACGCTCATCTATCAGAAATTTCTGGTAATCCACTTCTATCGTGATGCTGCCGGAATTGATAATTCCATAGGCAAAATAATGCGGTTTCATTTCAAAAGGCTCGAAGATTTCGGGTACATCTGTAAGGTAAAGGAAATCATCTGAAATACTCCAGTCGAGCTTTCTATAGTTGATGATATTTCTGATTGTATATTGCTTAATTTCGTCCTTCCTTTTCATTGATTTAAGTTACCAAATTTATCGGAATGATACTGCATTTTTCAAAACATTTATTATATGAGAAAGCTTGATGCAAATTTTTTAACTGATTTAAATAACTAAAAATACATCTGAAAATGTTTTAATCTGACCCTATTTTCTCTCCTCAAGAAATCCTCTGATCATCATTCTTACGGTATTATCTCTCTCCTTAATAGAATATTCCTCTGATGCGTAGCATACAGAAACAATTCCGTGGACAAGCGAAATCATACCGAAATAGATATCATCAACCTGAAAAGTATTCTTTTTCACAGGGATTATCCGTTGAATTTCTGCTTTGAGCAATGCGGAAAATTCATCTGTTTTATTTTTAATTTTATCGATTGAGCTTTCAACAATTCTGTGCGACATTAAAAGATAAAGTGGTTTATTTTCCAGTGCGAATTCTATATAATTGCAAAACATATGTTCCAGTTTCAACACAGGAGACGCCGAATCTCGTTCATCGCTAATGATTCGCTCAAGTAATTTATTAAAACCAATAATGATAAGCTGATCGGTGAGTGCATCTTTATTTTGGTAATGAGAATAGATAACCGGAGGAGAATATTCTATTCTGGATGCAATATTTCTAATCGTGATCCCGTCAATCCCTTCCGAGTTCAAAATGTCCATTGCCACTTCGATGATCAAATTGGAAACTTCAGCTTTTTTCTTTAAAATTCTTTCTTTACTTCCCACAATATATTTTCATTGTCATCAATGTCTCCCAACTAAAAATTACCATTTCAACTTTGTTTACTTAATGATTCCTGCCAAAAAGAATATCCAAAATTCTTCCGTTCTTAGTCTTGCAGTCATCAAAGATCGATTTGCGATGCACAGGAAGGTCTAAACTGCGGAAAAAATTACTGAAAATGTATGAAAAGGAAGAAAGTGAAAACAGATCGCTTAAAAAAACTTGTGCATCAGGATAATTGATCTCTTTCCGGTCGATCGCTTCCTGAACTTCTGAGATCAGATCTTTAAAACTTTCTAACACATCCTGAAAATACTTTTGCAGATCGTGGCTGACTTTAAGTCTTACCATGAGAAAAACATCGATGTACGGGTACAGCCTGCAGATCTTGTCCGATTCTTCCAAAAAATTGAGGATCTTACTTTTCAGATCATCTTGACATATCAATGTTTCGTATCGAGGTTGTACTAGAGTGTTAAGAATCTCTTTGGTAACAATAGCCTGAAGATTATCCCTCGACCTGAAATAATAGTGAATGACCGTACGGTTTGCCCTTGATTTTTCAGCGACATCGTAAAGCGTAAATCCGAAATTCCCTTCCTTTAGCAGAAGGTCTACCGTGGCCGCTTTTATTTTATTTTCTGTATCACTCATTCTTTATAATTTTAAAATAGCAGCCGGCGGAATCCACCAACTGCTACAACAAGAAAAAAATTTAATTATGGTCGTTCATATCATTGGGTTTATTGCCATCCTCCTCCAAGGGCACGGTACAAATCAACAACTGAATTCAGCTTCTGCAATTTAATATTCGCTAAACTCAACTCTGCCTGCAGTTTGTTATTCTGAGCCGTGATGACATCAAGATAGGTCGCCATATCCTGTTGGAATAATTTGGTTGAAGTCGTTACAGCTTTATCTGACCTTGCCACCAAACCAACGGTAATTACCTCCTGCTTGTCGGCAGATTCGATGTTGGCCAAAGCATTTGACACTTCGCCGACAGCACTTAACACCGTTTGCTTGAAATTAATCTCAGACTGCTCCATTGCAATTTTCGACTGTTCATACTGGGTCTTCAATTGTTTTCCATTGATGAGAGGCATTGCAAGTGAACCCGCAGCTGCTCCGAACAATGACCCTGGAATGTCAAACCAATTTTTGAAGTTGAAAGTATTTAAACCGCCCTGTGCCGTGATATTCAAAGCCGGATACATACTTGCCTTTGAAACTTTTACATTGGCAAAAGCTTGTCTCACGCTTAGTTCACTGCTTTTCACATCAGGTCTATAGCTCAAAAGTTCCGTGGGAATTCCCACCGATTTGTATTCCGGCGTCTCCATATTTGTTAGCTTCAACGTTCTTTGGATTTCGCCGGGCATTTTTCCAGTCAAAATACTTAGCGCATTTTCCTGAATGGTGATTGACTGCTCGATTATCGGAATTGTCACCAACATTTGGTCACGTGTATTTTCCTGTTGTTGAACGGAAAGACTTGTTGTAATTCCTAATTCCTGCTGCTTGGTAATCATTCTCAAGGTATTATCCACCAGTTTCAGATTCTGATTGGTAATATCCAATTGCGTATCCAACATCAAAAGATTGTAGTAGCCTTGTGCAATTTGCGCAACCAACTGTGTCTGAACCGCTTTCGCAGCTTCCTGCGTTTGAAGATAAGCCGCCAAAGCCGATTCTTTTCTGCCTTTTATTTTTCCCCAAATGTCTGCTTCCCAAGAAATTGAAATATTGGTTCCATAGTCTTCTATATATCTTTGACCTAGCATCTGTCCGAACATTTGTCCGTTCATACTATTGTCAGATGGTCTACTGATGGACGCAGTTGCTATATTTAAATTTACGTTTGGAACATTTCCCCATTTCGAACGGTTATAGCTCAATGCCGCAGATTCGATATTTTTGATGGCAACTTTGAGGTTATTGTTATTTTTGACACCGCTTTCAATCAGCGAAAGCAAAGTCGGGTCTGTGAAAAAATCTTTGTACGGAATTTTTGCAATGCTGCTTTGTGTGCTATCCTGCGCAACATCCAGTTGAGTGGTATCTCTGAAACTATCCGGCAATTCTGCTTTCGGAGCACTGTATTTCTGAACATTGCAAGATGCTAAAGTCAGCAATGCTGCAAAAGCTCCGAAATTTGTATATGATTTGATATTTGATTTCATTGTAATTTTTTTTACCGCCGATAATTGGGCAGACATCATACTCTTGCCTACCCTGAATTATCTTTGGGCTCTCAAACTATTTATATTAATGACTGTGTTTTGCGAGTTTTGAAGGTTCATAATCCCAGACACTTTCGTCAAGTGGCTTCCCGCTTATTCTTTCCTGTAGATATTTAAATACAACAAAAAGAACTGGCGTGATGAACACCCCGAGAACAGTTCCGAACAACATTCCGAAAACCGCTGCATAGCCGATGGAATGATTTCCGATAGCAGATGGTCCTGATGCAAATAACAATGGAAGCAAACCTGCAATGAACGCTAGTGATGTCATCAAAATAGGTCTTAATCTTGCTTTCGCCCCTTCCACTGCCGCAGCCGTCAGACTCTTTCCTGCATTTCTTCTCTGCATTGCAAATTCCACGATTAGGATTGCATTTTTCGCAAGCAAACCGATAAGCATTACCAAAGCAACCTGTACATAAATATTGTTGGCAATGTCAGCAATTGAGATTCCCACAAAAACACCTAATAATCCTGTTGGAATACCCAGCAATACTGCAAATGGAACCAGGTAGCTTTCATACTGTGCGGAAAGGATGAAGTAAACAAAGATGAAACACAATCCGAAAATCACCGCCGACTGCCCTCCTGAAGACTGTTCCTCACGCGCCATTCCTTTTAGGTCGTAGGAAAATCCTGTCGGTAAATTCTGGCTACTAACTTCTTTGAGCGCTACCATTGCCTGACCTGTACTGTATCCCGGAGCCGGAATCGCAGTGATACTGATGGCATTGAACAAATTATGGTGGTCAACTACCTCCGGACCAGCTGTTTGTTTCAAAGATGCTACTGTATTTACCGGAACCATTTGCCCAACATTATTTTTAATAGAGATTCCGTTCAAAGAATTGGGGTCTGCCCTGTACTCAGGAGGAGCCTGCATCACGACACGATAATATTTACCGAATCTGTTGAAATCTGAAGCCTGCATACTTCCGTAATACCCTTGCATCACAGACATTACATCTGAAACATTAACACCCAATTGTTTTGCCTTGACCTCATCAACTACCAGCTCATACTGTGGAAAGGAAGCATTAAATGTGGTAAATGCCATTGCTATTTCCGGTCTTTGCATCAACGCACCGATAAAGGCATTCGAAGTTTCGTTGAATTTGGTCAATGAACCAGCGGTCTTATCCTGAAGAACGATTTCCATACCACTCGTGTTACCGAATCCCGGAACGGTCGGCATTCCCAGAACAAAGAATGACGCTTCTTTTATCTGGCTCACCTCACCCTGAAGCTGACCAATAATCTGATTGATGTCGTGAACCTCACCACGGTCTTTAGGATTTTTAAGTTTAAGCATAAATACAGCACTGGATGATGATGTACTGAAATTCAACATATTAAGACCATTCACAGAAACTACGCTTTTGATTGCAGGATGTTTTCTTAAAATCTGCTCAGCTCTCGTCACAACATCTGTCGTACGGTCCTGCGTTGAGCCTGGCGGCAGCGTAACCGTTGCCATCAAAAATGATTGGTCTTCATCAGGAATAAATCCTGTCGGCGTAATGATAAACATCCACGCAAATAGACCGATGACAACCGCAAGCCCTGAAAAAGCAACCCATTTTTTCTTCAATAGGAATAAAACAGATTTACCATATCGGAAAGTCATTTTATCAAATGAAGCATTGAAGCCTGCAAAGAATTTTTCTTTAAATGATAATTTTTTCGGCTCGTGTCCGTGTCCCGGAGAATGATGCTGTTTCAATAAAATCGCACACAAGGCAGGACTCAAGGTCAGTGCATTGACTGCTGAAATCACAATCGCCATTGCCAGTGTTAAAGCAAACTGTTGATAGAAGATTCCCGTTGGTCCTTCCATAAAAGCAACCGGTACGAAAACCGCAGCCATTACCAAAGTAATAGAGAAGATCGCTCCAGTGATTTCGCTCATCGCCGACATCGTAGCTGCCCTCGGATTTAGTTTCCGGTGTTCCATTTTAGCGTGTACGGCTTCAACAACCACGATGGCATCATCTACCACGATACCGATTGCCAAGACCAAAGCAAATAAAGTTAAAAGGTTGATTGAGAATCCAAACAGGTTCATAAAGAAGAAAGTTCCTACAATAGATACCGGAACTGCAATGGCCGGGATCAGGGTCGATCTGAAATCCTGCAGGAAGATGAATACAACGATAAAAACAAGGATAAACGCTTCTATCAAAGTATGGATCACCTGATCGATACTTTGATCCAGTGATTCTTTCGAACTGTACATAAAGGTATATTTCACACCTGCCGGGAAAGATGCAGAAAGCTCTTTCACCCTGTTCTGTGCCGCAATTTCAATTTCATTCGCATTGGATCCCGCCGTCTGAAACAGTGCGATCATTACACCTTGTTTTTTCTCATAAAGGGTGGAAACGCCGTAATCATAAGACCCAAACTCCACTTTGGCAATATCCTTGAGCCTCAACGTGCTTCCATCAGTACCTGCTTTGATAAGAATATTTTCATATTGTGAAGGTTCTGTATTTTTTCCTTTGTAACGGATGACATAATCCAAGGCTTCCTTGCTTCTTTCACCAAATCTACCTGGTGCTGCTTCCACATTCTGCGCTTGAATGGCACCAGCCACTTCTTGCGGTGTCAAATTGTATGAGGCCATTTTTTGAGGATCGAGCCAAACCCTCATCGAATAATCCTTGTTCCCAAAAACCATTGCATCACCTACTCCTTTGATACGTTTCAATTCAGGTACAAGGTTGATCTTTGCGTAATTCTCTATGAATAGATCGTTCACCGATGGATCATCCGAGTACAGGGTAAGCATTGCCAGGATACTGTTTTGACGTTTCATCGTGGTTACCCCGATTTGATTCACCTCTGCTGGAAGCTGGCTGGTTGCCTGTGCTACTCTGTTCTGAACATTTACCGCAGCCTGGTCGGGATCCGTTCCCAATTTGAATACCACATTCAGCATCAGGTTACCATTACTGGATGTGGATGTGATGTAGTCCATATTCTCAACACCGTTGATCGCATTTTCCAATGGCGGCGCTACGGATCTCGCGATCACTTCAGAACTTGCTCCGGGATAGACTGCCATTACGGTGACACTTGGTGGCGCAATTTCCGGAAAAGAGGTTATTGGAAGTGTTTTCATCCCTACAATTCCCAGGATAACAAGCAACACCGATATAACGGTCGCTAGGACCGGTCTTTTTATAATCGTTTTTAACATTGATTTTTTATTTGAAATTAAACTTCAGGCACATCCTATATTTTCCCGGATGCTGATCTCGGTGAAGTTTTATTAGCTTGCTGATTTGCCTTTTTAGGAACGACAGGCATTCCCGGCTGTAATCTTTCGAAGCCAGAAACGATGTAAGATTCGCCGGCTTTGATGCCGCTTGTCACCATATAACTAGTACCGCTTTTTCCGGAGACCTCAATAGCTTTCTGCACAGCCTTATTGTCCTTATCAAGCGAAAAAATATACACTTTGTCCTGAATATTGACTGTAGATGCGATCGGAACCATAATTACATTATCATAATGTTGGTCGATCACGATCTTCCCTGTATTTCCACCACGAATAATGTTTTTTGGATTATTGAATTTAGCTCTGAAAGTCACAGATCCCGTATTGGAATTGAACTGCCCTTCGACCGCATCAATCTTTCCTTTTTCCTCATAGAGATGACCGTCCGCGATCTGCAATCCTACTAATGGAGCTTTCTGAATCTTTTCTTGAATAGTGCTTCCAACCTGAGAATTCTGGAATGTCAGGAAATCATTTTCACTCATACTGAAGTACACATTCACCTCGTGCGAATCTGAAAGTACCGTAATGGGTTCTACGCCAGCCGGACTTATCATACTTCCCAAACGATAATTAATTCTGCTAAGATAACCGCTGACAGGAGCTTTGATCGTGCAGAAATCAAGATTGATCTTTGCCGATTGTGCAGTTGCTTCCGCTTGGATCAAGGATGCTTTTGCACCATCATACGCAGCCTGAGCCTGTTGGATCTGAATGTTGGAAACAATACTTTCTTTCACCAACTCCTTTCTGCGGTCAAGGTCGATTTTTAGATTGGCTAGATTCGCTCTCGCTACAGAAACGCCGGCTTTTGCTGTATTATACTGCTCAGCATATATTCTGGAATCGATTTGAAAAAGGGGTTGACCTGCTCTTACATAAGCGCCTTCATCAACGTAAACCTTATGCAGATAACCAGAGACCTGAGGTCTGATCTCCACATCGGTCACACCTTCTATGCTTGCAGGATATTCTTTTGAGACCAGCCCGTTGCCGCTCTCTATTTTGGAAACAGGCAACTCCATCGGCGGAAACTGTGGCGGTTGCTCGGTTTTATTACAAGATTGAAGTAAAAATAGGCCACAAGCGATCACTGAGCCCGAAATAAACTTTCTGCTTAAATTATTCATAAATGATTAAGATTTTTTCTTAGTATATGCCTGCAAAATTATTGACAAAAATGTCAGACAACAATGTAAGAAAGATTCTAAATTTTGTCAAAAAAGAACATTTAAGAACTTTATTGATTCTTATTGAATCAATTTGCAAAAGAAATTACGCACTTGCCAATGACTTGCGGTAGACATTCGGACTGAATCCTGTTTTTTTCTTGAAAAATTTGGTAAATGTGGGTTGGTCTTCAAATTTTAATTCCGTCATTACCTGATTGATACTGTACTCGCTCTTCAGTAGTAATATTTTAGCTTCAGAAATTATCTTGTCTTCAATAATTTGTTTGGGATTTTTAAGATAGACCTCTTTGATTGTCCTTGTCAAATGGGTTCTGGTTATAAATATCTGATCCGCATAAAACTGGACATCTCTTCTCGTTTGGTAATGTTGTCCCACCAAATTGGCAAATCGTATTGCGATATCTTCCTTACGATAGGTTTTCAGCAAATTGTTCTGCTGTTTTTGCAAATATCCTGCAAGTTCATACATAATCAGATTGATAATTCCTTTTTGCATTTCCTTATAAAAAATAGTTTCGTTCGCAGGATTATTTAGAAATCGTAGCCTTTCAAAACTTGTAGTGATATGACCAATGCTATTCGTACAAAGAGAAAGGATTTTTGAATAGTTACTCGATAAGATTTCCAACGCATCCTTAGAGTTCATTTGTAGGTTGAGATTGGTAAAATATTCCCCTGAAATGAAAAGACTTTCAAAAGATGCGTCAGCAGAAACTTCAAGAAATTCGATGACATTGTTCGGATATAGAAAGATGATATCATTCTGTCGCAGAGCAACCTCTTGAAAATCTATGTTCAGCCTCACTTTTCCATTTGTTACCAACAAGAGCGAAAAACTACTGATTTTCATTGGATAGTTGAGGTCTATTGCATCCAAATCGTCCGGTGTACAAACCAAAGACAGTATATCCTTGTTCAGTACCGTCAGATTATTAAATTCTGCGAACTGCTCAAGCGTGTAAATCGGTATAAGGGATTCCATAGATGGTACAAAATTAGCAAAATATTTTTTTGCACAAAAAGAACTTTTTATTTATTTCTTATTTTGACAGCAGCTCAAAATGATTACTCCCGTTTTGTAAATCCTGCCTGGTCAATTTTTAAATAAGGGAGTAAAAAAATCAGCCACATCAAAATCTGTGTGGCTGATTCATTTAAAACTGAATTTTAAATTTTCAATGATTAGTTACATATAACCTCCCGAAACTTCGATTGCTTGTCCGTCAATCCAGGCAGAATCTTCACCGCATAAAAATGCCACTGCAGAAGCAATGTCTGTTGGTAAGCCTACCCTACCCAATGCGTGTTGCTGGGAGATTCGGCTGTTAATGTCTTCAATATCACGGACTGCCCCACCTGAGAAATCGGTTGCAACCGGTCCCGGAAGAATACTGTTGGAACGTATCTTTCTTGCTCCCAATTCTTTGGACTGATATAATGAGACGGTTTCCATAGCCGACTTCATTGCAGCATACACGGAGAATCCGGGAAGTGCAACACGGGTTGCGGTAGAACTGATGTTGACGATGCTTGCGCCGTCATTGATTGATGACAGCAATTTCTGGGTCAGGAAAAAGGGACCTTTAAAATGAACATTCAGCATTTCATCGAACTGAGCAACCGTTGCTTCCTCAAAGGGAACAAAAAATCCAATTCCGGCATTGTTGACTAAAGAATCGATTCCTGTAATCTGCCATTCGTTCAAAATTGAGTTAACTGACTTAGAAAAACTCTCGAACTCTTCCATTTTCGAGACATCCAGTTTTAAAGCTTTAATGCGAGACCCTGTGGATTCAAATTCTGCGATAAGGTCTTCCGCTTCTTTTTCATTTGACCGATAGGTGAAGATTACAGCATTGCCTTTTTCTATTAACTTCTTTACAATCTCTTTTCCTATTCCTCTGTTACCACCTGTAACCAGAGCTACTTTTTGTTGTGTCATTGTACTGATTTTTGTTTGATGCAAATCTCAGTCTTTATTCAAGTCAAGTTATAGCGACAATGCAACCAATGCTTACACAATTTAAACTTTGGAATTTCTATACTCCGACGGTGTCACTTCGGTGTGTTTTCTGAAAAAGGTGTTAAAATGGGACGCTTCCTCAAAGGCCAGCACAGAAGCAATTTCGCTGATATTCCAGGTTGTCGTTCTGAGAAGTATCTTAGCTTCCTGCAACACTCGTGACGCAATGAAATCACTCATCGTACGTCCTTTGGCTTTCTTCACCTGTCTGTTGAGATAGACGGGATGCAGATGTAGCGCTTCAGCAAATTCACCAGGGGTTTTTATACCAATGGTTTTTGTAAGCTCATCAATAGGAAACTGATTCTCCAAAAGTCTTATAAACGAGCAGGCAACAACTTCAGCGGTATTTCTGCGATTGATATACGATGCGGACGGCTGTAATTTTTGTCCGTTCAGAATCAACTCCATTGTATAATGCCTCAATAATGATGTCTGCAACGGATTAACTTCATTTGAATCCTCTTCTGCTATTTTTTTGAAAATATCTGAAAACTTATCATATTCAAATTCATCAAGAGTATAAACAAACTGACTTCCAGGTTTGTAGACACTGAAAGAAAGTAGTTCATACCCAGAATTTGCCTTTGTAATAAAGCCTTCTGAAAAAGCACAGGACTGAACAGGTCTATTTTCCTTAAAACAATGGATACCGAAAGGAACTTTTGTGGTGGTGAACAAAATATTTTTCCCTTCCAAAGGCAAGCTCGTATCTTCGAAATTAATTTCATAAGAGCCATCAAGAAGAATAACTGAATAAAATTTCTTACGTGAAAAACTGACGATTTCTCCCGATTTCGATGATTCCGTCAATGTTCTGAAAGATTCTTCACTTGAGGATGAGTTCTTTTCTGTAAATAAATTATCCAACATAATAGGTACAAAGATAACAGTTTCGATAAACCTGATTTAAAATGTTAACTGTATTTTTTTTTAATCAAATGTTCAGTACTAAGCTTTCGATATCAGGTTAAAAGTACAGCTTTTAGTTACTTCGATATTTGTAAATTATTTCTTAGCCTAATTTGTCTGATTTTCTAGAAAAAGATTCCTGTTAAACTCAACAATCTCTCGATGTGAAGGGTAAGTTGTTCTACTGCTAAGTTCTGCAATAGCTTTATCTCTGATTGCAGGCGCTTTTTCTTTGTCTGCTTTGTCCAATGAAACTCTCAGTTCTTCCTTATTAAGCTCTGTACAATATGCCGGCGTTCCGGGCTGATGTCTCCAGGAATTTTCCAAACTGCCGGAATCAACTGCATCAAATCCTGCATCGTTAACTAAATCTGCAACTATTTTCTTGGCATTTGCATCATCTCCGGCAATAGCCATTGCAATTCTGTTTTCACTTCCTGCTTCTTTTCCACCGCTGAGTAATGTTTCTGCCAGCAGATTATTAAAAGCTTTAATCACAGGTCTGCCCAATTGTTCTGAAACCCAAACACTTTCTGCTTTACCGTCTTGTAAATCCTTTATCTGAGCATCACGGAAAGGATAATAGTTGGAAGTATCTACGATAATAACGTTATCAGATACGCTGGCAAAAAGATTTTCCGGCAAAGTTGGAATCGCCACCGTTGGCAATGATAAAATAATGACATCCACATTATTGACGACATATTCTAATGAAGAAGGCTGAGCACCCAATTCCCCGGCACGAGCCTTTAATTTATCACCATTATCTGAATTAGCTACTTTTACAGTATGACCCGCCGCTACCATCTTTTTTGCAATGGTACCGCCAATAGCTCCTGTACCAATAATTCCTATTTTCATAATAATTTGTTTCTAATTTTTAATTGATTTTTCTGAATGCCGGATTTGGAATTTCAAGATTCCCTCTTAACGTATCCGCTTCATATTCTGTTCTAAAAATGCCCCTGTCCTGAAGAATTGGGACGACCAAATCAATAAAATCACGCAGACCATACGGATGGTCCTGTCGTATTAAAAGCATATCCATCGCTCCTGCTTCGTGCCATTTCTGAACCTGGTCTGCAACCATTTCGGCTGAACCAAAAAAAAGTGGTCTTGGCAGACTGTTTCTTGGACTGAGTTGCATCAGCTCCAAATATTTATCAATCGCATCTTTTTCAGTTTCACCCACGATAGGATTTTGTGAGATGGAAATAATAAAATCTTCCGGTCGTATCTGTTTTGCAATGAGCTTCTGCCTGATTCTGTGTGCCAACGCCGCTGTATCTTCCCAATCGTAACCGTGTGTGAAAACGCCATCTGTATAGCTGGTGGCTATTTCCATAAAGTTTTCTGAAGTTCCTGCGGTATAAAGAACAGGTCTGCCCTGAGCCGAACGACTGATGTTCAAAGGACCTTCTACCAAAAAATAATCTCCACGATAGTTGACGTGATGCATTTTATGATGATTCAAGAAGATTCCTCTTTCCTTATCACGGATAAAGGCATCGTCCTCATAGGTATCCCAAAGTCCAAGCACGATTTCAATAAATTCCTTGTTCATCGGGTACTGGTCTCTTTTCGATAAATGTCCGCGGCTGAAATTCACCATCCCACCAGGATTGGAAGTGATGGCGTTGAGTGAAGCACGTCCTTTGCTTATTTTGTCCAGCGACAATATCTGCCTTGCAGCACTGTAGGGGTCTCCGTAAGAAGATGCGATGGTAGCGGAAAGCCCAATATTTTTAGTCACCATACTGAGTGCAGACATTATACTGATGCCTTCAAACATACTCAGATAATGCGGAATATTTCCGGGACCGACCTGGCTGACATCCACCAAAAACAAAGTATCAAACTTGGCAGACTCCGCCAACTGAGCCTGTTTGATGTAAAAATCAAGGTTTTCACTGGCATCAGAAGGCATCGCTGGATGTTGCCACGCCATATGATTCCAGCCTAAACCGTCCAGAACGGCACCTAGTTTCAATTTTTTTCCTGTTTTACTCATTTCCTATTTTGACATTGATGAATTTAAATTCTACCTTACAATATGGATTTGAAAATTGCACTAATTAAAATCATACATCAGCTCTTCGACAACTTCTTTTACTGGACGAATATTCTTTATGTAAGAAATTCCATTGCCCACTGTGATATACCCTTTATGAATATCTCCATCCAGCATTCCAACTTTTAAGCCCTGCTCGCCATACATTTTATTAGCAATTTCATCACGAGAATGCCCCCGTTCGTCCATTTCCAGAAGTTCCTGGCTGTATGGTGTTGGAATTGAGCGGTAATACGCCGGATTAGTTCTGAAAATCAATAAGTCGCTGGCTGTATGGTCAACAATGAGTTGTTTAACATTTTCGGCGGCAGGGTTTTCCTCCGTAGCAATAAATACTGTTCCTGCAAAAACGCCTTCAGCCCCTAACGCAAACGATGCACGAACAGCACGGAGGTCAGCAATTCCTCCGGCAGCCATCACCGGAATATTCACGGCATCTGATATCATCGGTATGATGGAAAACGTACCAATGATTTTATCAGGCACAGTACCACCTTCATCAAATCCGGTAGCTACAAGAATATCGGCTCCAATTTTTTCTGCATACTTTGCATTTTCCACACTTGGATTCAATGCACGATAGATTATTTTAATGTTATTTGATTTAAGTTTTTTCGCCAAAGGTTCAAATTCATAGTCTTCAATCCCGTTGATAAGGACCACTTCAACACCTTCTTCAATGAGCAAATCAGCGATGACATCAACGGTAGTCAGGTCATTAGACAGCATTACTGGCACTGCAAAAGGCTTATTGGTCAACTGTTTTACCTTACGAATTTCCTTTCTCAGCCTATCAGTAATTTCTTCCAAAGATTTAGGATTTGTTTTCTGACCAGCGTGAGGACCCAACATTCCCAGACCTCCGGCATTGCTCACTGCTGCAACAAATTCAGCATTCGTTACCCACGACATCGCCCCTTGAATAATTGGATATTTGATTCCTAAAACTTCCGTAACACGGTTTTTTTTATTCATTGTCTTTTGATTTTAAATCTGTATAATTTAATCTGTTTTCGATGGGGCAAAGTTAGGTTAAATTTACTTTCATTTTGATAGTACTTTCCTTTAGGAAAGTATATTTTTAATGATAGGACTCATCAATATTAGCTATCTAATTTATAATCACTTTCTTTTGTAAAGTATTTTGTAACTTTGTGCTGTTAATTTTTTCAAGTACGATTCAAACATTACAAAGAATTATAATGAGTAATACAACATCATATTCAATTTTAGAACTGGCTATTGTTTCGGAAGGCAGCAGTTTTAAAGAAACTTTAAACAATTCGCTAGCACTCGCGAAGGTTGCAGAAGAAAACAATTATTCCAGATATTGGTTTGCAGAACATCACAATTCGGAATCAGTAGGAAGTAGTGCTACCTCGATTTTAATTGGTTATGTTGCTGAAAATACAAAAAAGATAAGAGTCGGTTCGGGCGGAATTATGCTTCCCAACCACTCTCCGCTGGTGATTGCAGAACAGTTTGGAACTTTAGCACAACTCTATCCCAACAGAATTGATTTGGGATTGGGAAGAGCTCCGGGAACTGATATGCCTACAGCCCAAGCTATTCGTTCAGATTTTATGAAGGCAGCGCATTCGTTTCCAGCTGAAGTAGAAAAAATTGAGGAATACTTTTCAGCGGATAACAAAACATCGAAGGTGAGGGTTCCGATTGCGGAAGGTGTTGAAGCACCAATCTACATTTTAGGTTCCAGCACAGACAGCGCTCATCTGGCTGCAGCGAAAGGTCTTCCTTACGCTTTTGCCAGTCATTTTGCATCCACTCATCTTCATCCGGCTTTAGAAATTTATCGTGAAGAATTCCAGCCATCGGAAGTTTTAGACAAACCTTACACAATTGCCGGAGTCAACATCATTGTGGCTGATACGGATGAAGAAGCGGAACGTTCCTTTACGTCACTCATCAGAATGTTTTTTGGAGTCCTGACCGGAAATTCAAAACCACTTCAGCCTCCAACAGAAATGACAGAAGATTTAATTGAAGTTTTAAAACATCCAAGTTTGTATCAAATGTTGAAATATTCGTTTGTAGGAAGTAAGGAAACGGTTAAAAAACAGGTAGAAGACTTTCTGAAGAAAACTCAGGTTGATGAAATTATTATGGTTTCCAATATCTTTGCACTGGAAGACAGAATAAAATCGGCTCAGCTTTTTGCCGAGTTGATGGATGAAATCAATGCGGAACGTTCTTCGGATATTTAATAAATCAATAGCAATGGCAAAAAAGAAACCCTACAACGAATGTCTCAACACCGTAAAGCCTGTTAAAGATGCACTAGAAGTCATCAACGGTAAATGGAAACTGGCAATCATCATCTCCGTTGGTGTCGGCAATGAGCGTTTTACCGACATTCAGGACAGTATTGAAGGAATTACACCAAAAGTTTTAGCAAAAGAATTGAAAGATTTGGAACAGCATAAATTAATCAAAAGAATTATCATTGATGATTATCCTGTCAAGATAATTTACAAGTCAGAACCTTATGCAGATACACTGACACCCATTATCTACGCTTTGAAGGAATGGGGAATCAATCATAAAAAGATGATTGCTAAATAATTGTATAAGTTTGATAGTTAACATTTTAAAGATAATAAAACATCTATTGAACCAGGAATGTAGTTTCTACGTAACGTAACAACTCCTCCAATCCCGCGCGACTATCTTTCGACGAGTCCGCAGACTTCGCAATTTGACTTACGATATCAATTGTCAGTGCAAAAATGGAAGTATACAAAAATTTGATGTGATTGTATTTGGCCTTTTCTGCTAAAATTTTAAAATGACTGAAATGCTTCTCAGTCATTTTTTTTATAATTGAATCTGCTTTTTCGGAAACAGGAAATATTTTGTTTTCCAGGCAGAGTTGTATCAGCTGCGCCTTGTGAAAAGCTTCCTCAATTGATTTAAAAACAAAATCTTTTAGCAGTACATTTGCATCGGTCTCAGTGTCAGAGCCGATGTAATCTAACGAAGGCCAAAGATTTTCAATGATTTGAATATATAGATTCTCCTTTGTTTTAAAATGATAGTTAATCATCGAACAGTTGGTACCTACACAATCTGCGATATCGCGGATGCTTGTGTTTCTGTATCCTTTTTCACTGAAAAGTTTTTGAGCAGTCAACAAGATTTGGGTTTTGTTGCTGTCAACTATTTTCCAAGGCCCTTTTAGATTCATAATCTGGAAATTTAAGATGAAAAAATTAGTATGAAAACTTTAATTTATCACGCAAACCTGTATCCTTTGACGCTGTCACCTTTGATTATTTTTCGGAAAAGAACTACCCTTCTGTAGTTAAATTGTCCGTAATGATGGGTCAGAACAAAGATGAGAATTGGAACCGTCAACCAGCAAATGGAGCCTAATACAATCTTTGAAGAAGCCATCAAGGCATTGAGACTTATATTTTGATAGATTGCCATCCCGTTGGTAAAATTCCCGTTATCCAGGAACATCGAAATATCGTTCAGGCTTTGCCACTGTCCCTGATAAAGTGCCCAGCTGATAATAGCTCCTCCAAATGCAGTTGCCAAAAAACCTCTGATCATAATCAGAATTCCCATCGCACCGAATAAGCCATCCATAGAAACACCATCCGCAGCATACAGCCAGATCGAGATGAAAAGCATTCCCATTCCCAGACCTTTTAAAATCATTGAATATTGAAGATATTCGATATTCATTTGGGGCTGAATTAAGAGGTATAGACATAATGTGTGTAAAAAGAAAGCTACAAATCCTCCGGCAACATACAGCTTCAGTTTCCAGTTATATTTGAAACAGTAATAGGCGATGACACCTGCCAAAACGACTCCAGGAATCATCCATAAGTTGATCTTTGCATTGATCAGATTATTATACCCTAAAACACCTACCGAATACTGTACATAAACGCTGGAACTCGATAAAAATACACCTAAAAATATCAATAAAATTAAACTGTGAAGTGTATTTTCTCTGGTAAAAACTTTAAAATTGATCATAGGTCTTTTCAAAAACTTCTGTCGCCAGATCGTCAATCCCAAAAACAGGAAACTCAGGATAAGCGCAGTTCTGATGTAGGGCGAAATAAACCATCCCTGCTGTCTCATAAACGTGAAAAACACATTAAAGCTCATCGCCGAACTTCCAAGCAATATCATCGAAAGCCAGTCTATCTGATACAATGGTTTTTTGAAACTGAATCTTTGGTCGTGCTGGAAGATAAGACTGATGCAGGCAATGACCAGCATTAAGCTGCTCATTATGAAAAATGGTGCCTGATAATTATGTTTGAATACGAGATTGGCAAAAAAGTAGGAAGACAATTGTCCGAAGCCGATCGAAATTGGGTAAAATATAGCATAGAATCTGCCCTTGTCGCCTTTTGGGGAAAGGATGAACATCATTGGCAGAAGTACCTCGACCATTGGGAACATCTTGAAAAATCCGATCAGTAAACTTCCGACTACCAATAGATAAGGATTCTCCGTCGTCCCATTCATATAAGACAGCAACGCCAAAATAATTGCACAAGTGGTAATAATCTCCTTGGACCTGAATCTCATTTTCACCCGGAAGACGATCAGCAGCGCAAGGCCCATTCCTATCGAACCTGCATTATTGGCCATTGAAACAAACTCAGAATAAGTAGCCAATGCTCCTGACAGATCTGTAGCATTGCTGGTGTATACTCCCGATATCGACATCAGCGGGAACATTATAAAGATGATCAGCAACAGCATCACGGGTTTTGGTACCCAAGTGGCAAAAGGACCTTGGTTGTACATCGTATTTTATTTTAAAGTAACTTCTACATTCATTCCAGCCCGCAACATCTTGAGATATTCAGCCTTATTATTCTTAGTAAATTCAATTCTTACAGGAATTCTCTGCTGTACTTTCACAAAGTTCCCTGTCGAATTGTCAACGGGCACAGCTGCATATCTTGCTCCCGTTGCCCCAGAGACCGCCGTTACTTTTCCCTCATAGACTTTTCCACCCAATGCATCTACAGAAATTGTCGCCAATCCGCCAATCACAACATTGGCCATTTGATTCTCTCTATAGTTTGCTGTGATCCAGACATTATTAGTGTCCACGATCGTTGCAACCTGTTGGCTTGCATTCAACAACTGGCCGACATTGACAGTTCTCCTGCCCATAATTCCATCGTGAGGTGCAGTAATTACAGTATATGACTGGTTGAGTTTTGCCATTTCCAGGGCACTTTTAGTTCTTTTAATATCCGCTTCATTCAATCCCAATTTAGATTGTGCTTCATTCACAGAAAGCTGACTGGTTGCTTTTGTATTGATGATTGACTGGTATTGTGCGATCTGCATTTCTAGTTGTGCCTTTTGGGCTTCGAAATCGGTTTTGATCTGGTCAAATTGCTGGCCTGTCACGGCTTCATCTTTCAATAGATTTTGATAACGGTTGAAATTCTGCTGGGCATTCCACAAACGGGCTTTCACTGCTTCTACGTTGGCCTTGGCCACTTCTACATTTGACCCTGCGGTGTTGACATTATTTGCAACCGTCTTTATAGATTGATCAGCCACATTCCTCGATGCCATCGCTGACATATATGCAGCTTCTGCCTGTCCAAGCTGCGTCTGGATCTCCCGGTCGTCAAGCACCAACAGAGTATCTCCTTTTTTCACATACTGATGTTCCACAAAACGAATTTCTTTGATGTAAGCTGAAACTCTTGTATTGATAGGATTGATAAAACTTTCAACCTGTGAAGCGTTGGTATAACGGTCGTTACCAATATTGAAATAAGATTTTACAACGAAGAACAATCCTATGAGAACTCCAACCAGAATAAGCATATTGATAATTTTCGTCGTCTTCTTTTTCTTGACGTGCTTTATATGTTTTTTATCGTGAGCAGCTGTCTCATTTTTTTGCTCAGGTACGTTTGCATCTTGTGTATTTTCTGACATAATAAATTTAGTTTTAAAATTTGTTTAAAGATTTCCTGCTTCTCTTAAAAGTTTATAGTATGAGAATACAATGTTGATCTCTGAATTTGCCAATTGTAATTCAGCATCAAGCTTGGCGTTGCTGGCATCAAGCAGATCCAGTAAGATGGCAAGTTGGTTGTTGTATTTGCTTTCCATAATTCTGTAATTCTCACTGGTCAAATCGGCATTCACTTCAAGGGTCTTATTTTGGGTGACAGCTTCATTGTATTTGATATAGGCTGAATTCACCGCAATTCCGATAGACAGACTGGTGTCATTCGCCTGATTGATGGCTTTTTGCTTTTCAATCTTGTTCAGCTGGAGTTTCTTCGGCGATTTGAACAGCGCATCGATATTGAAATTCAAGGATAAACCTGCATTGTAGCTATTACTGAACATATCCATTGCCGGAGAAGACGAAGTAAGCGGACGCTGCAGATTGTTACCCGCAAAAGCTGCCAGCGAAGGAAGCATTTCTGCCTTGGTGATCTTTGCAGAAACGTCATAGATATCTACCGACCTTTCGGTAAGTTGAATTGCTGGATGATTTTGAGCCATTTCTTTGTACTCCTGCAGTTGACCAACAGCTACTGTATGATCTAATACAGAATTTTCCGGGATGATCTTTATATTTTCTTCCAAACCAAGCGCAACAGTGAGTTGTTTGTTGATGATCTGCTGGTTGTTGTTGACCACCTGCAACGCCAGTTGTAGATTGGATAGCTGCAATTCTCCACGAATGACATCATTTCTGGTGACCATTCCCTGATTGTAGAACTTTTTGATATTGTCAAGACGCTTTTTTGCCAGATCAATATTCTGGTGATAAACATTTTCCTGATTGTAAAGTTTTGAAAGATCCAGATAATAACCCAAGACAAGCAGTTTTATACTTTGCTCATTGTTCTCATAACTCAGTTCAGACAATTCTTCCTGCAATGTTTTGATCTTGATGCCATTTCTTACCGTATTGCCTTTCCAGATCAGCTGACTCGCCTGAAGTGAAAAAGTATTCCCAAAATGGGGCATTTTTGCAGTTGTCACTTTGGAAAAATCTTTATCAAGAATGGTAACATCACCCAGATAGAAGCCCTGCAATCCAGCTGTAATTTCCGGCAGCAGATTATTTTTTGCAATCTCCACATTCTGCCGGGCAATATCGATGTCAGATCTGTATACTTTTAAGGTCGGATGGTTGGCCTTTACCATTTCAAAAAGTTCATTTACAGAAAATGACCTCTCTGAAATATTTTGCGCATTAAAAAATTGTAATGTTGAAAGCAAACTGAAACACAGCAACAGTTTACCAAGAAATCTCGTCATTATCCTTTGCTTTAAAATTTATAGTGCAAAGGTCAATCAATCAAGTGTTTGATAAAAGGTTAGCAAAACACAAAAAGAAGTCCAAATGGTATCAGTATTTTAGATACATCCATCTTAAAATTCTAAAATATAGGATCGATCAGATGATTGTGTTTTCTGAAGTTCAGTGGACTCAACCCTGTATGTTTTTTAAAAAATTTCCCAAACGAATACTGATCCGAAAATCCCAATTCGCCAGCAATCATACCGACTGTATTGTTGGGATGTAAAAGCATTACTTTAGCCTCGTTCATCAGAGCATCTGCAATAAAGCTAGTCGGTGGTGATTTTGTAATTTCCCGTACGCAGTTGGAAAGGTATTTAACGGAGATCAGAAGACTCTCGGCGTAGAAAGACAATTCTTTCTTTTCTTTGAAATGCCTGGAGACCAATTCCAAAAATGAAATGGTAATCTCTTCTTTTCTAAGATTTTTTTGTGGTGATGAACTTTCGTTAACCAGCAAAAAGCTGGTAATGATGTAAATAACTGAGGTTACGATACCTGTCAAAACCTCGTTTTTGAACTTGTGGTCAGTATTGCTGGCAGAATAATAATTGGCCAACGTCAGCAACTGTTTGAGGTAATCAAATTCCAAATTATTGATCTCCAGAGTATGTTTATTTTCCAGTTGTGCCACCTGATAAACATCATAGCGGTTGAATTTAAAATTGATCTGGCTCTTCAGCCTTTCTCTATCAAAAGACAAGACAAACAATTTTAGATTTTCAGTATAGCTTTCAATCCTGTAAAGATTATTTGGAGAAAGTAGCAAAAGATTTCCTCGATTGCACTTGCGAGAAATATTATTAATATCCACCGAAATTTCCCCTTCATAAACACACATAAATGCAAGCGTACTCGGGTGAAAAGAGTCACCGAGATTTACATTTTCCACAAAAATCTGTTCAGTTAAAATTCTGATCATCTTACAAATCCTTAGAACTTACAATTTACAAACTATTTTTATTGTGTGGTAGAACGCAATTTTACGGGTTAAGTAGGCTTGCTATAATAATGAGTGAAGCTATAAGATAAATATAACGGCACCTATATCCATTTGAGGTCAATGAATTAATTTCTATATACAAAAAAAGAAATATTAGCACATCACTAAAATTCATTAAATAAAATCGTCAAGTTTTCTATATAGTAGTACTAATATTAATGACTATTTTAATCTTTTATATCTGATTAAAAAGGTTAATAACTTTCTCTATATCAATTAAAAGCTGGTTTGAATAGAGTCTTGTCAAGTCACTTAATGAGGCAACTATCAAATAGTTGTCTCATTTTTTTGCTCATAAAAAATTCTACATCAAACTCTTACAGCCTGATTTTTTATGGTTTGATTTTTCAAAATACGAAAGACTAAGTCTATATGAAATAGATAGCCTAAAAGCGCTCTCAAAGATTTCATCGGTATTGAGTGGTTTGGAGTCCCATTAAGGTTCTAGTATTTTTTCTCTTTTGGTTTATTATAACTTTTTGATCCTAAATATAGCAATTCCAATAATAATTATTGCCTCATTTGGTTTTGTTGACTTAAAGTGGCGAGATCAAGGATGTAACAGATAAACTACTTTAAAAATTTTACAATATTCATCTTATAAATTTTGCCAATCGGAATTTGGTAATTCGAAATAAATATAATGTTTCCTTCAACACTTTTAATCTGCTTCGGAGCAATGGCAAATGATTTATGAACTTGCACAAAATCGTTTTTAGGCAATTGCTCTAAAAAAGCAGAAAATTTTTCACGAATGGTAATGGTTTCCGTCGTGGTTATTATTTTGGTGTAGTTGCCCGTTGCTTCGATGTATAAAATATTTTCTGTTTCCAGTTGAATGTGCTTTTTATTGCTTTGAACAAAGATCCGGTTTGGAACGTTATTTTTTTCAGAAGGAACAGTCTTTTGACCTGCTGAACTAATCGCTTTATTTACAGCTTTTAAAAACCGTTCAAAACCAAAAGGTTTTAGCAGGTAATCCGAAATATTGTGTTCATATCCTTCCAAAGCGAATTCCTGATAAGCAGTTGTTACGATTACCTTGGGTGGGTTTTGCAAGGTTTTCAGAAATTCAAAACCTTTTAAAACAGGCATATTCAAATCCAAAAAAATTAAATCCACTTCATTTTTGTTCAGGTATTCAAAGGCTTCCAATGCATCATAACAGTTTTTCATCAACTGCATATTTGGTATCAAATCGCAATATCCCTTAATGATATCGTGGGCAATATGTTCATCATCGATGATTAAATAGCTTATCATAATTGTTTTAAAATTAGTTGAGCTTTATAAATATTTTCATTTACCGAAAAAGTCAATTCATGCTGATTGGGATAAATTAATTCTAATCTTCTTTTCAGGTTTTTTAAGCCAATCCCGAATTGGTTATCCCCTTTTTCAAAATTGTTTTCAATGGTAAAACAGATTTCGTTTTTAGAAGTGGTCAAACTCATTTTTATGTATGCATTCTCTCTCAAATTTTCGACCCCGTGTTTGAAAGCGTTTTCTAAAAGGATGATAAATAACAAAGGAACAACTTTTTGATTTTCATCAATTTCACATTTAAAATCAACGTTTATCTGTTTGTGGTAACGCATTTTGTGGAGTTCGATATAGTTGTTCAAGAAATCAATTTCTTCCTGTATTGTAACTGTTTCTTTTTCGCCTTCATAAATACTGTAACGCATCATATCTGAAAGTTTCAAAATCAATTCTTGTGCTTTTTTGGGATCTTTTGCCACCAAACCATATAAATTATTGAGCGTATTGAAAAAGAAATGCGGACTGACCTGGCTTTTCAAAAGCATCAATTCGGCTTTCATTTTTTCATTTTTCAGTTTGGTGATAAAAATAATTTCCCGAACTAACCAAACTACACCCAAACAAAAAAGCAAAACGTAGTAGCAAATTACAATGATAGCAACTTTCGGGTGGTAATTTCCTAAAAATACGACGGATTTGTTTTCCGTAAAGATTACTTCATAAGCCGTAATCATTACAGGAACAACTGCTATTGCCAATAACGCAATCACAATCCATTTTATATTTCTTTTCAGAGCCGTCATACTGCAATATTACGACTATAAACAAGCCTCTGCAAGCGTGTTGACAAACGACATCCAAAGCATTTTGAAATGATGAAAATGAGTGATGAAAACACTTTAAACTTATGCAAATATTGTTTATGTATTTACAGAAGTTGTTTGTCACAATTGTTTTAGAAACGGAACAGGCATTAATAGGTTTACAGAAATTAATCGAAAAATGAAAAAGAGATTTTTGAGATATGCAAAACATATCATTATCACGTTTGTAGTAATAGGAGTTATTGCTGTTTCATTCGGATTGTATCACGGAGCCAGTTTTCGGTATGCAGAAAATCCTGAAATGATGAATTGGGACAAAGACGGCCCTTATGTTTTAACTAAAAATGATAGCATTGTTAGTGTAAATTACATCAGGGGGAATCAGAATGATGGGTTTTATTTAGACCAAAAAGAGTATCCTTTGGATTCAAAAATATCAACCTATTGCTATTTCCCATTAGATTCAACACGATTTGAATTTACCTTAAATAACAAAATCGAAATTCCTAAAAATACGTATAACGACAATTCTAAAATTTTAGCTATTTCTGATATTGAAAGCGGTTTTAAAACTTTTCGTGATTTTTTGATTACCAATAAAGTCGTTGACAATAAGCTAAATTGGACATTTGGAAATGGGCATCTTGTTTTGCTGGGAGATTTTGTAGATAGAGATTTTTCAACTACTCAAGTGCTTTGGTTTATTTACAAACTGGAGCAAGACGCAAAAGAAAAAGGCGGAAATGTTCATTACATTTTGGGAAACCACGAATTGAAAAATATGCAGGGAAATTTTGAAAATACTTCGCTCAAATATTATCACGTTGCTTGTATTTTAAAAAAGCAACAAACCGAATTGTATAGTACCAATTCATTTCTTGGAAGATGGATGTCGAGCAAAAATTCAATTGAAAAAATTAACGAAATTCTCTTTGCACATGGCGGAATACATCCAGATTTAGCAGGTTACAAAACAAATTTGAACGAAATCAATCAAATTATCCGCAGCAATTATTATAAACCTTACTATCCGAATCCGCAGAAAAATTTGGAGCAATTGTTAATTTCTTCTCACAAAGGAATTGCATGGTACAGAGGCTATTTTAAAGATAATTTGACTCAGGAAGAAGTAGAACGAGGATTAAATAAATTCAGTGCAAAATCAATCGTTGTTGGGCATACACTACAGTCAAAAGTCAGTAGAAAATACAAGGAAAAAGTAATAGGAATTGATGTGAAACACCCAAAAGATTACTCTAAAAGTCTTCCCAACCAAAAATCAGAAGGTCTGTTGATTGAAGGAAACAAATATTACAGAGTTTTGCATAATGGAGAAAAGAAAGAGATATAGAATGAACCTCTTTATATTAAATCACCAAAAAGCCCTATTTAATCTAATTGTGCTTGCATTGCAGGTGTTTTTGCTATTGGCATTGATTTATCTTAGACCAGTTAAACCTTAAAATGAGTTTCCGTTGCATTCGTAGCACGCAACGGAAACTAAACTATTACCCATTTTTTTATTTAATGGTTTCTAATTTTCGGATCATTGATTTTGTAGCTTCTGAATTCGGGTCTAACTCTAAAGCTTTTTGGTATGATTTTAATGCATTTTCTTTATCGCCGTTTATAAAATAAGCTTCACCTAAACTATCCCAAGCATTAGCATTATTGGGAGACATTTTCACGTTTTCCTCAACACTATTAATCTGCTTTGGAGCAACTACAAATGATTTATGAACTTTATAATATTTCATTTACAAAATTTTCCACTTAATGATATTACAAAATTTTTAAGTGGCATTCTAAAAATCAATGCTGTAACTTGTCTCTGAAATATCCATAGATCCAAGTTCCAAGAACAGCACTCGCCAAAGTAATAATAACTGCAAAGGCTCCTGTTCCGATTTGTGCGAATAAAGGTCCGGGACAAGCACCTGTAATGGCCCAGCCAAATCCGAAGATCAAACCTCCGTAGATTTGTCCTTTGTTAAAAGTTTTTGGAGCAATTGAAATTTTTTCTCCATAAATGGTTTTAACGTCGAATTTCTTGATAAGCAAAACAGAAATCATCCCTGTAACTATTGCACTACCGATGACGCCGTACATATGAAAAGACTCCAAACGGAACATTTCCTGGATTCTGAACCAGCTGATGATCTCTGCTTTTACAAACACAATTCCGAATAAAATTCCTACCAAAAGATATTTCAAATTGTGATACCATTTGTGGCGAAGATGACTTTCGTTGGTACAAATGGTATCTTGGTGACGTATATCTGTTTCTTTTTTCATTATTAAATACATTTAGAGTGAAAGAATGATAGGCAAAATCACATTTGCCATTAAAAAACCACCAATCATAAAGCAGATTGTTGCTACTAAAGACGGCCATTGCAGATTGGAAAGTCCCATTATCGCGTGTCCGCTTGTGCAACCTCCTGCATATCGGGTTCCGAAGCCAACCAAAAATCCGCCAACAACCATCAGAATGAATCCTTTTAACGTCAATAAACTTTCAAAATTCATCAGTTGTGTCGGGACAAGATTGCTATAGTCGGTGATTCCATAGGTTGCCAATTCTGCTTTAAGGTTTGGATTGACTGTAATTTCTCCTGGATTCATCAGTAAATGAGCGGCGATCATTCCTCCGAAGAAAATTCCGAGGACAAAGAATAAATTCCAGGATTCTTTTTTCCAGTCGTATTTGAAAAAGCTCACGTTTGCTGGGATACACGCTGCACAAATATGTCGCAATGATGAACTGATCCCGAAAGATTTATTGCCTAAGATCAGCAAAGCCGGAACGGTAAGACCAATCAGCGGACCTGCAATATACCACGGCCAAGGTTCTTTTATGATATCTAACATTAATCTACTTATTTAATTCAAAATTACTTCAAAACTTTACTTTGACAAACGAAATCACTTTTGGGAACATCACTTTGTGCGATTGCATTAAATCCCCCTTCAATTTCGGTGAAATTTCTGTAACCTCTTGCCAGAAGAATGCTTGCTGCCATCATACTTCGGTAACCACCTGCACAGTGAAGATAAAAATGTTCGGTCGGTTCAATATGGTTAATCCATTCATTGATGTAAGCCAAAGGTTTGTTATAGGCTTCATCGACGTGTTCTGCTTCATACTCACTTTCTTTTCGTACATCAATAATTTTCACCTCTTTATTTTCAATTTCCTTTTCAAAATCTATAGCAGAAATTCGATGAACTTTGTCAATTTCTTTTCCGCTGTTTTTCCAGGCTTCAAAACTACCTTTCAGAAAACCTAAAACATTATCAAATCCTACTCTGCTGAGTCTTGTGACCGTTTCCTCTTCATTATTTTCATCGGTAATTAATAAAATCGGTTGTTTTACATCTACAATCAGAGCTCCGACCCAAGGTGCAAAATCTCCATCTAATCCGATATTAATCGATTGAGGAACAAAACCTTTTGCAAAATCTCCATTATTTCTGACATCCAAAATCAAAGCTCCTGAATGTTCTGCCATTTCATCAAATTCTTCAGGAGAAAGAGCGTGAAGACCTTTTGACAAAACCTCATCAAAACTGTCGTAGCCTTTTTTATTCATCGCTACATTCATCCCGAAATAGGATGGTGAAGGAAGAAGCCCTTCTGTAACGGCTTTTATAAAGCTTTCTTTATCTTTTTGGTTCAGTGCATAATTGGTTTTCTTTTGATTTCCCAACGAATCAACGGTTTCTTTCTGCATATTTTTTCCGCAGGCAGAACCCGCTCCGTGCGCAGGATAAACGATAATTTCATCGTTCAAAGGCAGAATTTTTTGGTATAAACTTTCGTAAAGAAGTCCCGCCAGTTCTTCCTGGGTCATATTCGCCGCTTTCTGAGCTAAATCAGGACGACCGACATCGCCGAGAAACAAAGTATCTCCACTGAAAAGTGCTTTTTCTTTTCCGTTTTCATCAATTAATAAAAAGGAAGAGCTTTCCATTGTATGTCCTGGTGTATGCAGAACTTTTATTTTGATTTTCCCCACTTCAAAAATCTGATTGTCTTCGGCAATAATCGCATTAAATTCCGGCTTTGCAGTCGGTCCGTACACGATTGGCGCATTTGTTTTTTTACTTAAATCAACGTGACCACTCACAAAATCTGCGTGAAAATGCGTTTCAAAAATGTATTTGAGTTTTACATTGTCTTTTTCCAGTCTGTCAATGTAAGGTTGAGTTTCTCTTAAAGGGTCAATGATTACTGCTTCACCTTCAGAAACGATGTAGTACGCTCCCTGAGCGAGACATCCTGTATAAATCTGTTCTATTTTCATATGTAGGTATTTATTTTTATTGTCACATGTAATCGTTGTTGACGATTTCATTTTGATATTTTATTTGATACAAATTTCCGGGTTTGAATTCTGTTGTACAGTTACTTTTGTTACATAAGAGTTTTAATTAATTATCTCCTATTTTGAAACACCGAATGATTGCAGCCCGACTTGAGCGGAGCTCTTTTTGTGAGGAGGAACGACGAGCAAAAAAGCGGGAGTGGAAGGCGGATAAAGCTGCCCAAATAATATTAGAAGAAAAGTTCTTTAATAATAATGTAAATTCCCATCACCAGAATAAACCATCCAAATGCAGGTTTCAGTTTTTTGCCATCAATTTTCTTTGATAATTGCGAGCCAATGATAATTCCAACGATGGCCATTGCGGTGATGGTTGCTAATAAATTCCATTCGATTTTGACGTGATTCATTGATGAAAAAAATCCGATCAGAGAATTTAAAGAAATGATGACCAAAGAAGTTCCGATGGCAGTTTTCATTGGTGTTTTCAGAAGATTCACCAAGGCAGGAATGATCATAAATCCGCCTCCTGCTCCTACAAGACCTGTCAGAATACCAACTACAGAACCTTCAGCTACTGCCAAAGGTGTATTGTTATTTTGTGAAGGGATTGTTTCTATTTTTAATCCCACCCTTTTCCGTATCATTTTGTAGGAAGCAATAATCATTAATCCAGCAAATAGTAACAGAAGAAAAATGTCTTTGGTCACAATGAAACTTCCAAAAGTGAAAACCTCATCAGGAATAAGAGGTAAAAGATAATTTCTTGTCAGAAAAATTGAAATGATTGATGGAACACCAAAAATAAAAGCAGTTTTAAGATCAACCAAGCCTTTTTTAAAATAAGAGAATGAACCAACCAAACTGCTGATTCCGACAATGAAAAGTGAATATTCTGTTGCCAGAAAAGCGTCAATTCCGAAGAGATAAACCAAAACAGGAACGGTAAGAATACTTCCGCCACCGCCGATTAATCCTAAAGAAATACCGATAAAAATCGATGCTACATATCCGAAAATTTCCATTCCTCAACTTTTATGAAGCAAAAATGGAAATATCTGTGAAGCTGTACAGCTACTTTTGTTGCATAGGGAAATTTAGATAGAATCTGAAAGGATAATTTTGTTTCTACCCAGTTTTAGTTTACCGGAATCTTCCAGCTGTTTCAGAAGTCTGGATACAACTACTCTAACTGTTCCGAGTTCATTGGCAAGCTGTTCGTGAGTGATTACGATGGTTTTAGATTGGGAGATTTCTGATTTTTTATTGAGCAGATTGAGCAATCTTTCATCTACTTTTTTGAAGGCAATCGCATTGATAATATCGAGCAATTCTTCAAAACGTTTGTGATACAGCCTGAAAATATAATCCAGCCATTCCGGATATTCTTTGATGAATAAGGTAACTTTATCCATCGGTAAAAATAAGATCTCTGAATCTTCCTCCACCTCGGCTTTTACAATACTTTTCTCATTGTGCATCCCACCAAGAAACGACATAATGCAACTTTCACCGGCTTTGATGTAGTAGAGTAAGATCTCGCGACCGTCTTCTTCTGTCCTTATTACTTTTAACAATCCTTTCATCACAATGGGAATAGAGCGTATGGACGCATTTTCATCCAGAATGATTTCGCCCTCCCGATATGTTTTCAAGATACCGTTTTGATAAAGCTTATCAGTTAATTCCGGAGAAGAACTGAATTCGGAAGAAAATATAGTTGGGTTCATTATGTGAAAATATGCTACGAATTTACATTAATTTATAAATTTTCGATTTTACATCAATTAATTTTTCTTGTCAATAAAATATATCGTAATATTGCAATATTAAATAATTATGGGAGCTACAAAGACGGATCACTTTACAGATCAACAAAATAAAATAGCAGTGATAGCAAAAGCATTGGGACATCCTGCCAGAGTTGCTATTATAGAATACCTGCTCAAGGTAAATACGTGTATCACGGGAGACATCGTCAGCGAATTACCCTTGGCACAACCTACTATATCGCAGCATTTGAAAGAATTGAAAAATGCGGGTTTGATAAAAGGCAGTATTGAAGGAAATTCCGTTTGTTACTGCATCGATGAAAATACTTTCGAGATCCTTAAAGATTACTTTTCAAAAATTATCAATACGGTTACTGATCAGAAATGCTGTTGATGCATTTTTTCACTTTAAATATCGCAATATTGCATTAATACAATACATCTTTAGACTTTCAAATCGCCTCCATTAAATTAAACACAATTAAAACAAAATAATATGACACTAGAACAAATAAAAGAGATCTTGCCAACATTGGTGAATGTTGAATTTCAATTGGAAGACGGGACTTTTGTTCCTGAACATTTCCACGTGACGGAAGTAGGACAGATCAATAAAAAATTCATTGATTGTGGCGGAGTGATTCGTGAGGAAGCAGTGGTCAATTTCCAGTTATGGAATGCAGACGACTATGAGCACAGGTTAAAACCCGGAAAACTGCTTAATATTATCAAACTTTCTGAAGAAAAATTAAGGATTGAAAATAATGAGATCGAAGTGGAATATCAAAGCAATACCATTGGGAAATATGATCTGGAGTTCAATGGGAAAGTTTTTGTTCTTAAAAGTAAGACCACTGCTTGTCTTGCTCAGGATGCCTGCGGAATTCCTTCGGAAAAACTGAAGAAGAATCTGGCGGAATTACCTGTTATTAATGCTAATACTTGTACACCAGGTGGAGGCTGTTGCTAAATCAATTTCTATATGAAAGCATTCGACAAAAAATCGCATTGGGAAAACATTTACCAAAATAAACCTTTGGAAACGGTAAGCTGGTATCAGCCTAATCCCGAAACCTCTTTAAAATTTATCCATCAGTTCGATTTGCCCAAGTCCGCCAAAATTATTGACGTTGGCGGAGGCGACAGTTTTCTTGTGGACCATTTGCTTGAGTTAGGGTATAAAGATATTACAGTGCTCGACATTTCCCATACATCCATAGAACGCGCAAAAGCAAGGCTAGGAAGCAAAGCCGACAAAGTGCAGTGGATCACTACAGATATTTTGGATTTCAAACCAACAGAACTATATGATTTTTGGCACGACAGGGCTGCCTTTCATTTTTTAACCGAAGAAAATGATGTGGATCATTATATAGAAACTACAAGAAATGCGATCTCCAGAAATGGGATGATGGTGATCGGTACCTTTTCGAAGCTGGGACCAAAAAAATGCAGCGGTATCGATATTAAACAATATTCAGAACAGACAATGATAGCTCGGTTTGAGAAATATTTTGAAGCGATCGAGTGTTTTTCTGTTGATCACAAAACACCTTTTGAAATCATTCAGAATTTTGTGTTCTGCAGTTTCAAAAGAAGAAACACCATTTCTGATAATGCTAAATCTTAATATTACTGACAACAGCAAAACCACCATTTTAATCCGCATGGAACTTCCGCACGGAAGCCGAACCGACTGGGCGAGGCTTTTGGGAAGTTTTTTTTTGCTGATCAAAGGTGCAGGTTGTTGGTCATTCGATAAAAAACTCATCCCAAATGGAAAATAAGGTTAACCCCAAAGAGATTATTTTTCTTTTTCTCAAACTGGGCATTATAGGATTTGGCGGTCCAGCCGCCCACATTGCAATGATGCAGAATGAAGTGGTGGTCAAAAGGAAATGGATGAGCGAACAGCATTTTCTCGATCTGTTGGGAGCAACCAACCTCATTCCCGGTCCCAACAGTACGGAAATGGCCATACACATCGGCTATGAAAAAGCAGGATGGAAAGGTCTCCTGGCAGCCGGTTTATGCTTTATTGTACCGGCCGTGCTGATCACGGGAGTTTTTGCTTTTTTATACCACCAATATGGACAATTGCCACAAGTTCAACCGTTTATTTACGGTATCAAGCCTGCCATTATATCGGTTATTATCGGAGCAGTTTACCCTTTGGCAAAGAAGTCAATACAATCTGTATTCTTAGGATTGGTCGGTATTACCGTATTGGTCGCATCCTTATCAGGGATCAACGAGATCTACTTACTTTTTGGTGCCGGTTTGATGGCCATCGCTGTATTCTCGTTTCAAAACAGAAGCAATGGTACGTTGCAGAGTTTTATTCCCTTCTTATTTCTCAAGGCTGGTAATCATAATTTTTTGTCGGAAACAAATGTCAACTTGTTCTGGATTTTTCTAAAAATAGGTTCGATACTGTATGGGAGCGGGTATGTACTCTTTGCTTTCCTTGATACAGAATTGGTAGCAAAGGGATTGCTCACAAGACAACAGTTGATGGATTCGATCGCGGTGGGTCAGTTTACACCCGGACCAGTCTTTTCTTCTGTGACCTTTATCGGTTATCAGATCAACGGTTTGTCAGGTGCCATCCTTTCTACCATTGCTATCTTCCTTCCGTCATTTATTTTCGTCGCATTCATCAATCCGCTGATGAAAAGGATACGCAGATATAAAAGCTTATCGGCTTTTCTTGATGCTGTCAATGTAGCTTCTGTTGCAATTATAGCTGCCGTCTGCTTTACAATGGGTAAAGAAACCGTTACGGATTGGCGAACGATTACTATTGCATTGATCAGTGCTTTTGTTGTTTTCAAATACCAAAAAATCAATAGTGCGTTCATCGTTTTAGGAGGTGCATTATTAGGTTATATTTTAAATATCATTTAATAAAAATTATAATTAAAAAGAAGTCCGTTTAACAATACTAATAAAATAAATAAAAATGATCAAGACCATTTCAAAGATGATAGAATCAATTTCTATAGACTCTATTACAGAAGAAAGAAAAACTGTTTTGCAACCATTGATAGATTATTTACAAAATAAAGCTGAAGCGAACCAAACCATCAGGCTGAACTTTATCTGTACCCACAACAGCCGAAGAAGTCACCTGTCCCAGATCTGGGCGCAGACCATGGCTTTCCATTTTGATATTAAGAGCGTGTATTGTTATTCCGGAGGCACAGAGGCGACCGCAATGTTCCCAAAAGTGGCTGAAACATTGGAAAACCAAGGATTTCAGATTCAGATGCTGAGTGATAATGAGAATCCTGTCTATGCTGTAAAGTATGCAGAAAATGAAGCGCCTATCATTTGCTTTTCGAAAGAATACGGCAATGAATTTAATCCCAAAAAAGAATTTGGTGCGATTATGACCTGCAACAATGCCGATGAAGGTTGTCCTTTAGTGATTGGAGCAGAAGCAAGATTTCCTATCAAATATGATGATCCCAAAGCCTCAGACAACACGCCGGAACAAACAAAAGTCTATGCTGAAAGAAGCCTTCAGATCGCCACAGAGATGTTTTATATTTTCTCACAGGTAAAAAAATAAAATGGAAATAATACCATTACGAAAGGATCATTTTCCCGAAATCGCTGAAATATACTGTCAAGGGCTTGAAACAGGCAATGCCACATTCGAAACAACTGTTCCGACTTGGGAAGATTGGGACAAAAGTAAACTAAAACACAGCCGACTGGTTGCTATAATTGACAACACGGTTGTTGGCTGGGCGGCACTCTCTGCAGTAAGCGACCGATGTGTCTATGGTGGTGTTGCAGAAGTAAGCATCTACATTTCCAATAATCATCAAGGAAAAGGCATAGGAAAAGCATTAATGCAAAAACTGATAGAAGAAAGTGAAGGGAACGACATATGGACATTGCAAAGTGGTATGTTTCCTGAGAATGAAGCAACAGTGGCTCTTCATCAAAGTTCGGGCTTCAGAATGATAGGTTATCGCGAAAAGATCGGAAAGCTAAGAGATACTTGGCGTGACACGGTCATTATGGAAAGAAGAAGTAAAACAGCAGGAATAAATTAAAACAGTATGCAACCAAAATTAAAATTTCTGGACAGATTCTTAACGCTATGGATATTTCTTGCCATGGCAGTCGGAGTAGGTTTAGGATATATATTTCCGGAAATAACAAACATCACAAATTCACTTTCTGTTGGGGCAACCAACATTCCACTGGCAATTGGATTGATTTTAATGATGTATCCCCCCTCGCAAAAGTGGATTATTCACTATTACCGATAGCATTTAAAAATAAAAAAGTCATCAGTATATCATTGCTACTAAACTGGATCATCGGTCCGATATTAATGTTTGTGCTTGCCATTATTTTCTTAAAAAACGAGCCGGACTATATGATAGGATTGATCCTCATCGGATTGGCAAGATGTATTGCAATGGTCATCGTCTGGAACGATCTGGCCAAAGGAAACAGAGAATATGCTGCCCTATTAGTCGCTTTAAACAGTATATTTCAGATATTCACCTACAGTTTTTTTGTCTGGTTATTCATCAATGTTTTACCAGGAAAATTGGGGCTGGCCAATTTCAATGTAAGTGTATCAATGAAGGACGTAACAGAAAGTGTTCTCATCTACTTGGGCATCCCGTTTCTGGCTGGTTTCTTGAGTCGCTATTTTTTGGTTAAATTAAAAGGTCTGGATTGGTACAACAGAAAATTTGTACCGGCAATCTCTCCCATAACCTTATATGCTTTATTATTTACCATCGTTCTGATGTTCAGCCTGAAAGGCGAAAAAATAGTGGAACTACCGATAGATGTTATAAAAGTTGCGATACCACTCGTAGTGTATTTCGTACTCATGTTTTTTGTCAGCTTCTTTATCAATAGATCGATGAAAATACCTTATGACAAAAATGCATCCATCGCATTTACGGCCACCGGAAACAATTTTGAACTGGCAATCGCAGTGGCGATCTCTGTGTTTGGAATCAACTCTGCTCAGGCTTTTGTAGGGGTTATCGGCCCATTGGTAGAAGTTCCGGTTCTGATTTTGTTGGTAAGAGCAAGTCTTTGGCTGAAGAAAAAATATTATATATGATAATTTAGATTGACAGATCGGAAAAATAGGTCTATATAAATGAAACTTTCAAACAAATCATTACAAAAAATGAAAAGAATTTAGCTTCGAATATTATTAAAATTCTTTCCAAATGTTTCGATATTTCTTCGGTTATGGTTACAAGACAGGCAAAGCCAACTAAAGGCCAACTATTCCAAACTTACCTCTTTTTAATTTTCGAAATTAAATTGAAATTTGCTCTGACAATCTCACACTGTTCGTCTTTCAGTGGCAAGAGCGCGATTGGTGGCATACAATCCGAAATTTGATCCGAAAAATACATCATTCCCAATCTTGATTTCCGTACAATGCAAAATGATGCACCCGAAGTTTATGTAATTGAGAAAATCTAATTTATATCTTTTTGCAAGTTAGATATATATTCTGTCGGAGTTATACCTTCAATTTGCTTAAAAACTCTGTTAAAAGTAGATTGATTCGAAAATCCAGATTCTGTGTAAATGTACATCAGTGTAACTCTGCTAATATCATTTTCGGAAAGCAGTTTTTTTACATTGTTAATTCTGCAAGTATTCAAATAATGATTAAAGTTTGAAAAATCATTCGCTTTAATTGATTTAGAAATATATAAATTATTGGATTTTAACATGATTGATAGTTGAGAAATTGTAAAATCTACATCTTTAAAATATGCCTCTCTTCTAAAATCTTTTTCACCTTTTTAAATAAAGCAATATACTTTTCTATATTTTCATTTTCGGAGAAAGC